>Ga0307509_10012081_pt1 | contig 10361 bp, 6 predicted proteins | sample 10_EM_MG_FD_202245 | JGI IMG/M metagenome (GOLD analysis project Ga0307509, IMG submission 202245) | Populus trichocarpa ectomycorrhiza microbial communities from riparian zone in the Pacific Northwest, United States - 10_EM | ecosystem: Host-associated > Plants > Roots > Unclassified | place...
ATAATTCTCATCCCAATATTTAGTCACTCCTTCCGCTGGACTGTAGCATTGTCTGGCTGTTTCCTTCAACCGATTGATCGGGCCTGGGCTTTGCCCGCAGCGCCTGCCGTGCGCTCGTCACCAAGAAAGGTTTCTGCTGGTCTACTATTTCCTCCTGGAACAAAAGCGGTTCCTTCGGCTTGTTTCTGTCAACATTGTTGTCGATGATGTTCCAAGCAGAGTCTGACGTGTTGAGGGAGCGTTCCACAGCAGCGCCATGATCGATCATCGTGTTCCAATATTTCTCTTTCAAGCTCGTCTCGCGTTTGTTTCCATCATCAAACTTGGCTTTGGTCTTATCCCACATCCTGGTGACGAGGACGACGTCCTCTGCACTTTTGGAACCAGTGAGTTCTTCGGGTTTTTTTTCGGACTAGGAGGCGATCTCAACGACGCCTCACCACCACGAACGGCAGGGTAGGGTCAGCCTATCACACCCCGAACTCGGGTTGTAAAGGCACCGACGCTGGGTCCCCGACCCGCATGATGTGGAAGTGGCGAAGAGATTAGACAGAACGAGGCCGAGCTGCGGGATGGGAATACGGTGTTGCGCGGGACCAAAGCCAATGTAAGGAACCTCCCAATCAACTAACATATTTTTGTGCGACAGAACTTCTCCGCTGTACGGATGACATACGATGATAATCTCAAGAAGTTGAAAAAATCCAGTAGGTTGGGTGCACCCTCCAACGCACAGCTCGTAGGTCATCTCATCGCATCTCTTCCCACTCATACAACGAGACTGACCAAATTTCAATACAGGCTACAACAACCTATAATTATCATCTCATTCTCACCCACTGCCCTCATCACCATGCACAACGTCAAACGTTTCCTCGAAGCCTCTTCGTACGTCTACTTACATCCCCCTTTCCATTCTTATCTCGTTATAATGCAGCTTCGAACCCTCCCAAGAAGCCCGCGCCCGCGCCACAGCCGAAAGCAACCTCCAACCCGACGACCTCATCGCAATCTACCGTAAACGCACCGCGATCGACAGCAGTGGGAAGGAAACAGTCACACGGCTCATCTATTTCATCGTTGATTCCGTGGAGGCTTTGTCCAAGTTCGGCACCGACGCATAGGAGAGGGTAATTGTACTTTTTTTTATTTTTTTGGCGCGGCGGATTTGTTTTTCTTTTCTTCAAGAGTGTATGCTGATATATGAGGTGAATAGTGAAGGCACATACCCCTCATGGGGTCAAACAATCCCCCAAATATGAAAATTAAAGATTGGAACCTTCCGAACTCAAAGTACCTCCTATTACCCTTCAACCACTTCTCCACCCCAACCCTAGTCTTCTGGTTCACTTAACCTTCACAACACGCACAGATTTACCCTGACATGTGACAAACGACTACGTTGATAAATCGAACGTTGCCCATTTGGGTCCAGTAGGCGAAAGCACGATATACGGTGTTCCTATGGGGTACCGCCACAGTGTTCTTGCGCTTCTCGAGTGTTATATTCTTGTGGAGAGGGCTCTCGTTGCTTCACCATCGTTATGTCAATGATTGATATACCGATCTCAAGGATCCTGGGTCCCTTTCGTGTCGTCATCCTCACGGGCGAAGTAAAGGGTCTTGCCACCAATCTTAGTTCAATAATGATGGACCGGCACAAGGATGGCGGCGCATTTACTTGCCATCGAAGTATGGTTGGATGGTTGGGAGCAGTGTTCGGTCTTGTGATCATCGCTCATTGTCATTTTCTAATATTTTCATAATCTATAGAATTCCACTGACTTGTCATTGGTGCTAACGGATTCAACGGCCTTGACAAGAGGTTCGCTACATAAAAAAAAGAGAAGATACCCTTCGTGACGTTCAAGTTGGACCTGGAAGTAACTTGAGGCAAGTTGCAAATATGTAGGTCGAAAGGGAATGCGTGAACATTTATCTCTATTTTCTAAAGAGCCTCTCCCATATTCCTGTCGCCAGTCGTTTCTTCATATCTCCCTGCAAAACAAATTTCGTCCCGTCTTCCAACATCTTGTTGACGATGTTCCATGCAGAATCTGCCGTGTTGAGGAAACGCTCGAAACCAGCGCCATTGTCAATCATCGCTTTCCAGTAATCACTTTTTACAACTTCCTCCTGTCTTTCGGCGCGATGGGGGTCATAGACTCTATCCCACATTGTGGTTACGAGGGTAATTCTTTGAGCTGGCTCTCCGAATTTGCGGAATTCGTGCCATGGGTCCCCGATTATACGACTGTCGGTGATCCGTTGCATGTATACGATTCCTGATAACGAGATTCTTATCGGCAGAGATTTTCGGTATAGTATAAGTATTCAATCATTCAAGCGCAAGGCTGGGACATGAGATGAAAATCGACATACGATTTTGGGAGCCAGTAGCCGATCATCTCTAGAATCTTCCTGTCGCTGTAGTAATCTGAGCCTGGGGTCTCGACGAGAACGAGACGAGAACCAAAACGCTCATGGTTTAAAACCCGAGTAGCGACAATGTCTTTGTTTGTTGAAATAAGACCTCCGTGGCTGCGTCTTCCAGGTTGCCCGGTGAGGGTATCGATAATCTATTTGAAAAGTCCATTAAAACAGTGGTCCGGGAAACCCAATTAGTTGACACTGAACTTGGCTTTTCCCGCACCCCGTTGAACCCATGAAACTAATAACAAGTTAATCCGGAGGGCACGTTGTAATTGTTAACTTGTAAACTCACACAAGGATCAGATCATCGGTTTCCAGATTTCCAGGTTTGACATTTTTTGTTTGGTATTCCGGTGACATGCTGCCAAGTCGTCCAGTTGAGAGGCGGACAACACTGGCACTCTTGGTGAACGTGAACGCGTTGAAGTAAATGAGGGGAAAGCGGAGCACAGCTGGGTGCTGGTATCAGGGTTCGGTCCTAAATCACTCTGAACTGAACCGTCCAAATTTTAGCAAGATCTCTGAACCGAACTGTCCAGTCAACTTTGCGAGGGAAGTTGCATGCTGGCGACAAACCGGACTGAACCGGACTTCGACACTAGTACGTTTTTCAGTTCAACCCATGACCACGACACCTACACGAGGAATCAGATAAGCCCGCTCAATAAAAAAAGCTGCGGGAGGTTGTTACGGACTTCTTAAACTTCAAGCTTCAGCTTCAATCTCAAACTTCGAGTGTACCCAAATGCGCACTTACCAGACAGAACCAGTTAAGACAAGAAAGTTGGCAGATGACGACATTATCATTGCGTAGGTCGTTGGGAATTTGCTCGCACAACCGTACCCTCACAGCACGATTTCCCTAGTTTTATGGGTCCGACGGGATGTGGGAAGAGTCAAGTGTGTGCCTTTGAAAGTTCAAACGTTCAAATCTTTGATCCGTTTCTGACTAACGCCCATCACAAAGATCATTGATACCCTCACTGGTGAGGATGGGAAACGGGCTGGAAATGGCCTTCTTCCTGTCACCAGAGATCTCTCTGCTTCGCGTATTCTAGGCCATGAAAAATACAAATCTCGCATTGTTCTTGTCGACACACCGGGCTTTGACGATACAGAAAAGAGCGATGAGCAAATTCTTAAGCTAATCGGCGACTGGTTGAAGAAAACGTATGTGGAGTTGAACACCTGTGACCCGTACTATCTCGACGATTACATTTATACAGATACAAAGACGGAATACTCCTATCAGCGATTGTGTATGTGCACAACATCACCGAGACACGGATGTCTGCGACACCTCATCGCACTCTGCTCATGTTCGGGGAACTCACTGGTTGCAAAGGCCCACTCAGCGTCGTTATTGCCACCACGAAGTGGGATACACTAGCCGAGGCTGAGATTTCTGCAACAAATGATCGGGAGGGGGCTTTGCGAGCGAACTTCTGGAACGTCCTGATTCACCATGGCGCTACCGTAGAGCGCTTTCACAAGGACTCGGACTCGGCATGGAAAATAATTGACAATATTGTTAGTAATACTCACAAGACGGAACTTCAATTCCAATACGAAAGAGTGGTTGAGAAGAAACCTTTAGGGAAGACGAGCGCCGGAAGAGCGCTGGATCTTCCTCTCCTGACATTGGTCGAAAAACAGAAAAAGACGATGCAAGAACCCTTACCTAATAGTTCAGATACTCTTCAAGGGGGGTGAGTCGAACTCTTTTGGTTACTTTGGAATTTTCGATGACCATTCCATGGTCGTCTTCTAGGGCGAGACCTGAATCCGCGTCTGCGAGGTTGTGATCCCATTTCCAAGTCCTTTTGAATCGCTCATGACAGGAGTTTATTATTTTCAGCCTTTTCTCTCGAATGAATATCTTCAGTGGGCAAGTGAAGAAGTTTTATTTATGGTGCAAAAAGTCATGGTTGATCTGCATCTAGGACGAAGAAGCATAAGGGGAAGCCGCCAGCCACCTAACCTCGAGAACGGCACGTTATGTGGCAGGTTTCCACCGAAGTCCCCCTCTTCGAACCATCTATAAGCCGCCCAGCACGTTCAACTTGCCACAGCCTTGCATCATCTCACCGTCATTGCATCCCTCACCTCACCACTTGCACGTCCCATCCATCCTACATATCATATTCTGGTTTAGGTAAAATAAAATAAAATATCGTTGTATACAGGAGGAACGGCAAGGAAGAATCGGGACCCGCGCGTAATTTTGTTACTTACCTACTGTATAGAACTTCCCCACTGTACGGACGACATATGCCGATAAACTGAACAGGTTGAAGCTCCGAAGGAATCGAGCAGGTCGGATACACCTTTATTTCCAAACCGCCTTTTATGGCAATTCTCAGCCTCTGATGCATTCAGATATCCAAAGCTCCTCGCATGCAAAGCTCGTAAGTCATCCCACCCCATCCATCATAGGTCCATTGAGGGATCCTCAATCAATCCAACGCAGGCCACAGGCTGTCGTGTTGTAAAGGAGTTTTCGAACAGGCAGCAGCGTCGTTGGTTGATCAACAACACCTGGTGCACGACCACGAACGACACCCGTATCCGGATTGTAGTTGTATTTGAAATGACGCTACATATAGAAGAAGTAAAAGAACGAGGATTAAAGCCATGTAAGGAACTCGGCACATACGTAACTAAAGTTGTGCGATGACAGAACTTCGCCACTTTTGTAACAATGTATGCCCAATAAACTGAAAAGTAAGCCGAAAAACCGAAGAAATCGAAAGGATTGAGCGGGTCGGATCATCCGCGACCCGAGCTCCATCCACGTTTCCTTTCTTTCCCAACCGTCTCCCATGATAATTCTCATCCCAATATTTAGTCACCCCTTCAGCTGGACTGTGGCATTGTCTGGTTGCTCAACCGATTGGTCGGGCCTGGGCTTTGCCCGCAGCGCCTGCCGTGCGCTCGTCACCAAGAAAGGTTTCTGCTGGTCTACTATTTCCTCCTGGAACAAAAGCGGTTCCTTCGGCTTGTTTCTGTTAACAATGTTGTCGATGATGTTCCAAGCAGAGTCTGACGTGTTGAGGGAGCGTTCCACAGCAGCGCCATGATCGATCATCGTGTTCCAATATTTCTCTTTCAAGTTCGTCTCGCGTTTGTTTCCATCATCGATCTTGGAGTTGATTTTATCCCACATCGTGGTGGCGAGGACGACGTTCTTTGCACTTTTGGAACCGGTGAGTTCTTCGAACATGTGGAAATTCCGCTGGGGTGTCCCGGCCATCCGTGGCTCCGTGATTTGGTGCACATACACGATCCCTGAGAGTAGTATTCGTTTCTCATATCTGGGCAGATGTGGTTATTAGGATACTGGTTTCGAGGGGTCTAACTTGACGTACGTTTGCTTCAGCCATTCTCCAATCAGCTCGAGAATTTGCTCGTCGCTCTTGCCATTCGTGTCGTCAAACCCCGGTGTATCCACAAGAACGATACGGGATTCGTATCGTTCGTGGTCCAGAATACGAAAAGCCCCGAGATCTTTGGTGACGGACTTGAAACTCTCTTTGGCCCGCCGCCCTTTTTGACCAGTGAGTGTATCAATGATCTGTTTTGATGGATGTCCCAAGTGAGTGGAAACTGTCCAAAGTTTGAATGATTAAAGACATACTTGACTCTTCCCACTTCCCGTCTGACCTATAAATCTAGGAAGTTCATGCTGTGAGGATGGTTTCAAGATTTATTCCCGAACGACCTACGCAATGATGATATCGTCCTCTTTGTACTTGTTTGTACTGCGACCGAACTTGAAGAATTGTAAAAATCTTGTGTAAAGTGTGTTCGCATTCACCAATTCAGTTTTGTAAGGCGACATGGGTACGAGTGACCTTGGAATGTGTAATCGGAGAAGTTAGGATAGAGGAGTAGTTTGCGGGCCCCAAGACGAAGCACCTTCATGTAAATAGTTTCCAGCATACACTCCGAGTGGCGGCCATGCCATGCCAAAGCCACGCAGCTTTCATTTCACGTGTGACAACTGGGACAACTGATACGGATGTAACAGGTGGGTAGAGTTGGTCACACGGAAATGAGATGGGGTAGCGAAGCAAAGAACAGTATAACGCTCTAAGATTCACTGGGAAATTATAGTACAAACGAGCAGGTATTTATACAAACAGAAACCAAGGAGTCATACTACGGAGAAATGGAGACGAGTCAGTAAACTAGTCATAAACCGAGTCACTACAGAATATTACAAAGGTAGGTTACTGTGAAAATGGTAGCCGAGCTGCGGGAATGGATAACTACTACGGAACTACGGAGTGGAGACGAGGAATGGAGAGTCCGGAATAGTAAGTAAAGGTCACTTTCGTCACATACGCCCTCCTGGTATTCTGGAAGAATACCACACCATCTAAACGGTCTTGTCCTTGGCGGTCTCGAACCTGAGAACGAACTCTGACCGGGAGTATGTATGGGCGCTCCGACGATTCGACGAGAGCTTCGTCAAACCTAAAGTCACCAATATTGATGGGATCACCAGGAATTCGGATGGGAACGCCGGCTCGTGGATTGAAAGTCGCGAAGTTGAATTTGTATGAAAAATTACGGGTCCCGTCGTCATCGGTAATCATGGGTGAAAAGATGAGTATGACGGGGGCGATCTGGGACAACCTTGCGGCAAGCGAGGGAACAACTGCTGAAGCAGGTAGTACAGCAGCTGATTTGGCAGGCACCATTACGGCAGTGTCGCGCGCGGGAGGCTTCAACGCCGAGACGGCATCTTGAACAGCAGCCTGGATAGTGTCTCCGAGCTGCAGGACAGTGGCATCGACGATGGCCTCAATTTGCGCGGGGTCAAGTCCTTGAGAAACCGAGGACATGATGGAGGGAATTTTGACACAGAGAATGGGTTTGTCAAGGGGTCCCAAAAGGAAAAGGAATCCATTCTTTACCAAATGGAAGTTGGCATGGGGATCGTGCTCCGTAAGGTCAGTGGCGATTCTAGCGAGGAAATAGTTCTCAAGTTCAACGGCTTCGGAGCTCAGAGCGTGGTGTCCATCGTGAATTTCGGTTCGAAAATGATCATCATCTTTGTCGACAGACGATCCCGGATTAATGGTATTGAGACGCGGCAAGGGTACTAGTACCGTGGTGGGTTCTAGAAGCGTGTTCGCAGCTTCGGGGGTGGTTAAACTATGCGCAATGGGCGCTTGAGTAAACAGAATGAATAAAAAGTTCGGGAAGCGAAGTAAACCAGGGTTGAACCCGGCATTATAGTTCTTGGGAACAAAATAAGACAAGAAGGATCCCAAAAATGTTTGAGGGAATAGGAAATCAATATTCTGAGGTAAAGTTGGCTCTCCCTCGCCCTCCTTTCGCTGTCGAGGGCCTCGAAAAGCGAAATAATCTGTCTCCCCACTGTGTCTATTGTCATCAATCACATAGATTAGATCTCGGAAGTCTGCAAGATTAAATCTCGCGCCCTCCAGATCCTTAGCTGCATTTACATCACCCATAGGACAGGCCACGCGAGGTACTTCCTCTTGAGCGCTTAATTCCCATACGCGCTCTGGTGATGCACCTGGACCATCTGTTATCTCGGGTAATATTCCACTGGAACGGAAGGATATAGCAGATACCCGGAGTGTATACAGGTTTTCTACTTCATCAGAGTCCTCTTCATCCAGTACTTCGAGTCCAATATTAAAATTTGATACTCCTGGAGGCTTGAAACTAGAGGATCTTCTGGAACTTTCACCAGGGCAGTTCCTAGCTATATGTCCAACTTCTTTACAGGCGAAACATTTGCCTGAAGCCATAAGGTCATTCTTTTCTTCTTGTTTTATATTTAATTTCAATTTCTCAAATGGTTTGGGCATAAACCGCGGGTTTGAGATTCCACGAGAGGAAGCTCGATTACCAAATGCGGCAATATTTGAACTCGGGGGTTGCGAGGACCCGAAATGCCCATCATCTCTCGGAGGTTGGGATTGTCCTATGGAACTTCGGTGAAGAACTCGAGATCCAGGTTGGTTAGACTGGAATCCTCGAATTCTCCCAGAAAAGTTCCCCAGTTGGTTACCCCCTGGAGGGTTGGGTGTATATTCGGCATCACTGTGATATTCCGAATCACTGCCAGTACTATATTCGGCATTGCTGTTGTACTCAGCATCATATTCGGTGACGCCATTATATTCAGCGTCATATTCAGTAGCACTATTCTCAGCATCACTGTCATTGTTATCCTTTGGCTCGGAGATGCTGTGCGCGATCTCAAGGATTGATGCGTGATCAACAACCTCCTCCCATGTGGAGGTTTCAGGGTTTAAAAGGTCCCGCCAGAGTCCCTGCTGGATGAATGTCTGAAGGCCATACCATAATTTGATCACCTTCTCGCGTTCATCGGCGGCACCTATCATGTTATATAATTCTTCGAGTTCATGCACATAAGCGGATACTTTTTTGTCATTCTGGAAGCACCGTTTCAGCTTCAATCTTTGCTCCATGCGGTAATTCACTGGGAAGCAATAATTGTAAAGTTCTTCAAAAAGCTCTTGTAGAGTCCAATCCGCAAAGTTCATAGAAACCTTTTGCGTGTAAAAATCATAAGCCACACCATTTAGATAGTATGACAATACAAAGACTCGTCTATTACGAGGGACCCGTCCATCAATGACATAGGTAGTCCCTTCAGTAACGAATCGATTATATGCTCGGGCATCTGCCGAGCCATCATACTCTTTAGGAGCAATCGGTTTTAGTCCCGATTTGCGAGAGCGCTTAGATCTCTTCTTTCCTTTGGAACGAGAGCGTCTTTTACGCGATGTTCCACTATGAAATTCTCTATCCGAGTCAGAATTATTTTCGGACTCACTTGAGTCGGAACTGGAACTCGAGCTGGAACTTGAGGGGTCTTTTCCTGACCTCAATGTCCTGTGTTTTTTAGTCCCTAAGCGATGAATATTTTTCAACGTCTGACCAAGGTAACTGTTGAGTGGAATTTGTAAAATAGGACGAGCCGACTGATCGCTGTGCGAGACAGACAGTCGGGAAATGTCCCGAGCCGTTTTACCGGGTTTCTTGTTCGGGTTTAGGTTCATTGAATCAAGCGCAGCTTGTTGCACTTCGGGATCCAAATCTTCCTCGTTAATATTTACATTCCCCCAATTGAAAGGATCTATTCCCTTTCCTCTTATTTTTGAGGGTTGTTCACAAGGCGAGGTAAATGAGGGATACCTCGCTATCTTAGTTCGGGTAACCTTATTACGTTGATTAATCTTATCTTTCTGTGCGGCGGTCAGTGTATTTTCCGCTGCCGCCACTAGATCTTTCTCAGGCACAACGTCTGCTGGCTTAACCACTTTAGGCTTAGCTGTTTTCACGACGTCATCCAACGAACTGAGGCTACGGCTTCGCCTTAGGTTCAAGTTGGGATTATCCACAGTCCAATGGTTAAAGATCTGGTCAGGAGTTGGATCTTCTTGATCCCTACTCCTCTTAGTCATTCCTTGAAGATCTTGGAGGTTATCTTCCTCCTCACTTATATGACTAGCTTTGTCATGGCCACCCCGCAATTTACTAGTAAGGGATTTATTGCCAGACACGACATCACGATGCCGGCGTGGTACAGGGATCGGATCATTTGGGTCCGAGATCTCCTGATCTGAGGTGCTCGCAGCGGCGGAGACAATCTTTGCCTCCAGTTTGCTAGTTCGGGCACGAAGGGAATACGAATGCATTGGGTTAGTTAAAGTCGACATAGAAAATTAAAAGTAAAATAAAACTGGTTTCGGAAATGAAGTCGAAAGTCGAAAGAAAATAGAGTCGGGAAAGCGCGGGAAACGAGGGAATCGCCGATTGACAGGATGCGTCGGGAGATCAATCCGAAGGTGTCCAGTCGAGGGGCGATTAGGGGGTCGGAGTCGGAGTCGGTCGGGTTAGAGCAGTTGTGGTACTTG
>Ga0307509_10012082_pt1 | contig 10360 bp, 14 predicted proteins | sample 10_EM_MG_FD_202245 | JGI IMG/M metagenome (GOLD analysis project Ga0307509, IMG submission 202245) | Populus trichocarpa ectomycorrhiza microbial communities from riparian zone in the Pacific Northwest, United States - 10_EM | ecosystem: Host-associated > Plants > Roots > Unclassified | place...
GGACAATTCTCGGCCTGGCTCATCTCATTCCAGAGGGAGACCGGCGCTGGCTCGTCAACAGCCGTATCGACTTGAGGACGTTTAACGAGATTTATTAGTTATACAAACGGGGGTATGATGGATATGTTCGAAGGCGTGTATCAGGTGCCATGGCAAGCTGTATATATAGTGTGTACTAGTATGAAGAAAATATATAATTAATACATGAGTTAAACGTGCCAGTGATGACTACTCTCAAGAGACGCCACAGGAGGATGGCGGGCGCAGGGCTGGCACAGGGTTGACGCCAGGAGACTAGGGGTAGGAGTATGATAATCGTGACGGCTTCCGGAAGGGGCTGGCGAATTGAAAGCGTCAGGACTCTGGGAGATGGAGAACAGGGGGGACGTCAAGTCCGGATGCAAGGGAGTGTTGCTGCGCAACTCAGGACGCAATAGTGGCGTGCGGGGGTTGGGGACGGACTCAGGACGCACGGGAAGCGTACGGACGCTGGAACTGAACTCAGGACGCACAGGACGCACAGGACGAAGCGACGACGTCGCTGGCGTCAGGACGCAGTGAGGGCGCATCAGATGCATGTGTTTTTTTTGCTGATGCACCCCCTAAGCTTTGTCATTATTGGTATCGTCATTGTGAAGGTCATTTGGTGAAATTATTTCTACACCTCTATGCTGTAATCATAACGTGTGGAGCACTGAATCACTAGGCCAACTCCATCCCCTCTAATCTACTTGACCCAAAATACCAAGAATGACGTCCTTCAATACCCCCCAGCCTGCAGGATCTCCCATGTCTCCATTTGGCTATACAAAGACTGGAAAGCTACACAAACGCCAAGAGGAAAACAAGAAACTTGAAGGCTGCTGCTCTGTGAAGGAGTGTCAACACAGTTTCAAACACTGGTAGATTATTATGTATCTGGCCACAAAATTGAAATACTAACTGGAATACTCTTAATGGTCAAAATCCCAGTGATACAATTGTGCAAAATATGAATAAGGCACTATCTATTGGATGTGGATAATACTTGGGAAGTACAATGGGGGTTGTGTGGCAATGAGGGGAAGAGAGGATTGGTAGGTGTTGTGGTTCTTAATGCATCTAATCCAGGTGGGGGGTAGCACCTTATTTATAGAAAAGTGCTGGTCCATATGGGCAAGAGAAATATAGGCAAAACAATGAAAGAAAGATAAGTGTGAACATGTTTGACCCTGAAATCCCGCCAAGTAAATCCAAAATAATGTGCATGAAAATATAAGTGTGTGGAGCGATTATTAGAAATATCATGACCAAGAATAGTGCATAAGAGATGCATAAACAACCTTAAAGTCCTGAACACCTGATTGCAAAGCAGATGTTAAATCCACAGATATTATCCCGAAATAACCAATAAAATACCATAATATATATCTTAGCTGTAGTAATGTAAGCGGGGGACAGGGGGAGCCAAAACACAAACTAAGTAAAAGGATACACGGTAGTATGTATTATGTTGAATATACATAGGAAATATATCAAAGTTTGCAACAGGAATCTGTAACATGTGTACATGTTCCGGTAAGAGTACACAGAAGTGGGCAGTGTGGGATCTCCTATGTTTAGTTGATATATATTTGGTTTATTTGGTTTGATTGCGGTTCTGCCACAGTCTCTGAGTCAGATAGGCTATGCTATGGTATTTTTATGTTTAGTTAGCTTTGCTGGAAGTTTATAATCAGGATTCTGGGTATGGAATGGTCATATAGCACTGGTGGAGGCTGAGCTATGTTTGTTTCTTTGGTCTTGCAGGATTACAGGATTCCGGTATGTGTGAAGCTACTGGTAATGATCGTAATTGCAGGAAGGGTATCCCTCTTGGGTTTTGTTTTTAAACCAGTCACCTGGCTAGCAGGAGACAGCAGACTTTGACAGACTGTCATTCTAAGAATACACTTGGTTGAATGGCAATTCCAGACTCCGTATTTGTCCTTCAACTATTATCTCTTTAGCTGCAGGTATCTGGAACCTTCTTTAGCACCAGTGCGAGCAGGGCTATCGCCGGTCCTATTGTATTTTCGTTAGACAGGAATACACCTGTTACAGAATCTGGCAACATTTCGCTTAGGAGCAGAATCCCATGTGTGCCAAATTTCGATTCTCACCTTTCAGACCAGCGCTTATTAAAGCATGAAAAAAGTGAAAGCTGAATCACTGAGTGTATCATATGTACATGTTCCGGTAACGGTACACAGGAGCGGGCAGTGCAGGATTTCCTATGTGTAGTTGATTTATATTGTGTTTATTTGATTTGATTTCAGCTCTGCCACTGTCTCTGAGTCAGATAGGCTGTGCTATCGAATTGCTATGTTTAGGTTACTTTGCTGGAAGTTTATATTGAGGATTCTGGGTATGGAATAGTCATGTAGCACTGGTGGAGGCTGAGCTATGTTTCTTTCTTTGGTCTTGCAGGATTACAGGATTCCGGTATGTGCACAGCTACTGGTAATGATTCTGATTGGAGGAAGCCTATCGGTCTTGGGTTTTGTATTTAAACAAGTATCCTGCCTAGCGGGAGAGAGCAGACTTCGACAGACAATCAGTCTAAGAATACACTTGGTTAAACGGCAATCCCTGAGTTCTCGTGTCAAATTTGTTCTTCCACTATTATCCTTCTAGCTCCCCGACCCTTGAAACCTACCTTAGCACAAGCTCTACCAGGTCGATTGCTGGTCCTATTGTATTTTCGTTAGACAGGAATAAACGTGTTACATTTCTTTGCCTACAGCAGGTGAAACCCCTTTGTTCTCAGGATTGGGAACAGCCTCGTATGATTGATCACTCTCCCAGTATCTTGATAACTAGTTAGAAAGAGGAGCGGCAGAGAAAGGAACTTCCCGCTCAGGTACTACATTCGCAATAGCAGAACGCCGGAGCAGAAGCGTCACCAGGTCTGGTAGGGCCTACAATCGTCCCTCAGTAGTACACACAGACGATACACCAGAACCAACCACACAGGAACCAACTCCTGGGCCTACGCCAGAGTCAGCAGATACACAATCAAGAACAAGTCACCTCCTCCCAGGAGACCTAGATCCAGATGCAGACGAAGACCACGACCCCACAGCTGAGGAACTCATTCAAAGAGAAGCGCGGCCGCTTGAGGAAAGAGCAGTAGCAAGAGCAGCAGCCCAGCAAACTTTGGAAACTCAACACCGAGCGGAATGCCCCACTACAAGGAGGTGGTGAGCACCCAGCATTCTAGCAGTCTTTGGAAGTCAGACACCAACTAGAGCACCATCCTGAGAGTATGCAGAGCAACCACTACCCGGTACATTCATCCCAGACACACCAGAAAGACCATGAAGATCCTGGAGCACCCGAGAGCACCCTGACCGACCTTCTCCACCACCACTAGCCCTAGATCCACCAACAGGCACCATGGCAGACCTAGGGCCGGCCAGGTTGCCCCCTCCTAAGGTCCCTAAACTGCCTATATTTAGCGGTAAAGGAAAAGACCTCAAACCAGACAAACTCAAGCGGTGGCTTATATCGGTCAAGAAGTATCTGGTGAGATCAGGGCTGAACAATGACTCCCCCGGAGTGGCAGACTACTATGGCTTTTACACAGAAGGGAAAGCAAACAACCCATTCAAGATAATAGATAGAGAGGAAGAGAACGTTACTCTACCGGGGCTGACACACCGCCTCCAGCAGCGATTCGAAGCCACTACAAACACTGATGACACCTATCACAAGTGGAAGAATGTCTGCCAGAGAGCAGGTGGACAGCCAGCACGCATAACGAAGATAGCCGGAGAGCTAGTGGACCTCAAAGCATCCCTTCTGGCTCGATCCATCTCAGACAATGCACAAAAGCAGCGATTTCTCGACGCTATGGACTCTAGAGTACACCGCAATGTTGAGCCCCAGCTCAGATCAGAGGATACCTGTGACCAAATGGTAGCTGTGGCAGAACGTTATGATGCTACTATGTATAGAACTGGCGGCTCCAAAGGCAGTGATAGAAACCAAGCTTCAAGCAGCAAGACTGATACACCAAAGAAAGAGAGTACCTACCGCAAGCCGTCTACCACACCAACCCCACGGAGCACAGGCAAAGGAAAGGCCCCGGGCAAGAAGACGATTTATATTAAATCCAACAAGTCAATTAAGGCTGAGATGGACCGCCGCAAGGCAGATGGTGCTTGTTTCTACTGTGGCGAAAGCGGACACAGGGCGAATGAGTGCCCAAAGACAGAAGTTAAGACCAACGATGTTTGCCACGCTGAGCAAAGCCCAGATAGCAGTGAACTTGAAGGCGAATATGAGCCCGATACAGACAGCGCAGAGGAGCGAGATGGTAGCGGCTCTATCAGAACTTTCAAAACTACAGTAGGCAAACCCAAGGACAGGCCATTCCAGGCCCTCGAATTCACTATCAACATCAATGGCAAGCCTGCCAGAGCCCTCACAGATACAGAAACCATTGGCGGTACCCTGATATCCAACAAATTCGTTACAACACACATCATCCCCTACACTGCTAGGAAGAATCACCTCACTTTGAAGATGGCAGTTAAAGGATCGCGATCAACTAGCAACTTATCTGTGGAGGTTATGATTCAGCTAGGCAAGATGAGAGTCAATAAGGTGCCTACGCTGGTCACGCCAGTATCAGCCTATGATATCCTGATCAGTATGGGTGGCCTCGTAGGGCCAGGAGCGGTCTTGATTGCCAAAAGAACAGCATCTACTCCTCCAAGTACAAATTTAGAGTTACCTTTGACGGAAAGTCAAGAGAGTCTAGATCAGCCATGATGAAGCCACAGGAAGTACCAGACTTCCTGGCGAGGTTCCCTAAGGCATTTGTCAAAGAAGTACCAGAGGAACTACCACCAGTACGCAAGATAATGCACAGGATAAGCATCATAGACCCGACCAAGCTTTGCAAGACACCCACTTTCAAAGCGGCACACGCCTTGATAACCAAATACAAGGCATGGATCAACAAGCAGATGAATGCCTATATCCTCCATAGGACCAGTGTGCCCCGAGGAGCCACCATGTTTGTGGAAGCAAAAAGGGGTGGCAGAATCTCCCCCTTGGTAGACCTCCATTTCAGGAATGATAACACCTAGGCCAATAACACACAGATCCCAGAACAAAAGACCTTACTAAATAAGCTAGCCTGAGGACGATTCCACAGCAAGATAGATCTCAGTGATGCCTACTTCCAGACCAGAGTACACCCAGATGATGTAAAGTACAACACTATCAGGACACCCTTCAGCGGGTTTACCATCCAGGTCATGATGCAAGGAGACATGAATGCTCCTGGAACCTTTGAGAGAACTATGGAGGACCTATTGCATAATGAATTAGGCAAGAACATATGGGTCTACATTGACGATATTTTTGTAGAGTTGGTTACAGGGCAGACGGGGCCCAGAAAAATGTGGGCCCGTGGCCCTTTTCCCCGCCCCGCCCCACTCAACAGCGTGGGGCTGCCTGCCTTTTTAGGCATCCCCTGCCCCTGTCCCAGCTAAGGGCCCCGCCCCACCCATACCCCAGACGGCCCCCATTAAAAACAGGTAGTAACAAACGCGGCCCCGTCCAGGGATTGAGGGCGGGCGGATTTTTGATGGGGGCGGGGCGGGGATTACCTGAAATATACCCCCCCTGGCCCCGTGTAAGGGTGCGGTCAGGCGAGTGAAAACCCGCGCCACGCCGCCCCGTAGTGAACACTATATGATTGTCTGCAGTGTCACCTTTCAAGAGCAGGTTAAGCACGTTACGAACGGCTGCAGTAAGCTGCAGAACGCCGGCTATTATGCCAACCCAAACAAAAGTGTTTTCTTTGCCACAAACCTCGATATCCTAGGACATGTGATAGACAATGATGGTATCCACCCTGCACCAGAGAAAATTCGGACGATACTGGACTGGACAAGACCAGAGAGCCAGAAAGAACTGCCGCGATTCAATGGATGGGTTAATTGTATCTCGCAGTCCTTTCCCCATATAGCGACCATCACAGCCCTGCTTACAGAGCTGAGTGGGAACGCTGAATGGCTATGGACGGAGATGCAGGAAGCAGCCTTGGAACCGGTCACGCGAGCTGCAGATAAGTACAAAGTCCTTAGACTGATTGACTATAATAAGCCAGATATTATATGGCTTTTTACCGATGCATCTCCTACAGGTACGGGCGCTTGGATAGGCCAAGGACCAACCTGAGATGCAGCCAGACCTGCAGCATTCCACAGCAGGAAGCTGATGCCATTAAAAAGCAACTACCCCACACCCCAACAGGAAACACACACAATCATTGAGGCTATGGAAGCATTCGCTCCCCATTTGCTACACAGACAATGTACAGTGGTTACAGACCACGAAAGCCTCACTAAACTCATGACACAAAAGATTCCCAATGGACGACAGCTGAGATGGCTGAGGCATATCAGGCACTTTGATTTTAAAATAGAATACCAGCCAGGAGCGGGGAATTTCCTAGCAGACTACCTATCGAGAATCCATGAAGGAACCCCAGGCCCGCTAGATATAAGGCTCAGAGACCCCACTATCAATTATGACAGCCTTAAGCTACCTGACCCTACCCAATCGCTACAAATCAATGCAAGCTACGCCTCCTCTGCCGACTTCGGCATTGAAACCGAAGATGCCATGTACCACTTGGGCGAAGCCCAACCCTCTCCCACCCATATCAACAGTAACTCTATCATTCGTTGCCGCCCTGAATACCTTATGGACGAGATTACCAGCAATGCAGTGACTCGCTCCCAGAAGCCTAAGGTCTCTGCTTCCTCGCCAGCTAGGTCAAGCGCAGCCAGCAACGATACCAGAATAGCGATTGGAAACTCTTGGAGTGATAATAGCACTCTCCCAATCTCTAGTGAATTGGAACGACAACACTCAGAAATGAGCTGGATGACATGCACTGACAATGGGTGTGAAATACATAAGAATGAAAAAGAAGATGCAGTATACAGGCAGAAACACCCTGGGGTCCGGAAGCAGAGCAAGATGACAAAGATAAAAGAGCATCAGAGAACTTCAACATCGAATACGGCCCTTGAGGAAGGCCAGGCCTAGCTCCACGACATCCCATACCTGTTGGAGAACCTCCCACCCTTCCTCATGAATGACACCATCCTAGCCACACTGCCCCTGGTATCGCTGGCTTTTAATCCCCTTTACAGCCAAGCAGGCTATGACTCCGATGAGGCAACCAACGCCAACCAATTACGAAGCACCCTACACTACCGCCTTATGGGTATTCGGGCCCAGAGAGTTAGAGAAGCTGTTGAGACTAACGCCATCTACACCAGGGTGAAGGAAACCGATAATAAATTGCACTATTCCATCCTCGATGGCCTTCTACTTGCCCAGAACACCAATGGGTGCGAAAACCTTTATATACCGGTAGGACCTTTGGAGAAGGGGGTATCCCTACAGGATTTCATCCTCAAAACTGTCCATGAAGGCCTTGGACATTGTTCAGCTTACAAATGCTACTCCTATGTGGCTTGCTCCTTCTCGTAGCCACAGATGCGCTCGGACTTTGTCCTATACGGTCGGTCCTGTGATAAGTGCCAGATTAACAACGTGTCCACCAAGGTAGCCTATGGACGATCTCTTATGCTCCCTGATGACAACGAAGCCTACCAATCCCTACCAATAGCCTGCGCCGGGCCCTTTAACAAATCCGATAGCTATACATCTATCGCAGTCATTATGGAGTGCTTTAACTCCTACACCTATCTCATCCCCGTCAAGGAGGCGGCCACCTCGGAGAAGATCTTTAAGAAACTAAACAGTACTATGCCGACGTCCACGGCCTTCCTCTTACCATTGTCCTAGACTAGGGCTCTCGCTTTAGCTCTAAGTTGTTGTCACAAATGATGAAGTCCCTTGGTATCCAGGCCTGGATGGCGACTGAATACCACCATCAAACGAATCGCCAGGTTGAGCGAAGGATCTGTACCCTCCAAGAGGTAATGAGGAACTTCCTTAACCCAAGCCAGAACAAATGGTCTGGTGCCCTCCTAGATATTGCAGCAGCCATGAATGGCACCCCGCATGAATCCCTAGGCATATCGCCATACCATGCCCTCTATGGACGTCCCTGGAAGATATTGAACCCTGTCGACAGATCTGCCAGCAAGGTACCAGTGGTGGACGAGATCTTAAACGTCCATGAAGCAACGAGAATGCAAGTAGACATGGCCAGAAAGCATGCTCCCTTCCACTAGACCATCCAAGCAGACAAACTCCGCAAACCCCTAACGGAATCATTCAAGAATGACTGTAGAGTTCTCGTTAGAGGCCGCCCTTATACCTCCTGCCCTGGAGGATCCAAGAAGCTAGAATGAAACTGGTTCGGACCCTTCGTGGTCCTAGAACATCTACCTGACACAGACAACTACAAACTACAGCTCCTGCCCAGAATGGCCTGCCAGAAACTCGACTTCCAGGTTTCCTCCCTTAAGGAATACAGAGAGAACCATCCCAATAGATTTAAGTCCCGTAGAATGGATAAGCCAGCACCCATCCTAATCGACAATGCAGAAGTATGGGAAGCAGAGTAGATACCCGACTACCACCGCCAGAACAACAGGCACGAATGCCTGGTCCACGGGAGAGGGTATGAGCGAGCTGACGACTTCGGCGAACATATTGAGAATCTCGACGACTCCCTGGAACTCATACAGGAATACCGAGATGCTAACCACCCCACAGAACCAACGCACCAGATCACCTCCCACTGTATTAAAGCTTCCTGGGAACGCATGGATGTTTCCTCCACACAATGTACCACAAACGATTGCCCAAACGACTTGTGGGAACGCGATGACAATGAGGAATATGATTCTAGCAGCTCTGAGCAGGACTATTTCCCCACAGATGCGGACAGCCACCTATAGCACACGGATGAGAGCGCTGAGGACAATGAAGACTTTGGAATGATAGTTGATTTTTCAGACAAAGGGAATGTAACATGTGTACATGTTCCGGTAACAGTACACAGGAGCGGGAACTGCAGAATCTCCTATGTTTAGTGTGCTTTGCTGGAAGTTTATATTTAGGATGCTGCATATAGAATGGTCATGTAGCACTGGTGGAGGCTGAGCTCTGTTTCTTTCTTTGGTCTTGCGGAATTACAGGATTCCCGTATGTGCGCAGCCACTGGTAATGATTGTGATTGCAGGAAGGATATCGCTCCTGGGTTTTGTATTGAAACCAGTCTCCTGGCTAGCGGGAGACAGCAGACTTCGACAGACCTTCAGTCTAAGAATATACTTGGTTGAACCCCAATCCCTGAGTCCCTGAGTCCAATTTGTCCTTCAACTATTATCCTTCTAGCTACCGGTCCCTTGAAGCCTCCCTTAGCATAAGCGCTAGTGGGCCTACAGTGGGTCATATTGTATTTTCGTTAGACAGGAATAAACCTATTACACCAGGGAGGCGCACCGATGGGGGTTAAGCAGGCCAGTCATACCAGCCACACAGGACCGGCGGTTGGTCATTATCCTCTCAAGTATTTTGGAGAAGGTCCAAAGGAGTACGATAACACGAAGGAAAGAAGGAGAGTCATAAGCGGGCTTGCCTGGCTTGTCCAAGATATACCGTCGGCCTTGTTCAAGGAGAGAGGGTGGAAACCATAGGAGACCAGCCGGGAAAGTAACTTCCGGAGAAGGTGTGGGCCGGTCTTGTTGATCTTCTTGCACACCGAGTTTGGGATGTGTCTGGACCTGGGGCTGATAACCGGGAGGGCCGGGCCATGGCCCTTTCAACCTCCGAGGCCACTAGCTCAGAGCCCTCTTTGAATGGAAGGAGGATGGACGCTGTGGGTGCGAGAGGAGCCCCAGGAAAAAAGTGATCCAGGAGGGCCTTGTTCAGCACGAGCGAGGTGGAGGCCCGTGGGAGCTCAGAGAAACGGGGGGGTGGGCAGCCGATAGTGTACTGCTTTGCCGTCCATACTGTTTGTGGTTTCACCGTTGCCACGAACGAGCATCAGTGCTCCCTCTTTGCCTTCTTAATGGCTTCAAAGTACGAGGAACGGGTGGCTCTGGCCGACGCCAGCAGGGAAGCATCGAAACTGTCCTCCTTAGAGGGTCTGACGGCGGAGTTGTAGGCTTGTCTCATTACGGACAGGGACACCGACCACCAGGGCTTAGACCTGTACATGATGCGCTTGATAGGGGTATTGAAAATCACTAGGGTGGAGACTCTATTGAGCTTGGTGTCAAACCACGTCCCAAGCGAGACAGAGGTCCGTAGGGCGGGGGAGGGAGGGATAGCAAGTAACTTGAGGGCTGCATCAACAGGGCACCAGTCGGTTAGGGCCCAGTTAGGAGTG
>Ga0307509_10012083_pt1 | contig 10360 bp, 7 predicted proteins | sample 10_EM_MG_FD_202245 | JGI IMG/M metagenome (GOLD analysis project Ga0307509, IMG submission 202245) | Populus trichocarpa ectomycorrhiza microbial communities from riparian zone in the Pacific Northwest, United States - 10_EM | ecosystem: Host-associated > Plants > Roots > Unclassified | place...
AATTTCTTTCTATTTAACTTCGACTTCCATGACACGTATCCCGGGTTTAACGGGTTGACCTGGTTTTGGACTGCACAGTGCAATCTGCAGTCCAAAGGCTGAGCTGTCTTTTTTTTTTTCCAGTTTTTTTTTTCATTTTTTATGCCTTTAGAGTTTTTTTTTTTTGCTTTTTTCTTTGTTTTTTTTCTTTTAATGAATTTTTTTTGTTTAATTTAGTTTGTTAATGTTAATTTTTATTTTATTTAGTTATCAGACTTTCATGACACAGATCCTGGGTTTGACGGGTTAACAAGGTTTGACGAGTTAACCCGTAATTATTATTTTTTGCTTTTTTTCGTTTTAATTAATTGTTTTTGTTTAGTTTAGTTTGTTAATGTAAAATTTCTATTTAATTATAAGACCTTCATGACACGTATCCCGGGTTTGACGGGTTAACCCGAATTTTTGTTTCTTTTTTTCATTTTAATTAATTTTTTTCATTTAGTATAGTTTGTTAATGTTAAATTTTTTTCTATTTAATTATCAGACCTTCATGACACGTATCCCGAGTTTGACGGGTTAACCCAGTTAATTATGGGTTAACCCAGTTAATTCAATTTTTTTTCTTTTTCTTCACAGTGCAGTCCACAGTGAAAAGGCTGATGCTTTTTGTTTTTTTTTGTTTTTTTTCTTTTTAATTAATTTTTTCGTTTAATTTAGTTTGTTAATGTTAAATTTTTTTCTATTTAGTTATCAAACATTCATGACACGGATCCCGGATTTGACGCGTAACCTGGTTTGACGGGCTAACCCAGTTAATTCTTGGTTAACCCGTCAATTTTTTTTTTTCTATTTCGTTATCAAACTTTCACGACACGAATCCAAGGTTTGACAGGTTAACCTGGTTTAAAGGGTTAACCCAGTTAATTCATAGTTTTTTTCTTTATGTTGGTTTTTTTTCTTTGTTTTTTCTTTTTAATTAATCTATTTAATTATCACACTTTTATGACATGACTTTGTAGTCAGACCCACATCCAAAGCTATTGAGTCTGGTATTGCAGCTAGACCCACTTAAACTTGAGTCATGCAAGTTTAATATTATTATTAATATTATAAATATTACTCTTGGGTCAGGCGTTGCAGTCAAACCCAAAACTCTTGGGTATATCTTTGCAGAAAGACCTAATATTTTTAGATCTTGATCTTTTTTGATATTTTTTATGCAAAAAAAAATTAACTCGTGGCAACGCGCGGGTCATGCAACTAGTAAAGTCTAAAAGTTTTCATTGAATAATATTTCTATTAATAAACAATCATCATAAAACAAACGGGTATGTTTGCAGTTTCATTAAGTAATTTAAAATGAGCCAAGCTAGGGGTTAAAAAAGTCAAATCAACTAAGCTCGAGGCTCATACTTTAAAATCGTCAAATTTGACTTTTGCTAAAATCGAGTTCGAGCAAAATCAAAGCTAAGCTCGGCTCATCTGGAGTCCAGCCTACCACTACCTATAACTAGAAGAAGAAGGATGATCAAGGTATTATTTACGTACTGCTTGAGTTGGGCTGGAATGTTATGGGCTGGGCTGGTATGGTATGGTATGGGCTCAGTCCATTTGGGCCTACGTGGACTGGTCTGCTGTTGTACATTCCAGAACCAATCCAATCCCATGCAAAGAATTGTGAAAAGGGACCAAACCGAACTAAAGAATTGTGAAATCGATCCAAATGGCCGAAATTGCGTTTTTAGGCGGTGGTGGTGTAGTTGCGGCATCCCAGTCTTCCCTTCTCCTCCAACCTTCCAAATTTGGATTCCATACACTCGCACCTCCATCAATATCCCTGCTCCGCCTTCACCAGCCCTCAACCTCACTCTTTTCTTCCCCCAATCCTAAGCTGCACACTTCCATTTTCGCTGCTAAAGTCGTCTCTTCTTATTCTGAAGCCACCTCGTCTCCCTCCAGTACTATCATAACTGATAACGTTGACCTGTCAACTGAAGGAATCGAGATCGAATTAGACACCGGAGGAGGAGGCAGCGACGGTTATAAAGATATTAGCGGCGGAGGCGGAGGCGGAGGCGGCGACGGTGGTGGTGGTGGTGGTGGTAAAAACGAAGGAGAAGGAGGATCGCCAGACGAGAGTGGAAGTGAAAAGAAAATGGCTTTGTCCATGTCTCAAAAATTGACTCTTGGCTATGCTGCTCTTGTTGGAAGTAAATATCTTCTCTCTTTTTTCAGTTTCAAAAAAAGTTTTATTCTTTTTTAAGTTTTGTAGGAATTGAATAAATGCGTAGTAAACTATATTGATGGATAATCTGGTTCTAGCTGAGTTGTAGCTGCGCTGGTTTTAGCTGGGTAGTGATTTTTATCTGATTGTGGAGTGATTGATTACTGTAACAGTCGGTGGTGCTATGGGGTATATGAAGAGTGGTAGCCAGAAATCGCTGTTGGCAGGAGGAATTTCTGCCTCGGTTCTGTATTATGTTTATACACAGCTTCCTGCGAATCCGGTTTATGCATCATCAATAGGGCTTGGTAAGTGATTGTGGTTATTGTTTTTGTTGTCAAAAGCATGGTTTAAGTTTCTGCTATGATTTTAGTTACACTTGTGCGTTAAAGGACAGCACCTGGCTAGTGCCTGGTGTTTGTATGTTTTTTTTCTCAAAAAAATCTTTTTATTGTTGTCAATGGAGTATTTAAGATTCTCTCTTCAGTAGTGTTAAGAAATTTGATTTCTGATGAGAATATTGAAGTCATTGTGATTCCGCTAATGACTGATGGTTTCTATCATACCATCTGAATCTTGCATCTCAGCCTTGATGAATTGACTCGTGAGTGATCAATTCATGTTAAACATTCTAGCATTATGGTGATTATGACTGGGAGTTCCTGAATTTGAGTCTCCATAGATGGCATTTGAATCTTGATTATAAGTGGGCTGCATCAATGTGGATAGCTATAGAAAGTGATTAGCTTGTAAGGGAAGCGCCATCTTGCCATTAAGTTGTAACCTTATCTTATAGCTTTAACAGCTTTGACATCTCCATATTTTCAGGTATATCTGCTGCACTTATGGGAGTGATGGGCTCCCGTTTTTTGAAGTCCAGGAAGATTTTTCCTGCTGGTGTGGTGTCTCTTGTGTCATTCATAATGACTGGTGGCTACCTCCATGGAATCCTTCGGAGTATGCATTGAAATGAGCTAGCTAGTTGTAACAATGAGCCGTATGGTCAGTGGTCTGGTTTGATATTTGGCTGTTTCATAGTGTAAGTGGTGTCAATGTCTTGTTCTTCCTTTTGGACCCGTCTTTGTCATGTATAAGTTTCTGTTTTAGAATGTGGAGTTTTGTTTTGGAACTTTTTATGAATAAATCATGCGACCATTTCTCTATAATGTAACTTTAATCTCTTAGAGATATCTTATTTATCCTTACGGCATGAAGTACTGGAAATTGCTTAGTAACTTCCAACTTGTAAAGCCAATGAGCAGGAACAAGAACCGGTTACTCCGGTGGCCCTTTTTTTGTAGGCATCAGACTCCATCTGGAATTGTTCAACCGCTGTTATCTTTGCATTTTACTCTGCAGGATTAGGCTTAAGGTGATAAAACTTCATTGCTGTTTTAGCCAGTAGCCAATTCATACAGGATTAGTAAAGCTTGCAATTTGAAGCTGTTTCTCCCACTCGTTACGAAGTTTGCTTGATTTCCAAAGGGAATAACTACGCCAATAATCTACCTTTTGCCCTATCTCCCTCGGTGTCTATAAGAGGACGAGGTCTTCAATAATCCCCAAGTCTGCCCATTCATCTGATACCCAGAGATCCCTTCTCTAGCTTCTTCTGTTTTTCCTTTGTTCCCTGTTTAGGCACCCTTTTGCAAAGAGGAGAAACCATGGAGGTCACGGCCAAGTTCTACATTTCCCTGTTTCATAGGGTAACTAACGTCAATCTGTCTAGTTTTTCTATATGGGCTCGTCATCAAATGAATGTTTTGGCATGTACAAGTTTAATTAAAAGAAAGTGTAGTCATTGAGAACTCTTTGGTAGTGTTATTGAACTCAATTCGGCCAGGTGGGTAAACCTTGAGGTCCCTTGAATCATTTCCTTACTTAGGTTAGGTTTCAAACGAAATCATATGAGAAGTGATATAATATTACCTGGTTAATTTTGGTGGTTCAACCGTAACCCGGTCGACTAAAAAAATTTCAAATGTTATTGTTTTAACTTTTTTATAAATATTAACATGATGAAATTCTAGGTAGACTTGGGTTTTTAGATGTGGCCCGATTGACTCAACCGATTAGCACAAAATCTAATCTACTTTTTTTATAAAAAGATTAAAATGACATTGATCTAACATCTTCTCTATAAAAAAACCAGGACGATAATATCTTGGATAGACTCGAGTCAAACTAGGTTGTATCCCTTACTGGGTTTAATAACCTTGTATTTTGAAATCTATTTTTTGTTTGATTGAACAATTAACCTTCTAAACAAGAAGAGGGAAGGTATTAATTAAAACTTAAATAAAAAATTAATGTAAACTAAAAAATACATAAAAAAAAAAAGAAAAGGAGAGTTTTAATTAAAATTCTAAAGAAAAAACAAAAACAAATAAAAAAAAGAGACCAAGTGTTGCTAGGCCCGCACACCTCACAAGTAACCCAAAAACGCATAAGAGTATCTGGGTTGATTTTTTCTCTTTCTTTTTCTTTTTTATTTTTTAGAGAAGGGTGAATGACATGTCCTTCTTCTTTAAAAAACAATAGACAACATGTTGCCTTGAAGCCTAGTTTCCAAATACTATAAAGGTGGAGTTCGGAAAGTTAGGGTCAAACAAAAACCCATTTTTCTACTTGTTTTTATTTAAAAATATATAAAAATACTTTAAAAACTTTGATAAACTCATTTTCACCCTCAAAATATTTTAAAATCAATCAAAAAGCAAAAACCAATTAAATTGAATAGAAAACTTAATGGGCATAATCTATTTTTTCACATGTTTATATGAAAACACAACTATCATTAAAATACTATGAAGATGATTAACACCAAGAAATATCTTTTTCTATGCTAGAATGTGGCAAACCAAATATTTATTTATTTATTTTTATTTTTTAAACATTCTCTCTCTTCTCTCAAATTCATTGAGTTAAAAAAAAAATTAAATTAAAACACGTAACTTAAAAAGTAAAGGGACCAAAAAGAAATTGTAAAAAATCATAAGGCAAGTTTTTTAGAATAGGTGCTGACACACAATAACCTAAATGTTTTTTTTAAAAAAAAAATTAATCATCGAAAACTCAATTTTTAGCAACTATCAAAATTAAAACCTATATTGTCAAAATGAACATTAATTTAACACTGGAACACCTTCGAAACCCTTATGTAAAACAATTAAAAATAAATTATGAGCCCAAAATCCTATTTAATCCAGTTGGTGCAATTAAAAAAAATGAATTAAAAAATGCCTAAAAAATAAGTGAAAACTATCCGAGCGAACATTGTTATGTGATAAAAGAGTATTCCGTGAATTCAACAAACCTTTTAGATTCTTTTTAATTTAATTTAATATGAAATTAATATATTTATTTTACATAAAATAATTAATCATAAAATAATTAAATGGTGGAAAAAAGCTTGAATGGAAACCACAACCTACAAGCCATAACAAAGCAAAAGCACAATCAAAATGAAGAAAAGTCAAAAGCAATGTGCACGAAATTGGATTATGGACTCATCTGGTTCAATTCTCCATGAGTTCACATCTGCATGACAAGTCTTAAAGATCCAGTACCGGTGACTCATGCTACTGACTAAAACCACATCACAGCAAGTAATTTCTTAAAGAAGTCTTGCAATGGCCAGCACAACACTAGAGAGGTTCCATTAACAAGCAAACCACACACACGTCAAATGTTTGTCATTTGTTTTCCACAGTTCATAATAACACAAGTAATCGTCCAAAAGGCGCTGGTTCAGAAGACATTACAAGTGCCTTTTGCTGCAAGGGGCAGACATGTGAACAAAATCCCACTAGTTTCAATGAGAAATTGTACATGCTGTCCAATGCATCCAAAAGTAACCAAAAAATCTTCACCACCACTGCGCTTGACATCTTGCACGAGCAATACAACAAGGTTAAGAACCTAATATAACAACAGTTTTCCAAGATACATGAGAAGCCTTTAGCATCGGTCAAGCAAGGTTGGAAGCAACCTTTGGTTGAAGTTCGTCTGATGCAAGAGATTTTCCAAAGCAACCTGCATCTGGTGAAGGTGCAGCACTGATACCAGGTTTTGTGGTGTCTGCCTCTTTTCCTTCCGGTGAAGTGGGATACGGGCTTTTGCTCACCAGCCTGCAATTAACAAAGTTAAAAAAAGGTCCAGGTAGCCCAGATGATATGTTTGTGCATCATGTAACCATTAAACACATAGGAGCATAGTAACTTAGATGCAATACCACAAATCATGAAGTTACGTGTGTGTATGTTGTTTTAAAGTATAAGAGATAAGACAGAGAATCCCAAAATGCAAAACATATACCTGTCCCGACGCTTCTCGAAGAATCGCTGCAGAGAATGTCTCCTAGCAATAGGTAATTCTTGACCAAAAAAATGGAATTAAAATGAGAATCATTAAGTTATATCTAATTTCATAGAAAAGAAAGAGCAATAAAATATTTGAAATCCAACGCTAATTGCATTTCAGTCATGTTCTCTAACCATTACCAGCTTGCATTCTGCAAAAGGAATTCTGACGACTATAGGCTTGGGCATGTGGGGCAGCAGTACTTTGCATTGAAGGAGACCTTGTAAGAACTGGTGTACCATCAGGAGACCCACTTTTCTTCATGTCAACAGGTTTGACAGCAGCAGCAGCAGCAGCAGCAATAAGCATAATTTCTTGGACCTAAATGAACACGATTAAGAGTTATAATGAAATCTACCATGTAGATATTTATTAAAGTCTTGGAAGTTCTAGTGAGGGAAAACCTTTTCTGCAGGAATTGCATCAAACACGACAACACTTCCACCATAGAAGATGGTAAGCTGATCCGGAGTAGGAATGGTGGCATTTGGTCCGGAAGTTGCCATAATTGTGGGCCTTAAGAAACCAAAGATAAGTCATTACATTATGCTGAACTTGTCTGGCATGCATCTACCACTTAAGTAACTTCTATAAGCAAAAATTTTTAATTAATAATGTCGAAAGTATATCTATTAAAGAAGAGTAAGATGATCACAAAACAAACGTTTTTACAGGGGTGGAGAGGCTTAAGGAAAAAGAGAACAGGGTGAAATGAGAGGATGCAGAGATATAATAGAATACAGATAAAATATTTACAACTTTGATGCAAGTAGCTGCAAGAATTCAAATCAGTTGGGTTAACTACACAAATCCCTCTCTTTCTTTCTAATTTCTATTTTGTCTTAAAAGATATTGTGATATCAAATCTTTTATCATTTTGCCCCCATGTCACTACTCATTTATTTTGTTCCTACTATTTGAGTACCACTCTTCAACGCTAATGTGTCCATGGCCAAGCTTGTAAGGTGAATATCCCCCTGGATATTAGAAAGATGGTTACCCCCAGCCCTGGATACGAGAAAGTTGGTGTCAAAACATAAGTGAGCAAAGTTTTCAACTGATCAACGAATTAATCTAGATTAAGCAAAGAATTCTCCTAACAATTGCCGACTCCCAAAATTGAACCTTCAACCACCTTCAGGATTAAACTTGACAACTCTAAACCATTTTTATAATCTCCTGAGTTCACTGACCATGCTAATTGCAAAACAAATGGGAGTTCAACTAAACCAAATTACTGTGGATCAAACAAATCATTTGATCCAAACAATCTGAGCTACCAAAATAAATCAAAAGATAGGACTTCCAGCTACCATCAAAATCAAACTTGACAGTTCTGCAACTTAAGAGTGTAAATATAACAGAAACAAAAACGTTCTCTATCACAGAACAAAAAAAAGTCATAGAGCTTAAATGACTGCATAATGTATCAATTTTTCTGCCTGATAAGAAGCTTACACATTGCTACTTGAAAAGAATACGGTGATTACTCTTAGTTGCCACTTGATCTGACATTTATTCAAAATCATTTTAAATGTTAATCAGACAAGATGATCTAGGAGATGGCAAAAAAGGATCCAGTAGCATCCTCAAGCCTAATAACTGCACAGAAAAGGAAAAGGAAAGGCCAGCTAGCATTGCCTTGCGAATAGACCTACAATTAGCATTGACAGACTGATACTGCATGTGTTCGCCACATGTGACATTAAGGCAACTTTCACCCGCTTCTCATTCAAGGGGTCCATGACCAAACAAGCCTTAACCCAGACCAAAAGAAGCAATTAAGTAGAAGTCTTTTCATAACTTCTTTTCTATATGGGTAAGCTTTTAAGCAAACAAATACTTCTATTCCATAAAGGTAGGATTTTTAAGCACAAACATTTTATGTCAAAAAGAGATACGAGAAGGCAGTAACGAGAGAAATCTTTTCAAGTCTTGCAATAACTCTTCACTGCTTTCAAGATATGCAGTTATGTTACTTGTAACTTGGTAGCATCCACAAAATCCTACCATGAGTGAAAGCACACTCATCTAAACTTTCCCACTCTGACAACAGAGAACACAAAAGATTTGATTAAGTAATTTGTTATACAAATCAAATCATACCAATCCAGATGCATCCCACTCATAAAAATTTGCCTCTGCTACTGGTGCTCAAAATGAAGGGATCATGGAAGCTTAAGGAGGAAAAATTGCAGAACTTCTATTCACTGCCTACTTTAAGACGGGGCAGTTTGCATCTCTTCCCTGCCCTTCAATCCATTTTCAAATTACATTTGATTGCTGATATTTCATGCAAATTCCCAAATTATATGGAAAGTATCCTTGTTTGGACGTTAGGGCTTGAATGAAAGAAAGGATCTTTAAATTTGTAGCTATAGGTCACAAAAAAGAGTGTAACTTCATGGTGCTCTTCTTGGACTGGCTATGAGTGTAACTTGTACAATCAGTTGTGTCGCTTCCTGCTCTAATTGCTGGTGAAGTTTCAACATTTCTGTTTCTACGTTACTCCTGTATTACACACCTTTCTTGTGCTACAATAATTTAATCAAAGGAGAAGTTTCAGATCCTTAAATAATAGAACAATTTAGCGAAACAAGAGCACCATTTATGAACACATACAGCAGGTTCTTTCCTCTTCTGAAACTCCAAAAAACATAACCTAACAAATCCCCATGATTCAATTACATTCAAGCATCACAACACAGCAGAATTTAAGCTCCCATCAGGCCTTCACGAATTAGCTTTTAATTTTCATACCCAACACTTCTTTACAAATAAAACAGATCTCAGCTTCTATTTTCCCCTTGTTTCGTTTACAAGCTAACAAAAAAAAATCAAGACTTTTTTCTCAACAAAAACAGGAATTTTTCTGGTTAATAAAAGGAACGTAGACTGGTACCTGGAACTGGATGTCCAAAGAGGATGGACCCCTTTTTTCTCCAACAAATCAGCACCTTCCTTGCAAGATACCAGATTTTCACCACAACCATTGGTAACCTCTTGCTCCTTTTTCACTTCAATATCTTCTTGTGGCTTGATTTCCTTGCAAGAATTAGATTGACCCCCCATTGGAACCAGATCAGAGGCAACAAAAGTCATTTCAATTTCTTGTTTTTGTACAGGGAAATTTGAAGTACAAATGGGGAGAAACAAACCAGCTACTTTCTAGTTATCCTTGACCTGACCCAAGTTGTAATAAAATAAGAGCCGACCACAGTTAGTGATTACTGTGGTTCGAGGAATTTAAAACGTGGCAATTTCAACATGTGAGTATGTGACTACTGATTAGTTATTAAAATCGATTATTTATTACACACACTTCGATTCCTTGTCTTTTCAACTGCTTCTTTTGTGACCACTGATGATTCTGTCTTCCTAGCTGGACACATGTCCAGCTCACCACTGTTCCTTGTTGGAGTTTTTCTACCCAAAAAAAAAATGCAATAGAAAATAGAAATTCATCAGTGCGCATGTAACAAAATAAAAATAAAAAACTGTGTGTGTGATTTCCATTATAACGGATGGATTCAATCCATCATAAAAATTCTTTAACACCAGCCAACCCTTTCTTTCTTGGAAATAATTATGAATTGTTTGTTCTTTACGCTTGGTTATCCTATTTCTTTCCCGCCATTGAAGTTTCTCTGTTTTTGTTTACAAGATAAGCAAGTGCAGCAAAAGATTAAGTTTTTATATGTTTGGTGCTTGCACAGCTATCTTTAACTATATTCTATTTATGCTCTTAAATCAATGTTGTAAAATTCTAACAAAAAAACAATAATAGAAATA
>Ga0307509_10012084_pt1 | contig 10360 bp, 4 predicted proteins | sample 10_EM_MG_FD_202245 | JGI IMG/M metagenome (GOLD analysis project Ga0307509, IMG submission 202245) | Populus trichocarpa ectomycorrhiza microbial communities from riparian zone in the Pacific Northwest, United States - 10_EM | ecosystem: Host-associated > Plants > Roots > Unclassified | place...
TACTAATAGTTATGACTCTTTAATACTAATAGATGCAACTCTTCAATACTAATAGTTATGACTCTTTAATACTAATAGATGCAACTCTTCAATACTAATCTTGATAAATAAGTTTAATAACTAACAAGATATTCAGTCCAAAGTCTTACATTTCGTCTATTTTTTCGCCTACTGCTTGTGTATATTAAATGCAGAAACAAGAAACAGAGTTTTCCCATTTCGAGCGTAAATTCGCCAGGTGAAATATTTCACATTTTTTTGTTTTCTTTAGCAACAATGGAAGAAATCAACATATTTTCTCTTTTTTTTGTTTTCCAATAAACGAAAATGAATTATAATAAGCTCTTGATTTTATTTTTTAATTGGTAATGATAATAAGCTTCTTTCAATATTGCCAAATCAGCAATAATACAACTAAAAATCTTGATGATATAATAAAAACCACTCCCTTTAATTTCCACAATTAAAACAAACTTGTCCTAAAAGAAGTGGCCACTGCTTTCTATTTTCTTAAATTATTGACAAAGTTTTTTTTTATATATTGTTTTTTTTCCAAAAGAAACTTCACTTCAAGAACGGCAAACTACACTTCCAGCTATAAGCAATTGAATATACCTTCTGTTATGTAACTATTCAAAGGGAAATTACGTAACTATTTATATGCACTCTTGTTGACTGAAAAAGACAACGAAACCATAGCAACATTACCTAAGAAACTAGTCCCTGCTAATCAGATTCTTTTTGCAAGCAGGTGGCAAAACAAAATTTAATTATCTACTATTCATGTACAATAAATTATTTAATAATTTAATTATATATCATATTTTTTAAAATATTTTAATATTTATTATAACTATTTATTTATATTATCTTTATTATTTTTAAACAGAAACAGTAATATCTTTTACACTCATTAAAAATACCTAACACAAATTTTATAAATTTTAATAGCTTTTCAACTTGATAACCGGTGCTTAAAAATTTTTATTGATTAAAATTGTTTATTATAAAACTAAAATAAAAAAGTAATAAAAAAATACTGTATCTATTTTCTCGGTATATATTGAATTTAAATTATTATTTATTATTTATTTTTGAAAAAAAATACTATTTTATCACTTAAATTTATTAAAAAAATATTTTCTTAAAATTAATAAGGGTGCAAATAATACATAATTTAACTTCTATAATATCATAATGTTTTGACAATTTGAAGTATCTTGATATTAATTGATTTAATTCGAGAGATAATTTTTTTATTTATTTGTTTCTGCTTTTACATGTAGTTTACGGGGTATTTTTAGGTTGAATGGTTGTTTAAATTGACGTTAGAGTTTAAATTTTTAAATTGAATAATTATTTTACAATAAATTTAAAACTTTTTATTATGATATACAAACCAGATACCAGCACACAATATCATAATTTTTATATTAAAGAAATGGTAGCTCGGAGGAACTCTTCCCCTGGCCACTGTTACCTAATCTTACATTACGAGCTAGCTAAATTGATTTGATTGATCAAAATGAACCGACAAAAGGGTAAACTGAGCCCGAAACCCAAAGACAAGTTTTCTTATAATAACAATGACAAATGTTTACTTCCATTTTCCATGACAGACTTGCCTATGAAGGTCCTGTAGACAGACTAGTAAAGTTTCCAGAACTTGCCTGGGTCACTGTCACCGATCTGCCTATTATGGCCAATTGGTTTTGATAAACTTAGTCTGCACGTTAGTACTTTAAACACTTTGAAATTCCTTATTGGAACTCAGCACACAAAGCACATTAATGAAGATATCTGTTTATGTTTGGAGGATAGAGATTATATGTTCAAAATACAGGAGATAGACCCGCTGTATTATCCAGAATTTGAGATGATGTGTAACGACCACCAGACCTCAAAACCTCATCTACTGCATCTACAAGTTGAATTTATGTTCCCAGAAATCAAAGATGACCTTCACATGCTATCAGACAATTTCTCCATTGACGTCAATAGCATCAGTTCAGAGTGTGATGTATGGGAAAAAAATTGTGCAGCATGGATTTTGGATCTACCAGTGGAGTTGTTGTTCCCAGAAATCAAATATGGTCTTCTCACGTCAGCAGACAGCCCTTCCATTGGTAACAGCGTGTAATGCATTGGAAAAGAATTGTGAAGCACAAAATTTTGACATAACAGGGGCATCAATTGATCAGACAAATCCTACTCACCACATGGTACTTGGAAGGAATAGAAGAAAAGTTAAACTTCAATCCCAAAGCGGCAGCATTCAAGAAACAGTGGAGCACCTGGAAGATAGCTCTTCAGAATCAATGGAATCAGGTATTAAACAGGGGAATTCCAGATTTACTAAGCAGAAACAGCCGCAGGGTGCATATACTATGGAGAGAGATGAAGAGGTTCAGAATATGTTGAATGATGGGGTAAGATTGGGTCTGGGTGACATACAGGAACTGAATGTTTTTGCTGAATCGATCTGGGAAACTGTGAACAAGGAATTTGAAACTGTTTAACATGAAAATAGCTAAACGTCAAGCTATTTAAAAGGTGCTTATTCACCATGAGATAGATGTTTGTTTACTGCTTGAGATTAAGCGGGCAGCCTGCACAGATAAATTTGTCAAGTACTTTCGTTGGAATAAACAGAATATATATTAGATGGACTTCTATAGATGCTGTTGGGAAATCCGGTGGTGTTTTAGTCTTACGGAATGATAACAACTTCAGAGTTAACTCCATAGAATATGGGGGACAGTGGATTGCTATCTTTGGTGTTCATTCTTCTTTAGATTTTGCTTGTGCCATAGTGGGAGTCTGTGCAGCTAGTTCAGTTTTATAACGAAACGAAATTAAAATTTTGTTAAATGATGAGCTGTTCTTTCCAAATTGAAAGCCAGATTCAACATGAGCATATCCAACTGAAAATTCCATCTTGATTCATGTTGGTTGTCACACAAAATATTCAGGAAATAAAAATGAAAATTTATACAATAATCCTGTATTTGTAACCTGTTACAAAATTACTCATGGCAAATCCCAGCACAAAGATTATAATTCTTTTGGCTTCAATCAAAACGCTAGCTATTACTGAAGGAGTCGAGTTTTAATTTAATAAAAAGTCAACTTCTAAATTATACTAACTTATTATAATACTTTCATCATCAAAACAAATTGATTTGAGCGAATTATTACCAAACACACTTCTAATTTAATTCCTTTGTTAGAATCCTCATTGTTCCTCAAAATTATCCCTAACCTTTTGTCACTGCTCTGCCCATTCCTGGCTTTTTAAGAATTCATTATTTGTCAACCATCTAGGTGGTGGCCCAGTGGTAAGAGCTTGGAACTAAGGGGTTTGCTCCCTCTTAGGTCTCAGGTTCGAACCCTGTGGTCGCTCATATGATGGCTACTGGAGGCTTACATGGTCGTTAACTTCAGGGCCCGTGGGATTAGTCGAGGTGCGCGCAAGCTAGCCCGGACACCCACGATAATCAAAAAAAAAAAAAAAGAATTCATTATTTGTCTTATTTAATCCTTAATTGTGTTTTTATTTTTATTTTTATTTTATTTTGGGACAACTGTCTTTCTTTTAAAAATCTAATCAACTTTTGTGTATAAAATATTTTGATGCAAATTATTTTGTTTTTGGAATTGGAATACGAAGGTAAAAAATGATTGGATGTGAACCAATGAGTTAGTTGGACTTTTTATTATTATTATTATTATTTCTATTTATATTTCTAGCATTTTGGCTGAGTGGCCCCAGAGGAAAACATGTCATTGTCACGTTACTCATCTGATAAGTTGCGCAACTGCTCGTCATCTTAGGCGCGTGTAAGATAATGGCTTCTTCTTCTTCTTTTTTTTCTTTTTTTTTGGGGTCTGTATCTTGTAAGTTGATTTTTCTTACCTCTAGCAAGAGGTGGATTTTTAGAAAGGCATCATCCGCAACTTATCCGATGAGTTACGTCACAATGACATGTTTTTCTCTTGAGCCACGATGCTAGAAATATATATATATATATATATATATATATAAACTAACTTTTATTTAATATTAAAAATATATATTGCATATACATTTGTAATCTTAGATATTAAAAAATAAAATGATTTTTAAATATTTTTAAATATTAGTTTAATTTTCTTAACTTTAATAAACTGGTTATTAAAACTCAAAATGCATGCTAATATATATATATTTTTTTTTGTATGAAAATATGATATGAAAATTTCTTGTAAGCTTGAAAGCCTTTAATCGAATGTATGAAAATAAAATATTTTTTTATACATAATTTTTTTAATATTTCAGAGAAAACTGGATATTTTAATACCGGATTTGTAACTTTATAATATAAAACTACAAACCAATATTAAGCAAAAATGATAGAAAAATACGCGAGAAAATCAAAAATTTTAAAAGGATTTTTTTGAAATTTTTATAGTACAAATTTAAATCTTAATCAAATTAGTCTCTAATTCAATTAATATAAGATTTTATCAAGCACCTTGAAGTCTCAAGATTATACAAAGAAAAGGAAATATCAACACATAAAATTTTACATGCATATAAAATTTTATCAAGCACCATAAAATTTTTCATAGGATTTTTAATAGTACAAGATTTGCAAAAATAAAGTCATGGGATCAACAAAACTTTGGTATGATTAGTTTACTTTTTTTTACTATTATTATTATTCTTGGTAGCTATTTTTTATAAATAAATATTGATTTTTTTTAATTTATTTATGGGATTCATTTTCTCCACATGTCAATGCATCTTGATCACTTGAATATTTTTCAATCTCAATCCTCAATAAAATAAAATAAAATCAAATTTTAAACACTTAAATAAATAGAATAAAAGGTTAAAGAATTTTCTACAATATTCCATCTTCTTTGTACCTGTACAAAAGCAAATATTAACAAAATTTATAGTTACGAGGCTAAAAAAAAACCTCACGAGATTTAGAGCCAGTTAGATATTGTGATAGCAATTGTTTTTAAAATTATTTTTTTGTTTAGAAATACATTAAAATATTTTTTTAAAAAAATTATTTTTAATATCAATACATCAAAATCATTTAAAAATATAAAAAATAAAATTTAATATTTTTTTTTCCAAAAAGGCTCTTAACATCCAAGTCAATGATTGGCATTATACAAATAGTCTTCATCTCTTACTAATCAGGAGTCATGGAATGGTGGGGTACAAGCTAGCTATTGTTAATTGTAAAGTTCGGATTTCACATCATAGATAGAACCTGAAATAATTAGGGTAATTAAGGGAGAGAGAGAGTTAGATTTGTTGTTTAACACAAGCAATGAATAACTAGGAGAAAAAACAAGAAAATATTATAAAAATGGTTGAAGGATGATCACCCAATGCAGAGTCTCGTATTTTTTTTAATCATGGAATATAATAATTTTATTAAGCACATAATGGTGCAAAATAATGTATCTCTCATATTTTATTAAAAAAAAAAATTGTTAAAATGGGTCCGTAGCTGAAATTAACCCCAACACAAGTATTCTAATAATTGTGACAAATACTTCATTTCCCTTCTAGAATTGCAATTTAAATTAGTCTACACGTACTCTTTCTAGGATACGATTGAATATTTCATGTTGATCTATCGCGAACTGATTTTTGGATTAATGATCAACACATAAATAAGGGTGGTTTTTTTAAGGTTTTATATTTATATGAATCCAAATTTAAATACGAACTTATCTTTTAAATAATTCAATTAGAATTATTCACAATACTAATATAAAATTAATTTTATAATATAATTTGATTGTCTTAATACAAAAGTTAAATATAACGCCGAATTATTTCACCTGATGGAATTTGAACATAACCTAAACTAATCGAACCCAATTCACCTGATAAAACTCTATTGTCGGGTCAACGGGTCAACTGAATTGACCAACTAGTCAACTACTATGCAAACCAACCAGTCAGCCAATTTAGACCATTTAGTTAGCTAGTATCAACAATTGAACCGGATGACTAGTTGATGGAGATTTCTAGAATCCCGACCTGCTAGTAAAAAATCTACATAACCCAAAAATAACAACCATTTTGTTCTTTAATAAACTCATAATTCAGATATCAACCCAGTTCATTTTAGTCCAACTAACACCCTAAAATATTAATTAAAAACTCTTAAATCATTCGTATATCAAATTAATATATTAAACATTTTAGAACCCTAAAACATTTTTTTAATCCATCAATTATCAAATTCCCAATAAAAAACAACAGGTAAGGTCGTCGTAAAACTTACTTATTTCATCAACCCTTTATAAAATAAGCTTAAGTTTAAAGATAGCTGAATCCTTTGATATTTTGATAGGATAGTCACGGTGAGATAAGAAAAAGAGAAAAGAGAGACAACAATGTTCCGACAACCTTTTCTTTAAATACCTAGATTAATTAGGTTGGATTTGTGCTAAATATTTGCCTTGGATGTGATGGGACAAAACATGGGTCTCAGAATTATGGTAATTACATGTGAATACGAATGAAGCCGCGTCCGAAAATGTGAAACACGAGAAAGCTGTAGATTTCAGAATTCGTGAAAAACATCCGTTGGTTGACTTAACGTTCTAAGCTTTTGAGATTTCACATGAATGTAGTTCCAATCATGAATGGAAGACCAAAGTATTCTACACCTCTTCAGACGCAACTGTCTATCTTCTTTTTACGTGCCCACATAAGAAATTCTTGATCATGACCAAGACAAACAAATTCCTGCAATAACCATGAATGGAAGTTTCCACCTTGTGGCTCCCATGTATAAATGTATGCAGGGAAAATCATTGTTAGGGAACTTAATTGAAAAAAAGTAAAGCTTCTTTTTGACCATCCAATAATAATATATAGTCATAACATGAGAAGAAAACTATTTTTCTTGAGAGATGAAAACTAGAAAAGCCTAATAATAATAAATAAAATAAATAAATCTTTCTTTACTTGCTTATGCTCTCATCCATACCTTTGTTGTTTATTTCTTTACTTGCTTATGCTTCCTTCTTTACTTCTTTTGCTTACTCAGCTACTGGAGCTGAAGTAGCAAATGGAAGGAAACAAGCAGAAGCTCTTCTAAGATATTAAAACGGAAAAATCTATTAAATAATAAATTCTTGTTTCTTATTCGAAACAAGAATGCCTTGTTTTTTTTTCTTGGAAAAAATATTTTTTTCAAAAACATGAAGAAAAATAAACACGCTATTCACATCCAAGTCAAGGACCGACAGTACACAAATAGTCTTCATCTCCTAATAATCAGGAGTCATGGAATGATGGGGTACAACCTAGCTATTATTAATTGTAAAGTTCGGATTTCACATCATAGATAAAACCTAAAATAATTAGGGTAGTTAGGGAGAGAGAGAGAGAGAGTTAGATTTGTTGTTTAACACAAGAAATGAATATCGATCTACGAGAAAAAACAAGAAAAAAATATATAAAAAAAATCCTTGAAGGATGATCACCCAATGCAGAGTTTCGTATTTTTTTTAATCATGGAATATAGTAATCTTATTATATAAGCACATAATGGTGCAAAATAATATATCTCTTGTATTTCATATATAAAAAAATCATCCGAGAATTAATGGATCCATAGCTGAAACCCCAACATAAATATTCTAATAATTATGACAAATTAATACTTCATCTATCACGCAATTAAATATTCCATCTTGATTAATTAATGTTCATCGTAACACAAAATATTCAGGAAATAAAAATGAAAATTTATACAATAATCCTGTGTTTGTAACCCGTTGCAAAATTACTCATGGCAAATCCCAACACAAAGATTATAATTCTTTTTGGCATGGAATTTATAAATTGATTTAATTTATTTTTTTGAACTTTTGAGTCAAAGTAAAGTTATAAATATTGTTAGTTAGAAACAATTTTATGGCTTCAATCAAAACGTTATCACTAAAGGAGTCGAGTTTTAATTTAATAAAAAGTCAACTTCTAAAGTACACACTTCTAATTTATTTCCTGTTAGAATCCGATGATGCCGCTTTTTCCCAACTCTTTGAATCATAGACGAGTCTAGTCAGTCCCTAATCTTCTGTGGTGGCCTGACTTTGCATACAAGTCAATTATAAAAAATAATTTTAGGATTACGACTATTTTTCGCGGATCATGTTAAACAGAGGCTAGTTAATAGAGAGAGATGAATTCTACAAACAAATTAAAATCAGTTCGAAGAAGTGCCAATTAATAACGCTCCTAATCTCCTTTCTAACCATCAGCAAACGACATGAATTTCATGGGAAACGTCACCACAGCTCAAACCCAAAGACATGCAATCATGAATGGAAGACCAAAGTATTCTACACCTCTTCAGACGCAACTGTCTATTGACCAAGACAAACAAATTCCTTTCCGGCTCAAGGAAAGTTTCCACCTTGTGACTCCAAAGGCATGTATAAATGTATGCAGGGAACTTAATTGAAAAAAAGTAAAGCTTCTTTTTGACCATCCAATAATAATAGTCATAACATGAGAAGAAAACTATTTTTTTTTTTGAGACATGAAAACTAGAAAATAATAATAAATAAAATAAATAAATCTTTAAATGAAAAATAACTATATTTGTAATTAGTCAGAACCTTCAAAAATAAAAACATCATAACTATGTGGAGACACATAAAATGTTTAAATTTTTATTTATGAAAGTTTTGTTTTTATTAAAAGGTTATTACTATAAAAAAAATAGAAAACTTTAATAATACCGAATAAAGTATTAGCCATGGTTTTGCACTTTTGCATGGCCCCCTAATTGCACCTTTATTGTTTTAAATTATTGGCCCTATCCTGAAGTCTTCGAGTGGGATGACTTGCACTTTTGCAGAAACTTTTCAAAGTGGATTCATTTGATTGATATAACAAAAGCATTAACCACGTGAATGTTGTTCCACACTTGAAATTTCATGGGAAACATCACCGTAGGTCCATAGCTGAAACCCGAAGATATCCAATCAAGAATGGAAGACGTCCAATTAAGACGCAGCTGTCTATCTTCTTAAGAAATCTTCGATCATGACCAAGACAAATGAATTCCTGCATATATATACCCATGCAGGGCTAATCATTTTATACATCCTCCTTAAGAAAGTAAACCACCAAGGCCATGGCTTCCCAAATCTTGCTCTTATCCATACCTTTGTTGTTTTTTTCCTTACTTGCTTACGCTTCCCTCTTTACTTCTTTTGCTTACTCGGCTGTCGGAGCTGAAGTAGCAAATGGAAGGAAGGAAGCGGAAGCTCTTCTAGAATGGAAAGTCAGTCTTGACAACCGAAGCCAATCTCTCCTGTCTTCATGGGCTGGAGACAGCCCTTGCAACTGGGTCGGAATCAGTTGCGACAAGTCTGGTAGTGTTACCAACATAAGCCTGCCTAATTCTAGTTTGAGAGGTACCCTAAATAGTCTCAGATTCCCTTCCTTTCCTAACTTGATTTATCTTATCCTTCACAACAACTCGCTCTATGGGTCCATTCCTCCACATATAGGTAACCTTATCAGACTTGACTTGTCTTTAAATAGCATTTCTGGCAACATACCACCAGAGGTTGGAAAATTGGTATCTCTTTATTTGCTTGATTTGTCAAATAACAACCTTAGTGGTGGTCTTCCTACGTCCATAGGAAACTTAAGCAACTTGTCTTTCCTTTACCTTTACGGCAACGAACTCTCTGGTTTCATACCTAGGGAAGTAGGAATGCTTGAACATCTATCTGCCCTTCAGTTGCTCGGAAATAATTTTGAAGGTCCAATCCCTGCTTCCATAGGAAACATGAAATCTCTCACCAGTTTACTTTTGTCATCTAATTATCTAACTGGTGCAATACCAGCATCTTTAGGAAACTTAGGAAACCTGACTACTTTAGCTTTGTCATCTAATCATCTAAATGGTACAATACCAGCATCTTTAGGAAACTTAGGAAACCTGAATACCCTTGTGTTGTCATTTAATAATCTAACTGGTACAATACCAGCATCTCTAGGCAATTTAAGAAGCTTATCTGTACTTAGCCTTGGGAATAACAATCTTTTTGGTCCTATTCCTCCAGAAATGAACAATCTTACACATTTGTATTCGTTACAAATATATTCTAATAGATTGTCTGGTAATCTTCCACGAGATGTGTGCCTTGGTGGATTACTTTCATATTTTGCTGCAGATTATAATTATATCACGGGACCTATCCCAAAAAGCTTGAGAAATTGCAGCAGCTTGTTGAGACTCAGACTTGAGAGAAACCAACTTAGTGGAAACATATCTGAAGCTTTTGGCACACATCCTCATTTGTACTACATGGA
>Ga0307509_10012085_pt1 | contig 10359 bp, 6 predicted proteins | sample 10_EM_MG_FD_202245 | JGI IMG/M metagenome (GOLD analysis project Ga0307509, IMG submission 202245) | Populus trichocarpa ectomycorrhiza microbial communities from riparian zone in the Pacific Northwest, United States - 10_EM | ecosystem: Host-associated > Plants > Roots > Unclassified | place...
CTTTCTCTTTTTTCTAAAGAAACCAGAGGAATATCTTGGATTATATGCTAACAAATCTCTTAATCATCGGTTTTATTCCATGTTTCTGTACTAAGATGGTCTAATTACTCACTCAAGTACTCTACTATCTACCTTTGATTTTTCTGTGCTGTGAGAAATTTACTATTCGTCTGTTTGTTTTTGCGTTTTAAAAGTATTTTAAAAAAAAGTAAATTTTTTATTTTTTATTTCAAATTAATATATTTTGATATTTTCAGGTGATTTTAATGCGCTGATATCAAAAATAATTTTTTAAAAATTAAAAATATTATTTTAATACATTTCTAAGTGAAAAATATTTAAAAAAAAAACCGTAAACACACGTTAAAGAAGACCCGCGGGCAAAATGACTTGGCTAATGAACACTTGGATTTAATCCGTCTCCTTTCCTCCTTTTTATTTATTATTTTTTTAAAAAATTTGATGCCTAATTGCTAGGCTAATTTTTAATACGAAGACCTGTAATTTTTTTTGAAAATTCTACTTCCAATGATTTTAAGTAAATTTCTTTTCTTTTTCCTTAAGAAAAGCGAAGCACCATTGAGACACAGGGTTGGTTTCGGTATTTTCCATCAAGATTAGTCACGATCTGTATACTTGAAATGTGCACGTAATATGCAATAATGGCGAAGCACGTATACTTGAAGGAATAGTTTTTAACATTATCTTGTAAGTAACTATAAAAGAGAAGGGTTTCTAATCTATGATGCAGAACACACACACACACACTCAGTTCACGGAGAATATGTGCGTGTGCGTGTGCGTGTGCGTGTGAGAGAGTCATTTGCCCGATTATTTGTGAAAATCCTAGTTGTGTAGACTTCAGTTCACATTATAATTTCTCACATGTTACACCCATTTTACCAAAAAGGGAGGAGAAAATAAAAAGAAAAGAAAAGGGAGGAGAAAATGTACCTGCCATCCGCTTGCGGGATGGTCAAATGTCAGCAGAGCATCCGCCATGGCTGATACTGAGAAGGGCAATGACGCCTGCACATGCAAAATGAGAATTGTGCCATCCCACTACCTTCACACTGCAAGGGGATGAGCAACTACAAAATGTATACAAGACACGCACTAAAGAGAAAGACCTGGAAAGTAAAATTACTAATATACCAACACTCAAGTTCAATCCCTAAATTTCTCATAATGCACTAAAACACAATGTGCTTTTACCGTTCATCGAACAGTAACAGTGAATTGTGTTTCTGATCCCCAAATTCGTTCTTTTAGTTTTAGATACATTCCATTTTAGTTCCTCTATTTTTCATATTTTCCATTATAATCCTTGGATTTTCATTACTTGTTCCATGTTATTTTAGTTAAACTCCATTCATATTTACTCCTCGTGGTTCAAGTAAAGTCTATTTCTGGTCCCTTAACTTTTCATATTCTCATTATTTAGTCCCTTTAGTTTTGGGTATTTACATCTCAGTCCTAAACTTTATTTCCCTCACACATTCTCATAGCCGATTGACTATGACAGTCGCAGCACCACGTGGCGCTTGGGAAAACCCGAGCACCACGTGGCGCTTGGGTCTTGGCAAAAAGCCCGATTAACTATGGCAGCTCCACCGCCACGTGGCGCTCGGGTCCGGATGCGTCCGCACCCAATCCCAAGTTTGATCCAGACGTGTCCGCGCCCAACCACATGTGTTTATATAATAATGTGTTATAAATATTATTTTTTCTCTTATAATTCAAAGTGTTCATATAAAAAATATTATTATTTGTGTTCTAAATATTATTACTTGAAGTATTGATATAAAAAATATTATTATTTGTGTTGTGATCATCCTTGAAATTCTTAATATAATTATTTGTGTTATAAATATAATTATTTTTATTATAATTAATAGTATGAATATTAAAAATATTATCATTTGTGTTATAAATATTATTATTTTTCTTATAATTAATATTATTAATAAATTTTAAAAAATATATTTTTAATATTTTAAAAAATATTATGTGTTATAATTATTTTTATTTTCATTATGATTAAAAGTATTAATATTAAAAATAGTGTTATTATTTTTATTTTTCTTATAATTAAGAGTATTAATATTACAAATAGTATTATTTGAGTTATAATTATTTTTATTATGATTAAGAGTATTAATCTTAAAAATAGTATTATTTATGTTATGGTTATTTTTATTTTTATTATAACTCACTGTCTGGGCACGTCCACGCCCACCCCAAGTGGGGCTGGACACAGCCACGCCCAAACCTAAGTTGGGTCGGGACGGGTCTACGCTCACCTGCAAGTTGGGGCTGGACGTGTCTGCGCTCAACCACATGTGTTAATATAATAATGTGTTATAAATATTATTTTTTCTCTTATAATTCAAAGTGTTCATATAAAAAATATTATTATTTGTGTTCTAAATATTATTACTTTTATTATAACTCAAAGTATTGATATAAAAAATATTATTATTTATATTGTAATCATCCTTGAAATTCTTAATATAATTATTTATATTATAAATATAATTATTTTTATTATAATTCTAAATATTCATATTAAAAATAGTATTATTTGTGTTATAAATATTATTATTTTTATTATAATTATAATAGTTTTTATAAAAATAAAAAATAATCCCGCCACGACGTAGCGCGGCATCCAACTAGTAAGAATCTAAAACACCTTGAAAGAAAAAGGAAGGAGAGGATGCCCACACATATCAAGTTAAGGCACGGATAACTTACATCAGATACTTTTTTAGCACGAACAAGTTATTTTCATAACCCTGTACATTTGATACTTTTTTACTTAAGCTTACATTTGCAACCATCAAATAACTAACATCAGATCATTTTCAATTAGATAAACAGCATAGCACCTCTCACAATTCACAAATTGACATACAAGTTAAGGCACGGAAATTTGCAGGACATGTTGGATGGCGCAAACAACACATGATCCACTAATTTCTCATCCGTTCGCACACGAAACACCAACCCAACCTGATCTTTCTTAATGGTGATTACACACAAAAGAAGCCTACGTTGGAGTATAAATTGCCAGATACTTTAATTGGGAAAGATGGTTAAAGATCAAAGATTTGCAAGCTCCATTAAGGAGGAACCCGATGAGGCTAGCTGATAAACCACTTCTGAAGCAAATGCATGTACATAGATTTAGCACCAACAAGTTATTTTCATAAAGGATAATCTTGAAAATTGCAAGACACTTTGGATCCCTTTTATGCAGTTCATATAGGACTTAAATATACAAGCATATTATGCATACAAATAAACTATACACAAAGGCTCATATAAATACCCAAACATGGTCTTAACAATAACCAGCTTCAGCTTTATTTCACAAGTACACGAGTAGAATGTTCCAAGAAGTTACTAACCCATAAACAAGGTGATCCAGCTGCTGCTACTGCAACTCAAGTTGTCAATTCCCTTGCGCTGCCAAACTTACCTGCAGAAATGGTTGCCAGCCATTTAGCGTTTTCTGTTTCTTGTAAAGTTTACTTCTCTTCATGATCATACATTCAAATTGATAAGCAGATCAACAGAGTCCCATGTTTTTTCACAGTATATCACTTGACTCCCAAAAGGTTCATGCTTGTGTCCAGCTATTCTCAATAAAAATCCTACCCACTCTCTAATAGTTTCATATAATTCAGATGTTGAGAAAATAGTTCTAATGTCCAATATAAGCTAATCTGAAATGTCGCAAGCATGGGATCTACATCAGTGGAAGGACAACGGTAACTCCAAAAATAGGGAATTCGAGTGATGCTACAGAAGGCACAAACACAAAGGCTTGTTCAAATAATTCATAAAAAAGGTTACAGCTATGTATTGTTCTATAGGAAAGGAAACATAACTCTGAGGGGCCCAGAAAATAGTTACCATTTCTAGCTTCATTCTTCAGCAATAATCAAACAGCATAGAGCCTTACAACCTGGTCAATCTTGGCACGACACACAGGGCAACCCCATTTCTTGGCTTTGATTTCCTTCAAACAAGACATGCATCCAGCCATGTGGCCACATGGAATGCAAGCGCCCTCAACCAGAGCATCTAAACATATTACACATGATGAAGAACCTCCATCTTCTCTCTTTTCACCTGTGTTTTCTGGTAAGTTCTCAACAGACAGGGAAGAAGTATCAATGGGGCTGGAATCAATTGATGGGTAGTGAATGGGACCGTCTTCTACAATCTCATCTACAATGGGTGGAGCTGATGGGACTGAATCTTGGGCATCAGTTGCTGTCTGGACATCAGCGATGCTGCTATTCTGGATCTTGGTTTGCTGAGTTGAACTGCTGGTAGCTCCAGTTTCATGCAGTGCCAATTCACTGATAGTTACTTTTGGAGGAGGTGCTGCTGGCGTTTCCAGAGCAACTTGACTGCCAGTATTCACAGGGTAACTCCAGCTGGTGGATGAACTTGCCCCAGCGCTAGAGTGGGGGTCAAAAATAGGTCTCTCTGCTGCAGACTGGATGTAGGCATTCATTGCCATTGCTATCTCTATATCTTCAGCAGATGGTGGGGCAGTTGCTTGAACAGCTGGAGCCTGAGAATTATGCAGAAATGCTGGAGGATGCATTACCTGTAACATTATAAGCATTCATGCCCCAAGTACTCTTGTAATGAACAAAGTCAATCTGAATGATATAAGCTCTTATTTACCATGCAAGTTTTTATATTGAAATTTCCTACTTTATGCATACATATGCAAACAACAACAAAGGGAATTTTAATTTAAGGGTATGAAACACTTGAAATGTGATCAGAACTTAAAGTAACAGATCACACCAAACGGATACTCTTTGTAGTCACATTAGGAGCCTTTTCTAATTAATCATCAAATAAAAACCATTTTTTTAAAAAAGGGAGCGCATCAACAACATAATATAAAATAGTTAATCAGGTGCAAAAGGAACTTCAATCTGTAGCCAATCTGCATTACAGTTACAGTGTTTCTGCCAGTTAAAGCAGTCTAGCACCAATCAGGAATACATGCATTTCTTCAGTAACAACCATAGCATGATGACTAGTTTTCATTTCAGAGATGTTTGAGCATGGGTCATAACTCGGAGGGGGCTATGAGCCTCAAGGGAAGTAGTACGTTATACACTATACAAATATATGGGAACAAGAAAACAGGTGGAATTTTAAGACGTTTAAGCTTTGACTTCTCCCAACATGAAAAGAAAGTATGAATGGTTCTATAATATGAGTTTTCACTTTGACCATGTTGACATGAAAACCAATAATAACCCAAAGATAAAATTGCTTTATGCCAAAAAATTCCCACAATAAGATCCTTGTGACAACATGAAACCTACTGTTTTTGAAGGCTTAGAATGGACCCCAAGGAGGGATTTTCATGTCTTCTAAATGGATCTAAGGAACTCCCGAACAACCCTATTCTCAAGAAGGCCTCTTATATGGCTAAACATCTAATATTAGTTATGCTGGAGTCTGGATAGTCTTGAAAATTATAGCATTATAAGAAAAGGATTCCTTAAAAGATGTTATGGTTTTCATCAAAAGAAAGGAAATGGCATTCAAATACTTTTCAGCTGAAAAAACATCTCATCTACTTGTAACATACAAATTGTCAATTGCTCTTTGACCAAAGAAGAACTGTATACTAGGGTGAATCAAACCTGCTGTATTCCTTTACATGCATCACAAAACCACTGAAGCTGTTGCTTGTCGCTTTCATTTGCAGGTGCAAGTTTAATTTGCGTTTCTGAAAACAAAACATTTCAGGTTTAAGATTATCAATATAGTATTAACCAAATGTAAGTTACTTTCGATGCAGTGAATTGTCAAATTTTTTTTGCTATATATCTGTTATATCTACTTCATGTTGGAGGCTGGAGCATGGCGAGGCACACTATATCCAGAGTAATTTGAACAGTATCTAATTTCTTATGGTGTCAGGATTATTTATCATACTTACGCCTAACATTTAGGGACCTACACCTCGCTCGTCTCCGCCTCCTGCCTCTTGAGGCTACGCATGGACATAAAATCCAGAGTAAATGTAGGGACTAGGAAATCAACATAATATAAATTTCAAAGAAGGCCAACAAAAGATTCACAAAAAGTTATCATCATTAAGAAATTACTGGTGGAGTTATCAACAATCATCACAGATGGATCAGAGTGGTGAAACTTCATTTCTTCCAGATTTGCTTTCCACAGTGCGACAATAGTCCGTGGTTGTGCATCCTGGTCATTCATTAATATGTCAGAAAAGTACTAAAAACCAGAAACTCATTGCTTAAAAGAGAAGAAAACATAGCACTTTTAAATGTAGGAATACAACATCTTGCATTTGCCAACACTATTTGGCATATTAATTCAAACCAGGAAACAGGGCTGCAAAACTAAAAGGAAGAGCTCTTCCCTAATAGCAAATTATCATCAAAGGAAGAGCTCTTCGAAAATGAGTTGGAGTCCCATTTCATGCAGCTTCATGAACCAAGTCTGCTTTGTTTTAATAAGCAGTACAAAGTGAGTCATTTCAAAATGCAACCTATGTGCTGCAAAGTCCTAATAACACCACAATGTCCCAAGTGGCAGTTGATACAAAGCATACTAAATGAAAAATCTGAATGTGGGAGCAGTATCTAAATCATGACCACCTCTCATGCAGCAATAATCTCATTTGTGAACATCATTAAGGAAGATTTCTATAGCACAAAAACAGCTAGAAAGAACAACATAGCAGCACATTTGACACCAAAGATGGTAGCGGTACTGTAGGTGCTTGGATTCCTAAATAAAACAGGTAGACTTCAACCTAGGATAATATCCCGTGTCTCACTCACATGGGATTTTAGAGAGAGATTATTAGTTAGAGCTCTCCACCTGAGCTTCTACCTCTACTTGTGGAATGAGCTACTACCCAAACAACATTAATTGCTTCTCACCACATTCTACAATTGGTTATATTCAGAGCAGAACTGTCAGAGATCCTGCTTCATGAACCACTAACTCAGCCATCAATTCAGGCATCTCCTTGACTAATATACATGCCCATCTAGCTTCTACCTCTACTTGTGGAATGAGCTACTACCCAAACAACATCAATTGTTTCTCACCACATTCTACTATTGGTTAAATTCAGAGCAGAACTGGCAGAGATCTTGCTTCATAAACCACAAGCTCAGCCATCAACTCAGGCATCTCCTTGACTAATATACATGCCCAGTTAACTTCCTATGCAGTTACCATCACCCTTAGGTAGTTTATCAGTGTCATTGAATATGTAAACTTCTGGCAGCTCAGTTCTACTGCTAGATCTTGAACTTGGAAGCAAGCCCATCACCTCAGCAGAACTGGCAACTCAATTATGACTTCCCACAAATCTCATCCATTGGAAGAGTGACAAGTGGAACCACTCACTGAATGGACGAGACTTTTCACGAAGAGTCCTCCAGTAAAGTTAGCATTACTTATGGAGACTTGTCTCTTCTGAACTCTTATGTCTTCATAATGCAAGGAGGAAGGAAGAAATGGCTGTATGAAGGATTGCTCCAATACCAGATTGTAGTACAAAGAAGAAAGTCTCCTAAGATTACTCCAGTTAAAATTGGAAGCAAAAAGAAGTTTTATGAAGCTACACCACAACCTATAGGTGTACAGGAAGAATACTCATGTCTGAACCATGACAAATTTGGATTGATCATTTATCATGAAGAATTAACACACATGGCCATGCTCAAGCTCAGGCAACAACTACCAACAAAATTAACCATTGATCATTAAAAATAACACACATGCCACACTCCTGCTCCAGTCAAAAGTACCACCACAATTGATTATGGATAGGAAAAGTGCATTTCTTGTTCATATCCATTTTAAGGTCCAAATCTAAGAACCCTTTGGTCTCCTTTCCCACTTGGTGCTCAATCAGGAATATTTCTTGAATTGGATAGACTTAAGTAAGAGTTAATCCATACAAAATCCTATAAACTAAGGAAGTAAAAGCTGCAAAGAAAACTAACAGAAAGTATCATCTCAGCAGTCTTTGATACTGTTTTGAACATTGCAGTCTTCAATATTTCAGATCCAAACATGTGGTGTCTTACAACTTAGAGCCTTATCAACAATTTTTTTATTTCGACAAACCTATGCAACACTCAATCCACACAAAATCCTACCAATTAAGTCAAAGCTGTTAAGAAAATGTGACAGCAAGTTTTATCTCACTAGCCTTTAATATTCCAATGAAAAAAAAATCAGTGCATGGAAGGTTAACAGGGATAGCTACAGACTATATGGATTCATAACCAGAGAAATTTGATAGTAGAAGGTTTTCCTTTTGGTTCTCATAACAACACCAAAAAGTCAACCACTGTATAGACATGAATAAAGATAAACCACCAAAGCAAACTAGAAATGTGTCAAACAAGAATTCCCAGAGCTTAAAAACAAATACAAGGATCACTGCAGTGGAGCCTAAAACCAAAAAATAACTCTCAATTGCAGCACAAAAGCAAAGGCCTAAATCATTATAAACTTCAACAGTGAACGTGAATCCAGTATTCCAATTTCTTGCAAATTAGAAAATCTTAGTTGCATACCTGCAATCTAGAATAAATGGCAAGCTCCAATTTGTAAGGCCTTCTAGGATTACGGGAACCAGTAGGTAAAACGACAACCCATCTGCAAATGATACAAAACTAACAGGCATGAGAACTCCAGTGCTTCACGAGAACAATTTGATGTATCGCAAATAAAGAATAGCAGATGTCACATGACAGAGGCCATTTCAAACTTCCTAGATGACACATCGCACAACTTAAAATGGAGTTGCAAAAACAACAAATGATGAACACATGGAAATGATACCCACACGTCTCTCGAAACCAACCGAGGTGCCAATACTTCTAGAAATCCAGGCCCATAAAACTCCCGCAGCCAACCAGAGAATAGACAAATATGACTCTGCAAAGAATTAGTAAAAACATGGTAAGTCACAGATTATTTTTCCACATTGTCCAAACACAAACTAGTTACACTGACATCACAACACGACGCATTTCGCATACCTCAATTGCACGAACAACAATGCTGTGCCCCTTCGCCCTAGCAACTTGTAGAGGAGTTTGACAATCATCATTCGTCACTAATGCATTCGCTGAAAATTCAAAAGAAAAAAAAAAGCACTCATTAAAGTTAAACTACCAGAGACACAAAAATAAAAATAAAAACTACACAGCAGCAAGCACATGAAATTTCCAAAACGACAGCAAAATACGACAGTACACCTCACCTCCACGTGAAAGAAGCAACTTCACGGTATTTTCAAGACCTCTTTTCGCCGCATGATGCAAGGGAGTTCCCGCATTACGACCTGCAACTCAATAATAATAATACTAATAATAATAATTAACAGAATTCAACACATTCTCAAAAAATTAACCCGTTCACTCATGCATTGCAGTAATAATTAAGCATGAATCTCATTTCTCTTAATTCAAAATTAATAGTAAAAAAAAAAAAACAGAGAGAGAGATAGAGAAAGCAAGAAGTCTTTAATAATTAAGAAGCAAATCAAAGCAAGGCATACCGGGGCGATAAGCATCGACATTAGCACCGAGCTCAATCAAAGTTTGAGCCACATCAAAAAGTTGAGGATTCAAACACGCCAATATCAGTGGTGTTTTCCCCTCTTTATCAATCCACTGCAACACACACAAAACCAGTTAAAATCTCTTTTTAAACATAACAACAACAACAACAACAACAACAACAACAACAACACAACAGCAAGAATTTTATAAATTATTCGGGACCTACCTCGAGGCCAGCGCCTTGGCTGCAAAGAGTCTTGATGCCTCCTATATTTCCGTAATTCACTTGCTGGTACAGCAACTCGTCCTTCGATTGCTGTTGCCCCATTTTTTCTTTTCTTTTTTGGAAAAGAAGAAAAAATGAAGGATGGATTGCGTTCTATTCCTGTAGTATTATTTAGAGGAAAATTGGATTGGCGCTTTCCAGGAAAGCTACGAGTAAATTAGAATTATTTTCCTGGAAAATGAAATATTATATACATACGATGGATTTTTTTAATTTTGCCCCTCTTTGTTTCTCTTGCAAGATGATTGCTTCAGAGAGAAGGAAATTAAATGGGAAATTAATTAATTTGGGTGAGGACTGAGGAACCGTTGAGCTGAACTGACGTGACCTCTCTAAATTTGCGGTGCGGGTTAGAGAGCGCGTGGACCCAAACCACCATCATGATAGCGGTAATGGTTTTTGGCAATAAAGATATTATTGGTAACGGTAATGTTTAATTAGCTATTTGGTATTTTTGTT
>Ga0307509_10012086_pt1 | contig 10359 bp, 3 predicted proteins | sample 10_EM_MG_FD_202245 | JGI IMG/M metagenome (GOLD analysis project Ga0307509, IMG submission 202245) | Populus trichocarpa ectomycorrhiza microbial communities from riparian zone in the Pacific Northwest, United States - 10_EM | ecosystem: Host-associated > Plants > Roots > Unclassified | place...
TGAGGATTTCGTATCCATCATGAATATAAACCTTGGATCTGCTTTCCATCTGTCCCAACTTGCACATCCACTTTTGAAAGCTTCAGGAGCTGGAAGGATCGTCTTTATGTCATCCATTACCAGTGTGGTTTCTATAAACCCTCAATATCCTATATATTCAGCTACTAAAGGTACTTGACATAATTTTCTATCTCTTATCTCATTTTCCTTTCTGGTGTTTGTATCGCAAAAGCTGTTATGTTGTGATTTCTATATAATTGCAGGTGGAATGAACCAACTTACAAGGAATTTGGCATGCGAATGGGCTAAGGACAACATAAGGGTTAACGCAGTGGCGCCATGGTCCATCCGAACTCCTCTCACTGAACAAGTACGAACTCTACAATTCTTTAACTAATGTTTCTCTCCTTTATGCTTTCTTTTCCTTTCAGTACTCGTTGCACAAGTGCAGCAACATAGGTGAATCGTTTTTATCTCAGGAAATTGCGTCAAGGATGAACATTCTGAAAATATATAATGATGCTTAATTTTCCTGTACGATTCAGTTTCTGGACGACGAAAAATTTCTGAAGGAGGTTTTCAATCGAACCCCTATGAAACGACTTGGAGAACCAGGGGACGTGTCTTCTGTCGTCGCATTTCTATGCTTCCCTGCACCAGGCTTCTTAACCGGACAAGTTATTTGCGTTGATGGAGGGATGTCAGTGAATGGCTTCTCCATGGGCTGAAAACTAATTAGCTTCAAGGCCTGTTGGTTCATCTACTAGCTAGCAGGAAATGTACGAGAGAATCATATTGCTGGTTGTTGAAGTATTATAGCCAAATAATATTCAAAGACCATCAATAGCCAAAAAGTTAGTTCATCTACTAACTTTCTTTTCTTTATTATTTTCTTGTGTTTTTTCTTATGCAAATTCTTAATGTTTAGGTGGCTTTATATACTCTTACAATTCCTACTTAAACTAAGACGTTTATGCTTGTCTAAGTAAGATTTATTCTTTTCTAAAACTCTAATAGATATTAATCTTTAATATTGCAAAGTTAAAAAATATTATAACTCTTACGACCTCTAAATCATAACTCCTAACTAATATTGAATTCTAACCATACTCTCAGTATTAACTGTAATCATTTTTCTATCTTTTCCTTCTTTTCATGATGTTTTGCCTCAACCGTGTTTATACTGTTTTTATTCCTTCATTACCAAACATGAATTTCTTCAACATTAAAAAAAGTAATTTTACCATTGTATTCAATAGCAATTATATTCTTCTAAGCCATATTCGTATTTCCAATCTTCAATCAGACTCGTAGATTTTTCATCTAAGAGTAACCTTTGGGCTTGCATATCTTTAATTTCTTGTAGCTTACTTCAAAATTTTTTATCTAGAAACCTGACTCGAGTAAGGTTCTAAATCTTGGATTTACTAGGTCGGTCTATTGAGCTAAACTGAATTTAATGACTATATTCATAACAATATATTAACTGAGTTTGTTTTCCACTAGAAACCTAACTCGAGTCGGGCTCTAAATCTTGAATTTATCAAGTTGACTTGAATTTAATGACCATGTTCCTAACTCCTATCAACTGAGTTCGCTTTCGTGAGGTTTATAAATGTTATAACATAATTTTTTACCCCTCATTCTTGTATATATTTTGAAAATTAGAAAAAAAAATATATCTTTTCAATAAATTTAGTTAATTTTAATTATTTTGTTATTTTCATCCATTTATTTAATTTTTATGTGTAAAAAATAAAGCATGAAAATCATAAAAAAATACAATTTTTTTAAATATAGCTAGGGTTAAAATTGGACCGATAATCGAGTATCATGAGTAAAAAAAATTAAAGAGCTAAAGATGAATTTAAAACACTTGATCAAATTAAGAAGTCAATTAAGGATTTATTTGAAGAGAAAAATCAAAATTGAAAGTTAAATTGGTTAAAATTGTATAATTTTGAGAACCGAGTATGAGTTTGCAACAATTGATTAAATCTGGAAATCTAAATTGATTCAACTAGGGGTAAAATTAAGAAGAAAAAAGTGATTTAGAGCAAATCCAATTAAAATTGAAAAAATTCAATACCCAAGGACTATAATGAAAAGGAGAAAATATTTCAGGGATCAATTGACTATTTATTTAACTCTGTTCGAGTCCCATTCTTTTCAGTCCAACCAATTGAGTCCAATTGAATTAAACTAATTTAATTCAGCCCACTTAATTCATGTTTTCGGCTCAATTGTTTCCAGTTGATTCAATTTAACCAAGTAATTAAACTCCAAATTCCAACAATAAAACCAGATCTTTTCAGCTCCTCAATCCCAGTAAAAAACAAGATCCTCAGCTTCTCAAGGCCCAAATTCTAGCATATCAAATCAAATCAAATCCCAGAACTTCAGCAATCAAACATCTAACTCTCCAAATCTGTCCAGCAAGAATCACTCAAAGGTATCTTAAGCCAAATCTCTAGCCTGTCAAGAATTATTCTCTAGCATGATTCCAGCTGCAAAACAAAAGTCTTCCTTCTATAGCACTTCAAAACGAGTACACAAACAGGCCACAATAGCAACAGGGGGGGCCAGCACCAGCCTTGGAGGACAGAAAAAAACAAGACTGGTGGAACCACCACAAGCCTTAGATTTACCCAGAACGCCAGCAAAGAACACTGCAGGTTTTTGCAGTTTTCAACCAATCCCTTTCATCTCCAAGACAAGAACACACAACATCCCATCTTCCCAACCATAGCCGCTGTTAGCCACATTGCTTTTGCTATCTTGCCACGGTCCAGCCAATAGACCCATCACCACTAGCCATCATCTCAATCATACCCATCATAACAGAAACCAGCCTCTCCTCAACCCAAATAACCAATCATGTCATCTTCCTCTTCATTGATTGTCAAAACTGACAGATTCATCATTAGCCTCCATCTCCCACAAACCCACTGAACCACACCACCATAAACACCACCAACCTCCTAGCCAAGACAACCCATTGTTGCTGCTTCTCACTGTAACAGCCGCCCTAGTCTCCTCCTTCCTCACCATAGACCCGAAAAGCCGTCTCACCAAACACTCAAACCAAATTAGCCCCCTCTCACTCATCCTTGCAGTCTACCCACGCTCGTGCACCACCAACAGCAACAATGGCGAACCCTACACCAGCAACAAATGATAGCAACTACTACAAGGACAACAATTCAAAGTGACCATCACATCACCTTCTCCTCAACAGCCACGACACCAGAAACCACCACCATTGAATCACTACCCACACCAGCCTCCACTTACAGCAACCTCGCTCTCTTCCTCGCCATCAAATGAACCCTCAGCCTACCTCTTTTGGCAGTCCACCTGAAGAAACCCAAGCCACAAACCTTTGCAATCTCAATTAAAAAATTATTTGGTTTGGGTAGATTTTGACAGTGGCAAGCACGAGCTCTCCAACACAGAAAATTTAATTGGTCAACAAGTGAGATACACACACCGCGTGGCCAAATTTAATTTTATATATGCGTGAGTCCAAATATTGTCAGTAACAAATATTGCTCATAATAAATAAATAATAATATTAAAGAATATATTTATTGATATAAGTTTATTTTGTGTAAATATGATAAATATGTGACTCCATGAAGATCCATTAATTAAGAGTGGTGTCTTTAAAGTCTATTTTAAAACTAACGAAAGTAAATGGAACAAAAACCCAATACAAATTTTTACAATTATTATGGGTCAATATTCATTATTAAAAATGACTTAAATAACAAGGTTTTTTTTAGAAGACCAATGAGATATATATATATATATATATAAAAAGTAATGAAAATTACAAGTCTTCTTTAAAAAGGATTGAAGTCAAGATTTTTATGATTAACCAAATCGATAAATCTTCTAATTCTAAGAAATGACATCAAATTTGGATATTGAGCACAATGGTGAAATCGCCCTTTTCATTGTCATAGAAATTCATGTTTGGTATTTCATGAAGAGATGGAAAAGAGAAACATATTGAGAGCAACATCAACTAGGTTTTAGGTTCATAAAATTTAGAATTTGCAAGAAATTTAATATTGATAACTATGCAAAATTAAGATCAATAAATATATATTAGAGAGTTTTATAGTAGTTAGGAGATAGTTAGTTGATTAGTTCTCTTTTTATCAGAGCAAAACTTACATGAGTTTTGTTCGCCCGCACGCTGCTATGCATGCCGCCACTCGGGCCACAAGTGTTTTTTATATGTCTCGGTTGTCTATCATTCAAGTCCAAACTCATGTCAGCCCATTGCTCGAGTAAACAAAAAAATTATCAGGTTTTTTTTATATATATTAAATAATTAAAGCAAAACAATAAGAATTAATTTTAATAATTACTGGAATTAATTTTACACTAATTTTGACATGATTGACATGCATAGACTCAGCAGAGCAGGGCATGGGGTGAAGCTAATAGCAAGGATGCATCTTCCCCAATGGGTTAAAATCTATTTATGCATCCATTCTTTTTGTTTGAATGTGGGCTTCAATGACTCAAGGAGCTGGGTTGGGGACTGCACTGCCCAGCTTCTTTCGTGTCCAGTACTGTTGGGAATATGACCACTGCACTGGTCATAGCCTCTTTATTTTTGTTAACCAACATTATATAAAGTAACAAATGTTACTGTACTGAAATAAAAAAAAAAGGGAAGAAATGGATTTTAGTTCCCTTTTCTTATGTCTGGATTATGATTCACTCTGTGGGTCAATGGATGCATTAGTATGTTTTGTTCATTCCTGTCCTTGAAAAGAATGATTATTCTATGTTTTTCTCCATTTTTTCTCAGAAATTGTCGATGTTTTGTTACTGCTTTACACCTTTGCAATTCTATCTAGTGATTTTTCTTCAAAACTTTGCCTGCATTTCAATGATATGCAGCGCAATACTTCCCTTGGATTTCTCTGTGTGTTTTCTTCCTTCAGCTTTTGAGATACAACTAGCTGATCGCTTTAAAATACAAATTCTTTTGCAGAACAGTAATTTAACTAGTATTGTATTCCTGCATGGGGCAGAATGGGTTAGATTGGAATCCTTCAACTACTTGTTACCTCGCTATAAAACAAGCAAGCAAAACAAAAGGGGGAGAGAGAGAGAGAGTTGAGTGATAGAATCTTCCAAAATAATCCTCAGAGCTTGTTCATGAATTTAAAATATGATTTGTGCACCTACCTAAGGATCTTGACCCTTCAATAGTATATTTGAAAAGTAACATTGAAAAAAACGAAACTTGTTAGTCTTATCTGAACTAATATTATTAAATCCGACCTGAATTAATTCAAATTAACTTAAATTTTAATGTAGTAAAACATTGTTGATTTTGCAAATCGTTCTATATTAGAATTCAGTTTAATTTTTTAATATTATAAGACTTCCATTTTGAATGAGTATTTTAAATTGACCCGTAACCTAAATTTTAGGTCGGGTCATAACCCAATCCAATCCAGGTTTATTTAATAACTTTGTTTAAAACAAGGGTGATGTCTTATCTTTAAAATGGCATGTATAGTCATATCATTGGTATTCCACAGGTAAAGTTACACAGCAAGAAACATCCTCTTTAGTTCATTTTACATTCAATCAAATACAGTAAATTGTCTCAGTTATCCAAGTCTTGATATAAATAAAAAAATACCAAAAATTAGCTAGCTTTACTTTTTTAAATTTTTAGCCTCAAAAGTGCCTTTTCTCCACTAATAATTGCAAGAGGCTGTAAGTAAAATTGATTGCTTTGGCAGTACACTAAAAGCACTAATGTTACAGTACTCCTTTGCATGTGAATGTGGCTTGTCTCCATGTTAAAATTGGATCATGCAACTTCTAATACTATGTAGCATCGCAAGGTTTGCGGTTGATGGAAATGCCAGCTCAGTCAGCAGGGCCACGACTACGATCAAGTGAGGGGAGGCCATGGCACTTTCAATATTTTTTTTTTTAATTATTCTACAATTTGGAAACTTTTTAATCACATCCCTCAATTTTACATACCCTGCACCCTAAATATTTTTTTTTTCTAACTTATCCCGGCCCAATCTTAAATTTCTGGTTTCACCCCTTTTAATTAAGTTTTTCTACCGTGTCTCTGTTTAGTATTTTAAAATAGAAGAAATAAATATAAAACGAATAAAAACATGTATAGTTAGAGGGATATAGAAAAAGGTATAAAAACAAATATGTTTTTAAAACAGTTTTGTAATGAATTTTTATATTTTTAATTAAAACTAAAAAAATAGGGGACACTTCCTCTTGCTGTCTCAATTGTCTCCATCATCTTTTTTATTTTGAAATAATAATCAAATGCTAATTTGAAGTTGTAAAAATTTAGAATAGAAGAGAATGATAATATTTGATAATTTAATTATATGTAAATTTATGTAGAGTTTATATCACCATAAAACAAGACATAAAAAATTAAAATAAAATAAATTATATAAAATACTTGTTCATCTCCTTTGATTAGATCATATAAATAATTTTCTGATTGCCTTGATTTGTTCATTTCCTTGATTGTTTTTTTATCAAAGTCATATATATATGTTTCTTTAATTCCTTTTTATTATTCTTATAAACAAATTGTTTTGCATTACTTGAAACATGTCCACCAACCAAAAATAATAGAGAAACATAAATAGAGAGTGAGACCAGACGACTGTTGTTTTAGCCCTGGTCCTTGGAGACATTATTATTATTATTATTATTATTATTATTATTATTATTATTATTGTGAAATTCAAAATCTGTGTGCTAAGATTTTTACCAAAAAAATACTTCATACTCAGTTGTCCCTTTAATCAATTCATTGTCATAAACTTTATTCTCTTTAAATCTTCTCTCAAAAGACACTCAACCCTACCACCATATCAACTTTTTGCCTAGGGATTCGGCCGCGAACACCGTACAATTTGATGGGGCTAAAATTACAATCTCAATGCACAAATGATTTTGATTTGATGCCACAAACCACAAACATAAGTTCATCAACACCCTAATCTAGTCCTACACAAGATTAGATCATGTCTTTGGACGCTAAAATGATCAAATTGGGTGAAGTGGATTAAATTCAGGTTACATGTATATCTTTCAATGTGCAGGCTGAGTTAAAAGAAATTCAGAGATGTAGAGAGAGCTTAGCTCTTCTTAAGGCTGCTCATCATGGCAGCCTTCTGTTGAGTTTCACGTTCATGAGGTTCTGATACATCACCTTTAAGCTTTTCTGAGTTCAAAATCTTGATTCTCAGAGTGTGCTTCTTCTGACTTGCTGAAAAATATGATATTGGACATGCATTATTTATCTAGCCATGTGAATTATGTTTGCTGTACGTACTCTTATTAGGAAACCTACATCACTTTTATAAAGCTATATATTCGAATTTCGCATTTGGACTCTTGCAATTTTTTGACCATCTGAAAAGTTGATTCAATCAGCAATAACATGATCAGTCACCAGCAGAATAACATATACATGTTCAAGCAGATTGTATAAAACTTGTACTAATTACGCATCACTAGCCCAAATGATCAATTAGGTATCTCCAGGGTTGTATCTTTTGGGGGTGCCATGAAGGAATATATTAATTTGCTGGTGAAATGGTAGCTAAAGATTGGTTTGATGCCAAATTTGGATTGTGGACAAATATATAAAATATAAGATTGAAAAAAAATATCTTGTTCATCTTAATGAAGTGCCAAAACCTGATAGAGGGAAACATATGGTCCAGAGGTTTGACAGATTTGAAAGGCAAAAGTTTCAGCCATGGCCCATTTAAGCACCTAAAATATTATAAATTGCAGCACAGATAATTCTTATGATAGAGGCTGAAAACAGTAAGATCTTAAAGAGAGGAAAAAGGTTGAGCCGTAGAGGTTAGGAGAGAGTATTAGTACAAACTAGAACAAAAAAATATGCTTGGGCAAGGCATTAAAGATGGTTTGAATTGACCAAGCATCTATGTGTGGCTCATACACAAGATGCTCTAGAAAAACTACAAAAAGAAAAAGGTGGAGAAAAAAGTTACAAAATAGAGGAACAGAAACATCCAAATTAGACCAACCAGACTAAGCTACACTAGGAATAAAATGGGAGAGACATTAGTCGCGATGAGCCTTTCAGAGACTGCCTAAAAATGCAGAAATTGCCCTCATATGGTGTGTAGAGGGCCAACCACAAAGGAAAATTAATAGTAAACTTTCTAACAATTCAGCACACACTCTTCTTGAATCCTACCTAGCATCTGATACACTGCTGTAGCAATCTCATCCACTGAAGTCAGCTTACAATCATCTTCTACCTGCAATAATGATCAAGCCATCATAACTGTTAAAACCTTAGCTGGGTTCCTTTTTTTATTTATTTTTCTTTTTCTTCTTGTCTTGGCTGTAAAGAAATTACCTTGACACTTAGAGAATAAAGCACAATTTGATCAACCGTTGTGACGTTTAGGTGAAGAACAGTGAGGCGCATGCTATGCAGCCCAGAAACAACCTTCAAGAGCTGTTTCGGCCGCCTTTTCGATCTTATTTTGAGGTTGGCATGACTCTCTACCATGGTCACTTCTATGTCAGCTATAGTAGATTGAGTCTTATGCAACTTTTCATTCTTGCCAACAGAGTTTTCGAAATGAATTGAGCTTGTTGAGTACTGTGGAAATGTAAAGAACTCGGAGAAAGGCAGTGAAGAAACATGTTGCTGATTATCACCATCAGAATTTTCCTTCATTTTTTTGCAGGCACCAAGTACTTGCATCTTTTGTTCAAGCTCCTTGACAAAATTAATAGCACCTCCGATAATTGATGCTTGATCACCCTAAAAATTAAAGTTAATTACTGCTTAAGAGAAAGAAACTTTGCAGGCCATACACGAAAATTATCAAGAGATGAAACTAAGCAAGAAAATGAGGAGGAGAGGGAAATGAGAGATACCCTTTGAACGTAAGACTCAGGCATTAAAGCTCTCAGAACTGAAAGATACTCGTTCATTTGCTTTCTTCTGTTTCTCTCTACAGCAATGTGAGTCATTCTTTGATTCTCAATCTCTTCTTTGTTCTTCTTACTCCTCGATCTCCTTCTCTTAACACGAGTAGCAGGCATTGTTGATGAATCACCCAAGTGGTGATGATGATCACCAGTTGGAGGAGCAGTACTCAATAGTCCATTTGCTGCATCAATGCTTGCATCTGATGAGGATGGAATATTGTTGCTACATGTTAGGTGCAAATCATTCAAGTGAGGCACCATGGAATTAGGTGGTTGGAAAGAGTTCCAATCCTCATGAAGAAATGTTTCTGTTTGGTTCTCGAGAAAATAAGAAGAGCAGCTGTTGTCTTGATCTTCTTCATTTTGGTCTAGGCCAAAGTCATAGCTCCAATTCCCACCAAGCAAGTTGTAGAGCTCTTTGCTGCTGTGGCCAAACCAGTCTTGTTGAAAGACTGCAGCCTCCAGTGCCATCTCTTTCTCTCTTATAAGAAACTCAGTGTATTTAAAAATAAAAAAAAAACAACACAAAGGAGAAGAGTAGCAGAACAGAAAGCACCCAAAAAGAAGAGAGGCTTTCTGCTTTTTGGGTCTTGTATGGATGGAGAAGCTGAGCTTTTAAAGGCCTTATTATGAAACAAATGATCTACAGCATATTGCACGTGAAAATGGTATTGAGTTTTTATTGAAAAAGAGAGGAGTGGAGGCCACAATATTGGATTAATTTTCTTTTTGAAAAAACAACAATATATATACTTGCTCTATTTCTCCTCTCTTTTTTTCACTCTCAGTAATACAAAAAAAAAAAAAAAAAACTATTTGTTAAATTAAAATAGGATACTCATTTTTGTAGGCTAACAAAAAATATATAAAGTGGAAATTGTAATTTTAAGAAATATTTTTCAAATTACATAAATTAATTAAATTTACATATATTTTTCAACGTCACCACTTTTTTTGGAGTAGATCCTAGACTATAACTTTTGCTTTTCTTTATAGTTGATGTTTACTGTGATTCATAACTTTTTGATTACTTTTAACGTAAAAAAAAAATATGGAAAAGACAGAAATATATTTGATTAGAAAAAAAAATTTATTTTCAAAATAATTTTGAAGTTAATTTATATTATTTTAAAATAGAAAATACAAGAGAGAGGTATTCATTTTATTTTTATTTTCTTATATATACTATTTTATCTCAAAACAATAATCAAATACCAAACATTATTTTAGACTACTATTATTTTACTCTCTTTAATTGGAAGCTCATTGTTCTTCAACAACCACACAATATATAATCAATTCCTATTTTTTATTCATTCTTATACATATTATTTGATTTCATCAGCA
>Ga0307509_10012087_pt1 | contig 10359 bp, 7 predicted proteins | sample 10_EM_MG_FD_202245 | JGI IMG/M metagenome (GOLD analysis project Ga0307509, IMG submission 202245) | Populus trichocarpa ectomycorrhiza microbial communities from riparian zone in the Pacific Northwest, United States - 10_EM | ecosystem: Host-associated > Plants > Roots > Unclassified | place...
AGCTGCCGCATGATCCAGCGCAGCGTGAGCACCTGCGAACGCGGGACGTCCCGGACGAAGTCGCGGACGTAGTCGTCGGCGGGCGCGCCGACCAGTTCGGCGCCGGTGCCGCACTGCACCGTCATGCCGTCGCGCATGATGAGGATCCGGTCGCCGAGCTTCAGCGCCTCGGACAGGTCGTGCGTGATGAAGACCATCGTCTTGCCGACCTCGTGGTGCAGGCGGATGACCTCGTTCTGCATGTCCCGGCGGATCAGCGGGTCCAGGGCGGAGAAGGGCTCGTCGAAGAAGAGCACGTCCGGGTCGCCGGCCAGCGCCCGGGCCAGCCCGACCCGCTGCTGCATGCCGCCGGACAACTGGTCGGGGTAGGAGTGCTCGTACCCGTCGAGGCCGACCAGCTCGATCACCTCCATGGCGCGGCGGGTCCGCTCGGCCCGCCCGATCCCGCGGATCTCGAGGCCGTACGCGACGTTGTCGACGACCCGCCGGTACGGCAGCAGTCCGAAGTGCTGGAAGACCATGGAGAACTTCCGCCGGCGCAGCTCGCGCAGCCGCTTGCGGTCCGCGTGCAGGATGTCCTCGCCCTCGAAGACCACCTCCCCCGCGGTCGGCTCCACCAGCCGGGTCAGGCAGCGCACCAGGGTGGACTTGCCGGAGCCGGACAGCCCCATGACCACGAAGACCTCGCCCGGCGCGACGTCGAAGGAGACGTCCCGCACCGCGGCCGTGCAGCCGGCCCGGTCGAGCAGCTCGCGCCGGGTGAGCCCGCGGAGCTCAGCCGAGGCCGGGACCTGCGCTGACTTCGGGCCGAACACCTTCCAGAGATCACGGACCGAGATCACCATGCGGACGCTCCAAGGAAACTAGCCACGGAACCAGCGCTGCGGCCGGGGGTCGATGTTCTGCCAGATGTGCTTCGTCTCGCGGTACTCGTTCAGGCCGGTCGGGCCCAGCTCGCGGCCGTTTCCGGACTGCTGGAAACCACCCCATTCCGCCTGCGGCACGTACGGGTGGTAGTCGTTGATCCAGACCGTGCCGTGCCGCAGCCGCCCCGCGACCCGCTGCGCCTTGCCCGCGTCCTGGGTCCAGACCGCGCCGGCCAGACCGTAGTCGGTGTCGTTGGAGATCCGCACCGCGTCATCCTCGCCGGTGAAGGTTTCCACCGTGAGCACCGGGCCGAAGGATTCCTCGCGGACCACGGTCATGCCCGAGCGGCAGCCGTCGAGCACCGTCGGCCGGTAGTAGAAGCCGCCGGCCAGCTCCGGATCGTCCGGCCGCCGCCCGCCGCAGCGCAGCACCGCTCCCCCGGCCACGCCGGCCGCGACATAGCTCTCGACCTTGGCCAGGTGCGCCGCCGAGATCAGCGGGCCGGTCTCCGCCTCGGGATCGAACGGCCCGCCCAGGCGGATCCGCTCGGCGCCGGCGACGACCGCGTCGACGAACGCGTCGTGGATGGACTCCTCCACGACCAGCCGCGCCCCGGCCGAGCAGACCTGACCGGAGTGCAGGAAGACGGCGGTGAGCGCGAAGTCCACCGCGGTGGCGAAGTCCGCGTCGGCGAAGACCACGTTCGGGTTCTTGCCGCCGAGTTCCAGCAGGACCCGCTTCACAGTGCCCGAGCCGGCCGCCATCAGGGCGCGTCCGGTCGCCAGGCCACCGGTGAACGAGATCAAATCCACGTCCGGGTGTACGCCGAGCGGCGCGCCGACCTCGGCGCCGGCCCCCAGCACCAGGTTGGCCACGCCGGCCGGCAGCCCCGCCTCGTCGAGCAGGCGCATCAGATGGATGGCCGTGGACGGGGTCAGCTCGCTGGGCTTGAGAACGAACGTGTTGCCGGCCGCCAGCGCCGGCGCCACCTTCCACGACGTCTGCAGCAGCGGGTAGTTCCACGGGGTGATGAGCCCGCACACCCCGACGGGTTCGGACACGATCCGGCTGATCGCGTCGGCCCGGCCGGTCTCGATGACCCGGCCGGCGTCGGTCGCCGCGATCCCCGCGTAGTAGCGGAAGCACGCGGCCACGTCGTCCATGTCGTACTCGCTCTCCACCAGCCGCTTGCCGGTGTCGAGCGACTCGGCCCGGGCGAGTTCCGCCTTGTCCCGGGCGATCAGGTCGGCCACCCGGGACAGCAGCGCGGCCCGCTCGATCGCCGGGGTACCCGGCCAGGGCCCGTCGTCGAAGGCCCGCCGGGCGGCGGCGACCGCGGCGAGGGTGTCCGCGCGGCCGGCCTCGGCGACCGTGGCGACCAGGCGCCCGTCCGCCGGGCAGCGGATCTCCCGCTGGCCGCCCGCCGCGGGTTCGCGCCACTCGCCGCCGATCAGCAGATCCTTCATCGCCGGCCCTCCGGTGAATGGCGGTAGAACGCCACCGGGGTCGGTTCCGGCGGCGTGTTACCGAGGATGAGGTCGGCCGCCTTCTCGGCGACCATCATCACCGGCGCGTAGATATTGCCATTCGTGACGTACGGCATGACCGAGGCGTCGACGACACGCAACCCGCTCACGCCGTGCACCCGCATGCTCAGGGGGTCGACCACGGACATGTCGTCGACGCCCATCCGGGCCGTGCAGGAGGGATGCAGGGCCGTCTCGCCCTCCCGGGCCACCCAGTCGAGGATCTCCTCGTCGGTTCGCACCGCCGGTCCCGGCGAGATCTCGCCGCCGTTGAAGGGCTCCAGCGCGGGCTGATCGAGGATGGCGCGGGCGACCCGGACGGCCTCGACCCATTCGCGGCGGTCCTGCTCGGTGGAGAGGTAGTTGAAGCGCAGGGCGGGATGGACCCGCGGATCCCGGCTGACGATCTTCACGGAGCCGCGGGCGTCGGAGTACATCGGACCGACGTGCACCTGGTAGCCGTGGCCGCCGGCGGGCGCCGAACCGTCGTAGCGCACCGCGATCGGCAGGAAGTGGAACATCAGGTTGGGGTAGCCGACCGCGTCGTTGCCGCGGACGAACCCGCCCGCCTCGAAGTGGTTGGTCGCCCCCGGTCCGCGGCGCAGGAACAGCCACTGGGCGCCGATCCACGGCCGGTAGCGCCATTTCAGGTAGGGCTGTACCGACACCGGTTGAGTGCAGGCGTACTGGACGTACACCTCAAGATGGTCTTGGAGGTTCTCCCCCACGCCCGGCAGGTCGTGCACGGGCGTGATGCCGAGCGCGGCCAGTTCGCCGGCGTTGCCGACGCCGGAGAGTTGCAGCAGTTGCGGGGAGTTGATGGCGCCGCCGCTGAGGATCACCTCGTTCGCGTACACCCGTCGCGGCGCGCCCCGGCCGTGCGTGTATTCGACGCCGACCGCCCGCGTGCCGTCGAAGAGGACCCGCGTGACAAAGGCCCGCGTCCGTACGGTGAGGTTGGGCCGCCGCATCACCGGGTGCAGGTAGGCCCCCGCCGCCGACAGCCGCCGCCCGCGCCGGATCGTCCGGTCGAAGAGGCCGAAGCCCTCCTGCTGCTCGCCGTTGACGTCGCCGGTGGCCGGATAGCCGGCCTCCCGGGTCGCCTCGAGCATCGCCCCGAAGATCGGGTTGGTGCCGGGGCCGCGTTCCAGCACGAGCGGGCCGTCGTGGCCGCGGAACTCGTCGTCCGGGCCGGCGGCGAGGCACGACTCCATCCGCTTGAAGTACGGCAGGCAATGGGCGTAATCCCAGGTCGCCATGCCCGGGTCGGCGGCCCACCGCTGGTAGTCCAGCGGGTTGCCGCGCTGGAAGATCATGCCGTTGATGCTGCTCGACCCGCCGAGCACCTTGCCCCGGGCGTGGTAGATCCGCCGCCCGTGCATGTTCGGCTCGGGCTCGGACTCGTACTTCCAGTCGTAGAGCCGGTTGCCGATCGGGAAGGTCAGCGCCGCCGGCATGTGGATGTAGACGTCCCACGGGTAGTCGGAGCGGCCCGCCTCCAGCACGAGAACCCGGTTGGCGGGGTCGGCGGAGAGCCGGTTGGCCAGGGCGCAACCGGCCGAGCCGCCGCCGACGATGACGAAGTCGTACGTCATACGCGGCCTGCCTCGACGTCGGCGAGCGCCACGTGCACCACGCCGTCGATCACCTCGACCCGATGCGTGCGGATCGGCTTCTTCGCCGGCGGCGCGTCGACCTGTCCGGTCCGCAGGTCGAACCGGGAGGCGTGCAGCGGGCACTCGACCTCGCACCCCTCGAGCCAGCCGTCGGCCAGCGACGCGTCCTGATGCGTGCAGGTGTCGTCGACGGCGAAGACCTCGCCGTCGTCGGTGTGGAAGATCGCCACAGGGGGGTCGATCGCCCAGCGGTACGCCTCGCCTCGCGGGATCGAGCCGAGCGGGCAAACGGGTCGCAACATCGGGGCTCCATGGCTGGCGGGACTGATGCGGGTCAGGAAGCGGCGCTGGGTACCGGGCCCGGGGCGGACAACTGCCGCCGCCACCGGGTGAAGATCTTGGACTGGTTCATGCCGAGCACGGCGACCGGCCGGCCGTCGCGCTCGTAGACGGCGACGAAGCTGCGCTGCTCGGTGTCGCCCTCGACGATCCGTACGGTGTCGCCGTCCTCGCGGTGCCCGGCGAACTGGATGCGTACGCCGTACTGGTCGGACCAGAAGTAGGGGACCGCCGGACGGCCCGGCGGGTGCCGGCCCCCGCCGGCCAGCAGGGTCGCCACCGCGGTCGCGGGCTGTTCGAAGGCATGGGTCCAATGCTCGACGCGGATCGCCCGGCCCGCGTGCCGATTGAACGACATCGCGCAATCGCCGGTGGCGACGACGGCCGGCAGGCTGGTCGCGCCCGACTCGTCGGTGACCACGCCCCCGGAGATCGCCAGTCCGGAGCCGGCCAGCCACTCGACATTGGGCCGGGCGCCGATCCCGGCCAGCACCAGGTCGGCCGGCAGCCGGGTGCCGTCGGCCAGCTCGACCGCCTCGGCCCGGGCCGTGCCGACCAGGCGGGCGACCGGTACGCCGGTGCGCAGCCGTACCCCGTGGTCGTCGTGCAGCCGGGCGCACACCGCGCCCATCTCGGCGCCGAGCGGCCCGGCGAGCGGCGCCGGGAGGGCCTCGACGACGGTGACCTCCAGGCCGAGGGAGCGGGCGCTGGACGCGACCTCGGCGCCGATGAAGCCGGCCCCGATGACCACCAGCCGCCCGCCGCGCCCGAGGGCGGCGCGCAGGGTGATCGCGTCGTCGAGGGTGCGCAGCGTGTGCACGCCGGCCAGGCCGTCGGCGTCCGGCAGCCGCCGCGCCCGCGCCCCGGTCGCCACGATCACGCCGTCGGCCCGGATCTCCTCGCCGTCGTCGAGCACGATGCGGCGGTTGCCGGGGTCCAGCCGGGCGGCCGCCGCGCCGAGCCGCCACCGCACGTCCAGGTCCTCGTCCGGGTCGGCCAGCGCCAGTTCCGGCACCGAGCAGGCCCCGGTCAGGAAGCCCTTCGACAGCGGCGGACGGTCGTAGGGCAGGTGCCGTTCCGCTCCGATGGCGACGATCTCGCCGGCGAAGCCCTGCCGGCGCAGGGCGCGCGCGGCGGCGAAGCCCGCGAGTGCGGCGCCGACGATCGCGATCTTGAGCACGTCACCGCCCCCAATTGTTTCGTTGTGTAACACGAAACAGATCTTGAGATACGCAACAGCGTGCCCGCTGGTCGACCGATCGTCAAGGGGCGATCGTGGATTATTGTTGCGCCATGAGCAACGTGCAGTCCGTCGACCGGGCGCTCATCATCCTGGAGATCCTGGCCCGCCGGCACGACGCCGGTGTCACCGAGATCGGCAAGGAGCTGGGCGTGCACAAGTCCACCGCGTTCCGCCTGCTCGCGGCCCTGGAGACCCGCGGCTTCGTCGAGCAGACGGAGGATCGGGGCAGCTACCGCCTCGGGTTCGGCATCGTCCGCCTGGCCGGCGCGGTCACCGCGCAGCTCGACCTGAACCGGCAGGGCCAGGACGCCTGCGAACGCCTCGCCGCCGACCTGGGCGACACGGTCAACCTGGCGATTCTCGACGGCAACCGGGCGGTGAACATCAGTCAGAGCCGGGGCGCGGCGGCCGTCGCCAGTCACAACTGGATCGGGCAGCAGACTCCCCTGCACGCCACCTCCAGCGGCAAGGTCCTGCTCGCGTACGGCCGGACGAGCGTCCTGGCGGCCGTCTTCGCCGAACCGCTGGAGCGGTTCACCGCTGCGACCGTCACCGACGTGGCGGCGCTGGCCGCCGAGCTCGACCGGGTCCGGGAGGCGGGCTGGGCCTGCACCGCCGAGGAGTATGAGATCGGCCTCAACGCCGTCGCCGCGCCGGTCCGCGGCGCCGACGGCTCGGTGGTGGCGGCGCTCAGCGTCTCCGGCCCGGCCTACCGGCTGGCCACCGGCTCGTTCCCCGCGGTCGCGGTGCGGGTGATCGAGGCGGCCGACGAGGTGAGCGAGCGGATGGGCCACGTCCGCTAGATCTACCTGTTGTGCTGAGCGCAACGCGCATCGTACCGTGCAACTCATGACCAAGTCCCCTCGGGTGGTCGTCATCGGTGCCGGCGTGGTCGGCAGCGCGCTCGCCGACGAGCTCACCGAGCGCGGCTGGATCGACGTCACGGTGCTCGACCAGGGCCCGCTGTTCACCACCGGCGGTTCCAGCTCGCACGCCCCCGGCCTGGTGTTCCAGACCAACCCCTCGAAGACCATGACCGAATTCGCCGCCTACACGGTCGGCAAGCTCAGCGGCCTCACGGTGGACGGCCAGTGGTGCTTCCGGCAGGTCGGCGGCCTCGAGGTCGCCACCACCGAGGCCCGCTGGACCGACCTCCGGCGCAAGCACGGCCTGGCCACCTCGTGGGGTGTCGAGGGCGCGCTGCTCGATGCCGACGAGTGCGCCGCGCTGCACCCGCTGCTCGACCCGGCGGCGATCCTCGGCGGCCTGCACGTGCCCACCGACGGGCTGGCCAAGGCCGTGCGCGCGGTGGAGGCGCAGGCCCGCCGCGCGATCGGCCGCGGCGCCCGCTTCCTCGGCGGCCACACCGTCCTCGACATCGGCCGGCAGGACGGCCGGGTCACCGGCGTCGAGACCGACCAGGGCTTCGTCCCGGCCGAGATCGTGGTCTGCGCGGCCGGCTTCTGGGGACCGCGGATCGGCCGCATGGTCGGCCTCACCGTTCCGCTGCAGCCGCTGGCCCACCAGTACGCCAAGACCGGGCCGGTGGCCGCCCTGGCCGGCGTCAACGACCCGGCGCTGGAGGCCGGCCGCCCCATCCTGCGCCACCAGGACCAGGACCTCTACTACCGGGAGCACGGCGACCGGGTCGGCATCGGGTACTACGGGCACCGCCCGATGCCGGTCGACCTCGACGACGTCCGGTCGCCGGCCGAGGCGCCGGTGATGCCCAGCGTCCTGCCGTTCACCGAGGACGACTTCGACCCGGCCTGGCGGGAGAGCGTGGCCCTGCTGCCCGACCTGGCCGGCACCAAGGTGGAGGAGGGCTTCAACGGCATCTTCTCCTTCACCCCCGACGGTTTCCCGATCATGGGTGAACACCGCGAGCTGTCCGGTTTCTGGGTGGCCGAGGCCGTCTGGGTGACCCACTCGGCCGGCGTCGCGCGCGCGATGGCCCAGTGGCTCGTCGACGGCCAGCCCGAGACCGATGTGCACGAGTGCGACCTGAACCGCTTCGAACAGGTGCAGCTGGCGCCGGACTACATCGAAGAGCGCGGCAAGCAGAACTTCGTCGAGGTCTACGACATCATCCATCCGCTGCAGCCGATGGAGCGGCCCCGGCCGCTGCGCACCAGCCCGTTCTATCCGCGGCAGCGGGAGCTGGGTGCGTACTTCCTGGAAGGGGCGGGCTGGGAGCGGCCCTACTGGTACGAGTCCAACGCCGGGCTGCCGGCCACCGTGCCGGCCCGCGACGACTGGTCGGCGCGGTACTGGTCACCGATCGCCGCCGCCGAGGCCACGGCCACCCGGGAACGGGTGGCGATGTTCGACATGACCCCGCTGAAGCGGCTCGAAGTCAGCGGCCGCGGCGCGCTCGCCTTCCTGCAACGGCTGACCACCAACAACCTCGCCAAGTCGGTCGGCTCGGTGACGTACACGCTGATGCTCGGCCACGACGGCGGCGTCCGCAGCGACCTGACCGTGGCCCGCCTCGGCGAGCAGGTCTTCCAGGTCGGCGCCAACGGCCCGCTCGACGAGGACTGGATGCGGCAGCACCTGCCGGCCGACGGGGTCTCGGTTCGCGACATCACCGCCGGCACCTGCTGCATCGGCCTCTGGGGGCCGCTCGCCCGCGACCTCCTCCAGCCCCTGACCCGGACGGACTTCTCGCACGCCGCCCTGAAGTACTTCCGGGCGACCAACGCCTACCTCGGCGAGGTTCCGGTCAGCGCGCTGCGGCTGTCCTACGTCGGGGAGCTGGGCTGGGAGCTCTACACCTCCGCCGACCTGGGGCTCAAGCTCTGGGACACGCTCTGGCAGGCGGGCCGGGAGCACGGCGTCGTCGCGGCCGGGCGCAGCGCCTTCAACAGCCTCCGGTTGGAGAAGGGCTACCGCGCCTGGGGAACCGACATGACCACCGAGCACGACCCGTACGAGGCCGGCCTCGGCTTCGCGGTCCGGATGGACAAGGGCGACTTCATCGGCCGGGCCGCGATCGAGGGACGCTCGGCGGAGACGGCCCGGCGCCGGCTCACCTGCCTGACCCTGGACGACCCGGCCGCCGTGGTGATGGGCAAGGAACCGGTGTTCGACCGGGAATCCCCGGTCGGCTACGTCACCAGCGCCTCGTACGGCTACAGCATCGGCCGGACCGTGGCCTACGCCTGGCTGCCCGCCGCGCTGGCGGCGCCGGGCACCGCCCTGGCCGTCGAGTACTTCGGCGAGCGCCTGCCGGCCACGGTCCAGGCGGAGCCCCTCTTCGACCCCCAGATGGACCGGATCCGGCGATAACGCGAGGTGTCATCGTGACCGCAGTCAGCCTGCCCCCGAGCCTCATTCCGACCCTCCCCGGGCGGTATTACACCGATCCGGAGATCTTCGCGCGGGAGCAGTCACAGATCTTCGAGAGCATGTGGTTCTGCGCGGTGCGCTCGAGCGACCTGCCCAACCCGGGCAGCTTCCGCCGGGCGCGGGTCGGCCGGGAGAGCGTCCTGGTCGTCCGCGGACGCGACGGCGCGTTGCGCGCTTTCCTGAACATCTGCCGCCACCGCGGGGCCACGCTCTGCACCGAGGACAGCGGCGAGGTCAAGCGCGCCTTCCAGTGCGTGTACCACGCCTGGACCTACGGGCTGGACGGCAAGCTGATCGCCGCCCCCAACCTCACCAAGATGCCGGACCTCGACCGCACCGAGTACGGCCTGATCAACGTGCACCTGCGGGAGTGGCTGGGCTACGCCTGGGTGTGCCTGGCCGACGAGCCGCCCTCGTTCGAGGAGGACGTCGTGGGCGCGGTCACCGAGCGCCTCGGCACGGCGACCGCGATCGACTCGTACGGGATCGACGGCCTCGCGGTCGGCAAGCGCATCACCTACGACGTACGGGCAAATTGGAAGTTGATCGTCGAGAACTTCATGGAGTGCTACCACTGCGCCACGATCCACCCCGAACTGACCGAGGTGCTGCCCGAGTTCGCCGACGGCTACGCCGCGCAGTACTACGTGGGCCACGGCGCCGAGTTCGGGAGTGAGATCAGGGGTTTCACGGTGGACGGCAGCGACGGCTTCGCCAAGCTGCCCGGCATCACCGACGAGCAGGACCGGCGGTATTACGCCGCCACGATCAAGCCGCAGGTCTTCGTGAACCTGGTGCCCGACCACATCATCTTCCACCGGATGTACCCGCTCGCGGCCGACCGCACCGTGGTCGAGTGCGACTGGCTCTACTCGGCCGAGGTGGTGGCGTCGGACAAGGACGTCTCCCGCTCGGTGGAGCTGTTCCACCGGGTGAACCTCCAGGACTTCGACGCCTGCGAGCGGTGCCAGCCGTCGATGAGCTCCCGGGCCTACGCCCGGGGCGGCGTCCTGGTGCCGTCCGAGCACCACATCGGAGCATTCCACGACTGGGTCACCAGCAAGATCGGCTGATCCTCGTTCCCGGCCGCCTCCTGACGGCGTGGGTGCGAGGTCAGGAGGCGCGGGCCGTTCGTGGACTCAGCGCAGAGGCATGAGCCGCCGGTAGACGGCGACGGCCACGGCCGCGACGGCCAGGTGCATCAGCATGAGGGCCGAGACGGCGCCCCAACTGACTCCCGGGCTGGTGCCGGCGCCGACGGCGATGTCGGGGATGAGGGAGAGGGCGACCACGACGGGGACGAGCCACCGGAGCAGGGCCGCGGGCCGGGTCGCCCGCCGGCGGACGATCTGCCAGCCGATCGCGCCGGCGAGCACACCCAGCACGGTCAGCGGAAGGTAGCTGCCGGGCGTCAGCG
>Ga0307509_10012088_pt1 | contig 10359 bp, 8 predicted proteins | sample 10_EM_MG_FD_202245 | JGI IMG/M metagenome (GOLD analysis project Ga0307509, IMG submission 202245) | Populus trichocarpa ectomycorrhiza microbial communities from riparian zone in the Pacific Northwest, United States - 10_EM | ecosystem: Host-associated > Plants > Roots > Unclassified | place...
GCTGCAGGACGCGCTGGCGGTCGGCTCGCTCGCGGTCGGCTTCATGGCCTTCCTGGCCGTGGTCCGCGAGGGCCTGGAGACCTCGCTGATCTTCTACGCCGCGGTGCAGGGCGCCGACCTCAACGGCGGCCCGCTGCTCGCGCTGATCGGCGGCATTCTCACCGCCGTCGCGATCGGCTACCTGATGTACGCGACCGCGGTCCGGATCAACCTGACCGTGTTCTTCAAGTGGACGGGCGTGCTGCTCATCCTGGTGGCCGCCGGCATCTTCAAGTACGGCGTGCACTCCCTCCAGGAGGCGACCGTGCTGCCCGGCGTCAACGACATCGCCTACCACGCGGCAAGCGTCCTCGACCCCTCCACCTGGTACGCCACCCTGCTCGCCGGGATGTTCAACATCACCGCCGAGCCGACGGTGCTCGAGGTGATCGCCTGGGTCCTGTACGCCGTGCCCGTCCTCCTTCTCTTCCTCTGGCCGGCGCGCAAACCCGTCCCGGCGCCCACCCCCGCACCGCAGGCATAGGAGACCCCGTGCGCCGTACCCCCCTGATCCTTTCGCTGGTCGCGATCAGCGCCGTCGCGGCCTGCGGCGGCAAGTCGGACAAGTCGGCCGCCGCCGGCGCGTCCGGCCCGATCACCGTGAAGGCCTCCGACACCGCGTGCGAGGTGGCCAAGAGTCAGCTCGACGCCGGCACCCACGTCTTCACGATCGCCAACAAGGGCAGCAAGGTGACCGAGTTCTACGTCTACGCCGAGGGCGACCGGGTGATGGGCGAGGTCGAGAACATCACCCCCGGCCTCTCCCGTGAGCTGCGGGTCGAGCTGCCGGCCGGCACCTACCAGACCGCCTGCAAGCCGGGCATGGTCGGCGACGGCATCCGGAACACGCTGACCGTGGCCGGGTCGGCCGCGCCGCTTTCCGAGGACGCCGCGCTGGCCCAGGCGGCCACGAGCTACACCGCGTACGTCACCACGCAGACCGAGGCGCTGGTCGACAAGACCATCGACTTCGTGACCGCGGTGAAGGCCGGCGACCTGGACAAGGCCAAGCAGCTGTACCCGGTGGCGCGCACCTACTACGAGCGGATCGAGCCGGTGGCCGAGAGCTTCGGCGACCTCGACCCCAAGATCGACGGCCGCGAGGACGGCGCCACCGCCGAGCTGCCCTTCACCGGCTTCCACAAGCTGGAGAAGGACCTGTGGGTGAGCAAGGACGTGAGCAAGGACGGCGCGATCGCCGACCAGCTGCTCGCCGACGTCAAGGAGCTGGTCACCAAGGCGAAGACCGAGAAGATTGCCCCACTGCAGCTGGCCAACGGCGCCAAGGAGTTGCTGGACGAGATCGCCACCAGCAAGATCACCGGCGAGGAGGAGCGCTACTCGCACACCGACCTGTGGGACTTCGCGGCCAACGTGGACGGCTCGCAGGCGGCGGTCGCGGCCCTGCGCCCGGCGCTCCAGCAGCGCGACCCCGAGCTGGTCAAGCAGATCGACACGGCGTTCACCAGCGTCGACAGCGAGCTCGCGAAGTACCGCGACGGCGACGGGTGGAAGCTGCAGAACCAGCTCACCCAGGAGCAGCTGAAGGGCCTGTCCGACGTCATCAACGCGCTTGCTGAGCCGATCAGCAAGATCGCCGGCGTGATTGCGCAGAAGTGACCATGACGGAGAACACTGTTTCCCGCCGACGGGCGATGGGCTTTGCCGGGGCCGGAGTGGCCGGGGTTCTGGGGGCCACGGCGGTAGGTGCGACGTTTTTTGCTGACAAATCCGAAAATTCGGCCGCACCGGTTATTTCGGACGCGGTGGCGTTTCACGGCCCGGCCCAGGCGGGCATCGTCACGCCGGCCCAGGACCGGCTGCATTTCGTGGCGTTCGACGTGCTCACCAAGGATCGCGACGAGCTGGTCCAGATGCTCAAGGACTGGACCGCGGCGGCCGCCCGGATGACGGCCGGCCAGGACGCCGGCCCGATCGGCGCCACCGCGGGCATCCTCGAGGCCCCGCCGGACGACACCGGCGAGGCGATCGGCCTGCCCCCGTCCGGCCTCACCCTGACCATCGGCTTCGGGCCCAGCCTGTTCCGGGACGCGTCCGGCAAGGACCGCTTCGGGCTGGCCGCCCGCAAGCCGGCCGCGCTCGCCGATCTGCCGCACTTCCCGGGCGACACCATCGACCCGGCCATCTCGGCCGGCGACATCTGCGTGCAGGCCTGCGCGAACGACCCGCAGGTGGCGGTGCACGCGATCCGCAACCTGGCCCGGATCGGGATGGGCGTGGTCAGCGTGCGGTGGTCGCAACTGGGCTTCGGGCGTACGTCGTCGACGTCCACCTCGCAGGCGACCCCGCGCAACCTGTTCGGCTTCAAGGACGGCACGGCCAACCTCAAGGCCGAGGAGACCGACCTGATCAAGCAGCACCTCTGGGTGCAGCCGGGGGACGGGCCGGACTGGATGACCGGCGGCTCGTACGCGGTCACCCGGAAGATCCGCATGATGATCGAGACCTGGGATCGCACCTCGATGGGCGAGCAGGAGGACATCATCGGGCGGACCAAGGGCGAGGGCGCGGCGCTCGGCCAGGCCAAGGAGTTCGACGAGATCGACCTGGTCTCCAAGAACGGCGCGGGCGACCCGCTGATCCCGGTGGACGCGCACGTGCGGCTCGCCCACCCGGACACCAACCAGGGCGCCCGCCTGCTCCGCCGCGGCTACAACTTCGTCGACGGCTCGGACGGGCTGGGCCGGCTCAACGCCGGGCTCTTCTTCATCGCGTACCAGCGCGACCCGCGTACCCATTTCGTCCCGATCCAGACCAGCCTGGCTCGCCACGACGCCATGAACGAGTACACCCGGCACGTCTCCAGCGGGCTGTGGGCCTGCCCGCCGGGGGTCTCCGGACCCGACGACTTCTGGGGACGTGCGCTGTTCGCGTAGGCTGCCGGGCGACAAGATCGGTACCGGGGTACACGTGGTTCGGGAGGACAGTGCAATATTGGACCGCATGAGAGCCCGGGTACTCGTCGTCGATGACGATCCAGCGTTGGCCGAGATGCTCGGCATCGTTCTGCGTAGCGAGGGATTCCTGCCCTCGTTCGTCGCCGACGGCGAGCGCGCCCTGGCCGCTTTCCGGGAAAACCGGCCGGACATCGTGCTGCTCGACCTGATGCTGCCCGGGATGAGCGGCATCGACGTGGCGCGCGCGATCCGTACCGAGTCGGGCATCCCGATCGTGATGCTCACCGCCAAGAGCGACACCGTCGATGTGGTGCTGGGCCTGGAGTCCGGCGCCGACGACTACGTGGTCAAGCCGTTCAAGCCCAAGGAGTTGGTGGCGCGCATGCGCGCCCGCCTGCGCCGCGGTGAGGACTCCGCGCCGGAGCTGCTCACCATCGGCCCACCCGGCAACCAGATCACCATCGACGTCCCGGCGCACACGGTGAACCGCGACACCGAGGAGGTCAAGCTCACCCCGCTGGAGTTCGACCTGCTGGTCGCGCTGGCCCGCAAGCCGCGCCAGGTGTTCACCCGCGAGGTGCTGCTCGAGCAGGTCTGGGGTTACCGGCACGCGGCCGACACCCGGCTGGTGAACGTCCACGTGCAGCGGCTCCGGGCGAAGATCGAGCCCGACCCGGAACGCCCCGAGATCATCCTGACCGTGCGGGGGGTTGGCTACAAGGCCGGCACCGCCTGATCGACCCGAGCGGTTAACCTTGCCGCGAGATGCGTGCTCCGACCTGGCTCCCGATGCCCGTCCGCCGCGCCCTGCGGGTGCTGCGGCGATACTCTCGCGTGCTCGGGCGCCGGTTCGAGCACTGGTCGGCCCCGGCCCGCCGGCAGTGGCGGCGCTCGCTGCAACTGCGGATCGTCGCGCTGACCCTGGTCGCGTCCAGCGTGCTGGTCGGCGCGTTCGGCTTCTTCGTCGCGCAGAACAGCGCCCGCATCCTGCTCAACCGCGCGCAGGACGAGGTGCAGTCCTCGCTGCAGAGCAAGACGAAATGGGCGGAGTCCCAGCTCAGCGTGTATTCCGTCACGCCCGACCCGACACTGCCGGCGGCGATGAGGCAGACGGTGACCGCACTGGCCGACGACGACCCGGCCGAGTCCGGCGGCTCGATCGTCGCGATGCGGGCTGACCAGTTTCCCGACCTCAAACCGGTCACCTCGATGAAGGTGGACACCGGCCAGCTGATCACGCCGGATCTGATCAAGGCGGTCTCCGAGGATTCGAAGATCGCCCAGCAGGTCCGGACCGCCACCTTCGACGGCAAAAAGGTCAAATATTTGGTGTACGGGTCGCCCGTGCCCACCATCTTCGGTCATGTCGAGCTCTACTACCTGGTGCCGCTGACCACCGAGGACAGTGCCGCCAACCAGATCCGCACCACGGTGCTGGTCACCGGCCTGGCCCTGGTCATCCTGCTCGGCGTGCTGGCCGGCCTGGTCACCCGGCTGGTGGTGCTGCCGGTGCGGGGCGCCGCGCGCACCGCCCAGCGGCTCTCGGCCGGCCTGCTCGACCAGCGGATGAAGGTGGACGGCGAGGACGACCTGGCCCTCTTGGCGGCCTCGTTCAACCAGATGGCGGCCAACCTCCAGCGGCAGATCGTCCGGCTCGAGGAGATGTCCCGCCTGCAGCGCCGCTTCACCTCGGACGTGTCGCACGAGCTGCGCACCCCGCTCACCACCGTGCGGATGGCGGCCGACCTGATCTTCTCGGAGCGTGCGGAGTTCGAGCCGGCCGTGGCGCGCAGCGCCGAGCTGCTGCAGGCCGAGTTGGACCGGTTCGAAAGCCTGCTCACCGACCTGCTGGAGATCAGCCGCTTCGACGCCGGTTTCGCCGCGCTCGACGCCGAGCACGCCGACCTGGTCCCGATCGTGGAGCGGGTCGCCGACCGGCTGGCCGGCCTGGCCGAGCGGGTCGGGGTGGCGATCGAGCTGCGCCTGCCGGAGACGCCGGTGATCGCCGAGGTGGACCCGCGCCGGGTCGAACGGGTGCTGCGCAACCTGGTCGGCAACGCGGTCGAGCACGGCGAGAGCCGGCCGGTGCGGGTCACCCTGGCGTGTGACGAGGCGGCCGTCGCGATCACCGTGCGCGACAACGGCATCGGCCTCAAGGCGGGGGAGGAGCGGCTGGTCTTCAACCGGTTCTGGCGGGCCGACCCGTCTCGCGCCCGGCAGACCGGCGGCACCGGCCTCGGCCTGTCGATCAGCGCCGAGGACGCCCGGCTGCACGGCGGCTGGCTGGAGGCGTGGGGCGCGCCCGGCGAGGGCGCCCAGTTCCGGCTCACCCTGCCGGTGCGGGCCGGCGACCGGCTGCTCAGCGCGCCGCTGCCGCTGATTCCGCGCGACCGGGTGCCCACGATCGAGGCGGGCGCCGCGGCGCCCGCCGCCGACGACGAGACTGCCGAGGTGGTGTGATGCGTCGCCTGCTGGCGGTCGCCGCCCTGGCCGCGCTGCTGCTGGGCGGCTGCGGCATCCCCGACGAGACGAGGGTGACCGTGGTCGGCGCCGGGCCGTCCGGCGGCGGCGGGGTCCGCGAGGACCCGATCCAGTCGGTGCCGAACACCCGTGAGACCGCGAACGACCCGACCCAGTTGCTGACGTACTACCTCCAGGCCGCGGCCGGCGATCCGGACGGGGCGGCGACCCGGGTCAAGGCGTTCCTCACCGCCGGCGCCAAGTCGGACTTCGAGGCGACCGGCCCCGACATCCGGGTGATCCGGCTCAAGGGCGATCCGGTCTACCACCCGAGCAACCAGCGGTTCACCTTCAACGCGCAGACGGTCGGCACGCTGAAATCCGACGGCTCGCTGGAGCCGCCCGCGGCCGACCCGAACGGCACCACGGCGTACAGCGTAGGGGTCGGCCCGGTCGCCGGGCAGAGCGGCTACTTCGTGTTCTCCCCGCCGTCCGGAGGAAGGGTGCTGCTGCTCAGCGACACCGCGCTGGACGACTTCTACCAGCGCCGCACGATCTACTTCTGGAACAACGAGAACACGGAGCTGATCCCCGACCTGCGCTACCTGCCCAGTAGCGTGCCCAGCGCGCAGCAGCCCACCACGATCCTGAAACGGCTGGTCAGCGGCCCGGCCAGCTGGCTGGGCGACGTCACGCACGGCCTGCCGAACGGCACGGCGGTGCCGGAGAACGTGCCGGCCGTCACCAACGACACGCTCACCGTCACGCTGAGCAGCCAGGCGGCGCCGCCGGGCGATGCCAAGGCCCTCGACCTGCTGCGGCGGCAGTTGCAGTGGTCGTTGTTGTCCGACCAGCCGCCGCAAACCCTCGAGCTGAAGATCAAGGGCCAGGACCCGGTGCGGTACTCCAGTCCGGACTACCGCGTCAGCAACCCGGCCTCTCGGCTGGTCAACACGCCGCAACGGTTCGCGGTCCTGAACGGCGTGATCCGCCGGATGAAGTCGCCGCAGGCCGGCGACCCGGTCCCGGCGCTGCGGCCGGAGGACAACAAGAACATCGCCGCGGCCGCGATGAGCACCTCCACCACCAACACGTTCGTGGCGGTGGTCACCTCGGGCAAGACCAGCAAACTACGGGTGGGCTCGGCGGCGACCGGGGCGCAGGCCACGCTTCGCGACGTCGGCGGCCTCTCCGGCACGCTCGGCCGGCCGGTCTGGGCGGTGACCACCGGCGACGACCCGAAGGGCGCGGTCGGCCTGATCACCGCGAACGGCAAGCTGTACAGCTTCGCGCCGGACGGCTCGGCGGCCAGCCCGGTCGAGTGGCAGGGCGAGCCCGGCGCGATCACCGCGGTTGCGGTGGCGCCCGACGGGTATCGGGTGGCGATCGTGGCCGGCGGCAAGCTTTACCGGGCGACCCTCGACACCAGCGGCGACACGGTCGCCCTGAGTACGCCCGAGCGGTTGTTCCCGCCCATTTTCAGCCAAGTGACGGCGGTCGCCTGGAGCAGCGAGACCTACCTGGCCGTGGCCGGCGCCAGCGCGGACGGCCAGCGCTACGCGGTGGTGGACGTGTCGGTCGACGGCGCGCTGCAGTACACCCGGATCTCGGACGTCGGCGGCGAGGCGGTCACCTACCTGACGGCGTACCCGGCCAACCCGACCAGCAACCGCGACAACGCGGAGTCCGAGTCGTACGAGACGGCCGGCGCGGCCTGGTACGTGTCCAGCGCGCCCGTCAAGATCCCCACGAGCGACCTGGTCGGCGCCCCGGCGAACCCGCCGAACGGGCAGGCTCCGACCGCGCCGTTCTACCTGTTCTGAGTGCTCGGTTCTGAATGCTCGGTTTCGGAATGCTCGGCCTGCTCGGCGATCTCGCCGACCTCGTGCTGCCCGCCGCCTGCGCCGGGTGCGGGGTCGAGCGGGTGCCGCTGCGGTACGGCGTGTGCGGCCCCTGCGCGTCCGCCCTGGAGGCGCTGCGACCGTTCCGGGCGGCGCCGACCCCACCACCCCCCGGATTTCCGCCCTGCGTCGCCGTGGGGGCTTATGAGGGGCCTTTGCGGGGTGTTCTGCTCGCGTACAAGGAACGGGCCCGGCACCGGCTCGCCCCGCCGCTGGGCACACTGCTCGCCACCGCGGTGTCGGCGCTCGCCCCGGCCGGCCGCCCGGTCACGCTCGTCCCGGTGCCCTCGACGGCGGCGGCGGCCCGGGAGCGGCACGGCGACCACATGGCCCGGCTCGCCGGACAGGCGGTGCGCCGCCTGCGGGCCGCCGGTTGGGATGCTCGCGTGCACCGTCCTCTCGAGGCGTTGCCGCGCCCTGACTCAGCGTCACTGACCGTTGCTCAACGCCGTGCGGCGGCTGAGAGTTCCCTGCGAATTCGCTCCCGGCGAATCGGGTTTTCCCGACACGCGACCGCGATCGAAGGCACCCTGGTGGTGGTGGATGACATCGCCACGACCGGGTCGACGCTGGCCGCGGTGACCCGTCGTCTCGAGGAGGCGGATATGCAGGTCGCGGGGGCTGCGGTGCTGGCCGCCACGCGACTGCGCCGAGCGGTTTCGGGTGATTGCCACCCCCGGGTACCCAAAAGGCGGAAGGTCGGCGATCAGCTATCCGAAACGAGGGGTGACGCGGGAGCATCGGCACGTTAGCGTCTTGGTGACGAGGGTAAGCGTCAGCGCATATCCGCCCACCGGGAGCGTGGAGAGCTACCGCCACCGGAAAGGAGTCGTCTCATTCGCGATCGGTCACGCACGGTGCACATGGCGCCGGCGTCGCCGTAACCAGCCAACACCACACCGCGTCGCAGTTCGGCGCCTCGGCACTCGTCGTCCGGGCGCCAGAAGAACAAACGTTGGGGGAGGTCACGAGTGGACATTGTCGTCAAGGGCCGCAACGTGGAGGTTCCCGATCATTACCGGGAGCATGTCGCCGACAAGCTGAGCAAGGTCGAGCGTTACGACCAGAAACTGATCCGGGCCGACGTGGAGCTGTTCCACGAACGTAATCCGCGCCAGTCCGACACCTGCCAGCGAGTCGAGATCACCGTCATGACGAGAGGCCCGGTCGTCCGCGCCGAGGCCTGCGCCAAGGACTTCTACGCTGCCCTGGACTGCGCTATCACCAAGCTCGACGGACGGTTGCGCCGCTCGGCCGACCGCCGCCGGGTCCACCGCGGGCGGCATGCGCCCGTCTCGGTGGCGGCCGCGACCGCCGGCCTGCCCACCGACCTCAGCCTCGCCCAGCCGGCCGAGGAGTCATCGGTCGCCACCGCCCTCGCCGAGCACACCGAGCTCGCGTACGAGGCGGAAGACCAGCCGTGGCGCATCGTGCGGGAAAAGGAACACCCCGCCGACCCGATGACCGTCGACGACGCCCTCTTCCAGATGGAGCTCGTCGGCCACGACTTCTACCTCTTCCTCGACAAGGAGAGCGGCCGGCCCAGTGTCGTCTACCGGCGGCGCGGCTACGACTACGGAATCCTCTCGCTGGAGGGCACCGCCTGAGCTCGAGCTGACCCGCGGCGGAAAACCCCAGAGGAAAAACCGTTGGGTCAGCCGTCCAGCCGAGGGCCTTCGGACAGGAGGTCCTCGGCGAGGAGCACGAACTGGACGTCATCCGTTCGGGTGCCGTCCGGGCCGGGCAGGCGTGACCTCAGGTACGCCTCCCGGTGGAAACCCGCCTTCTCCAGCACCCGCTGGGAGCCCACGTTCGTCGGCAGCGCGCCCGCGATGAGGCGGGCGATGGTCGTCTCGGCGAACGCCCACAACGCCAGCAGCTGCGCGGCCCGGGTCGCGAAGCCGCGCCCGCGGAACGCCGGCAGCATGTTGTAACCGATCATGCCCTGGCCGGTCGTCGGCTCCTGATAGAACAGGCCGATCTCGCCGGCCGGCTCGTCGCTCGCGGCGTCCACGATGACCAGGTCGGCCCGGGTGCCGTCGAGCCACTGCGCGGCCGCGCGGGCGCAGTGCCGCCGCACGGCCTCCTCGGGCGGCGGGGCCGCGGGCACGCTGGTCTGCCACACCTCGGGCAGGCCGTGCAGCATCGCGAGGAAGTCGACGTCGGCCGGGCCGAGCGGGCGCAGCCGGACCACGCCGTCGGTGAGCTCGCCGCCGGGCAGGTCGGGCAGGGCGCGCTCGACCGGGTCGCCGTCGTCCGTCGCGAGCCGGGCGAAGACCACCAGGTCGTCGCGGCCGCCGTCGCCGTTCGGGAGCGCCGCGCGGCGTACTCCCTCGCGGCGGTAGCCGGACGCCAGCGCGACCCGCATGCTCAGCGGGTTGTCCCAGTGCGTGAGAAGTTCGAGCCGCTCCAGGCCGGCGTGCAGGGCGTGCCCGCTCAGCGCGCGTACCGCGGCGGTGGCCACCCCGTGCCCCCGCGCCCACGGGCCGACCCAATAGCCGATCTCGGCCTGGCCGCGGCTGGGCACCACCTTGTCGAAGCCGATCCCGCCGAGCAGGTCGTCGGTCTCCGGGTCGGCGATCGCGTAGACCACGCCGCCCTCGGCGACGATCGACGTGATCCCCTCGCTGAGGAACCGCTCGGCGTGCGCGATCGTGAACGGCGACGGCAGCTCGGGCAGGAAGCGATGGCTGAGCGGGTCGTCGTATCCGGCGGCGACCGCCTCGGCGTCGTCCGGGCGATATGCCCTAAGGCGCACCCCGGTACCGTTGATCTCCGCAGGGCTCAAGAATCCTCCTGATGATGTCGCCGGCTTCGGGTAATCCTGCCGGAATCGCTGCGCCATGAGCGAACCTGATGCCGCCTTTCGGCCCCTTTGTGCGGTTAACCGAGGGCTCGGGTCACAGGTTCCGCGGGAGGGTGCCTACGATGGGTCCGCAGACTGTCTAGGGGAGCGCTGACCCGTGTCGATATTGGAAAAAGTCCTACGCGCCGGCGAAGGTCGCATGCTGCGCCGGCTCAAGGCGATCGCTGATGCGGTC
>Ga0307509_10012089_pt1 | contig 10358 bp, 10 predicted proteins | sample 10_EM_MG_FD_202245 | JGI IMG/M metagenome (GOLD analysis project Ga0307509, IMG submission 202245) | Populus trichocarpa ectomycorrhiza microbial communities from riparian zone in the Pacific Northwest, United States - 10_EM | ecosystem: Host-associated > Plants > Roots > Unclassified | place...
ACATTATTGTTAGCCACCATGATTTGATCAATATAGTCTGAACCAACAAACCTTCCATCCCCATCCTCTCAGGTTCTTCAGCATTACCCTCTACCGTTCGTAGACCTGCCTGTCTTGCTCTTCTCAACGCTGTATTTCTCGCCTGTATTATTGACAACCATGATTAGTCTATAGTAGAGTAGAATGCAAGCAGATCAGGAAAGAGTTAATTACCAAACAGTTACGACAGGTACGCCGCAAACGACCTCTTACATCTTGGTCAAAGTGCTCATCACCCTGATTTTTGTGGCACTGGCCACAGCGTGCCATGATTAGCACACTCCAGCCAATGTGTATGCTGATGGAGGAGGAGAAGAAACGTTGTGTTTGTTGAGAGTGGTTGTGGATGTGAGGAGAGAAGATGGTTTGTGAGAGAAGAGGTGGTGGTGGTTGCTTATATTCAAAATCTGGTGGAGTGCCAAGCCTTTTTTCTTGGCCTTATGCACACTGTACTGAGAATTACTCTCACAGTCCAGACAAGACTGTAATTTTACAGTGATGAGAAATACTCATTGAGTATGAATATGTTGAACCTAACCTATGATGAGAAATACCTAACCTGTACACGGTATCACACTTGTGCCAATATTTTGATCATGTGACTTCGCTATTTTGATCATGTGATGCGCATATTCTGACAGCAAAAACACTGTATGACTTTTTGATGACAAATCGTCGCATTTTTGGGTGAACTGCTCAGTACATATAAGACTAGCGTCCCCCGTGCCTACGGCTCGTCCGTATCTCCGTAGTTAGAATATTGCACTATTAGGCAGATATGGTAAGGTGATATCACTGCAAATTAAGATGGGGAATGAGAAAACTGGGGAAGATTGCTTTTCATTGAGCTAAATATTATTTTACAGAAAAGAAGGATAAGCAGAAAGGATACCACGACAGGAGACACTTAGTTTGATGTAAGATAAATAAGTCAGTTGATGAGGAACAAAAAGGCAATATAGGAGGGAAGCAGAAGAAGACTTACAAGGAGAGAGGAAGAGGAAGGAGTTTAATGAGATGGTGGAGAGGGAAGAGGTCCAGGCGACTGAGGTTTCAGTGAAGAAGACTGTTTACAATAGCAGATTAGTTTATAATGAATATAAAGAGAAATATAAGGAGAGAGTACACATACCAGAGGGATATTAAGGAAGAACTTCAGGATATACTACGTTATCCGTCTGGGGAGGGGATTGCTCCAAGGGTAGGAGAGTTAGTCCGTCTAGTGATGTGACTCTCGAGAGAGCCACATACAGTTGCCCATGAGTAAAAGCAGGGGTGCGTAGATCTACACCAACCTGCTGCAGGGATTGCCCCTGGGACTTTTGACAGTCATGGTAAAGAATAGACGGACTGGAAACAGCGTGCGTTCCAGGATAAAGAGTAGATCCTTATCTGTGGTGGTAAGCTTGATCCGCGGTAGAAGACGGATCATGCCATCATACCTTCCACCAAGAATGGCAACCTGCAAGCAGGTACGCCGGATTCCAAGTACCCTCATCCTGGTGCCATTATACAAGCCCTCCCTGGGACTCAGATTTCTGATCAGGATTAGTGGTGCTGCAATCTTCATTCTGAGGCAGGAGGGTGGGAGAGATGCTGGGCTGATGCTTTGCAAATACTCTAACGCAAAGGGCTCAGCAGCGGCCGAATCCTCAGCTATATTGACATGCATGATAGCTTCAACCTTGTGCTCCTCACCAGGCATCCTATCCAACAGTACACTATTGAAATCGTTGACAGTCTCTTTGCGAAAGGCCAGAATTGCTCTGCCATCAAGAGCACGGTGGATTGTGACTGCCTCATTCAATAATGACTGTGGATACGGATGATCACAGAGCTGATCAACTGTCCATACTCTGCAAATATAAGGAGGAAGTGGAAGCTTACCATACAGGACAGGATTGGTAACCATATCACGAAGAAAGGTGGGTATAACCGGTTGGCCTCACTGGCAATAATTCGCATGCTTGTTTTGAGTCTCAAGGGAGTCAAACGATGCCAGAATAAGCTAAGTTGAATAGAGGGCAACACAGTTGATTCCCTGGTACCACGGCGGATGACTGGCAAGATCTGAGCAAAGTCACCACCAAGTTCTATTGGAATCCCACCAAACAACTGCTGGTTACCACTGCTGCAGACATCATTCAGGGTTCTGTTGACTGCCTCGAAGCACGCATTATGCTGGATGGGGACCTCATCCCAGATAATAAGAGAGGTCCTGCGAATCAAATCACCAAGATAGGAGTTCTTGGTAATACTGCATACAGCATTGGGGTCAGTTGACAGGGGAATCTTGAACCTGGAATGAGGTGTCCGGCCACCAGGTAGCAATTGGGCAGCAATCCCAGAGGATGCCACACAAAGCACAATCTTTCCCGGAGCCCGGAAATGACTGCAGAGACAGTTGTAGAGGAAGGTCTTGCCTGTACCTGCTAGGCCTTGGAGAAAGAAGGCACCAGAGGATACTTGTTGCTGAGGGCTCTGCTCGTGGCTCACCACAGCAGCAACAATTGCATTGAAGCAGGCAGAGAGCTCCTCATTCAACTTCTCCTGCATCGGGCCAAACAGCACCTGCACCTCAACCATATCATATCCCATCTCCTCTCCCATACTCACATTTCCCTCTACCCTATTCTCCCTCTGCTTCCAATCCAATACTGGCTGTGGCAGGCCAAACTCCCCCAAGGACCTACCATATTCGTTCAAAAACTCCTGAATATGGTACAGCACATAGTCATGAGCAAGGCTTGCCCCCATATGCTCCCCCCCAGCCGGTACTGTAACACAGCCTGTCACCAGCAGGCGGGCTAGATCATCACAGAAGCCCTCCCTGAACCCCTCCCAGATGGCCAGCGGATTGCTTATTGTAGTGTGCTGCAGTCCCAGAGCAAACAGGTGTCTGAACGACCTGCCTGTCATGAACTGTAGCGCGTTACTAAACATGGCAATCCACTCACCATCATCCTCCAACAAGCTCAAGGCAATGCAGGCAGCCTTGAATGATCCACACTGTACCCTATCCACTATTCGCAGGTCTTCAAAGCTCCTGGCACCACGTATAACATTAAGAAGTAAGCGCAGGTAGTAGCGTTCACCCATGCATGGACTCGGAGACTACATGCGACCAATGGCAAATCGCTGCTGTCTAGGCTTCTACCCCTTCTTATGTACGTAAACACAGTGCTCAGGAAACTCATCGTACAAATACTCTCTTTCATCTTCATTCTCACGGTTGTACTTGAACCAACCCAGGAGGGTGGTCATAGACCTATCCATCCCCTCACAAAGATCTTCCGGAACCTCCCGTTCTTGGAAGAATACTGACTGCGCCCTAGGAAGATGCAGGGCAAGGGTGGTGACGGCTGGGAGTTCCTGATGTGTGTGGAACTCAAACAGCCTCCACACCGCCTCCATAGGACCAATATAGCGACGATGGAGATGGCGCTTTAGCTCATCATATTCTGATTCCTCGATGGCGTTGGCACGAACTCCACCCTTGTAGATGTACTTATGAATGTACTTGACTGCTTTGATAGACCCGCACACCTCCACATTGACATGTGCCTTGTACCGAAGGGAGAAAAATGGGCTGTAGGGAACTAGTCTTTGATTGTCAATGACAGCCATAATATTCCCTTCCGCAGCCCTCACTGTAACGCTAAAGCACGGACCCGTATTCCTCCTCCGATAGAGGGGATAGCTATCCTCCGTGATGATAGTCTCCAGCTGGAACTCACGGGGAAAGCCCTTCCGGCAGGTCTGGGTGGTAAGTGGATTGAGTCCCTAGGTGCAGAGGGCCTTGCGATTACCACCCCTACCCTGAGTGTACACTATTGTGCTCTGAATAATTCCTCGCAGCTCCTGACTCATTGCATCAGTGCCTGTTGGAATTTCAGCACTTATAAAGCGATCAATATTACCCCCAGTCAGGAACGTCTGGTCAGTCTTGAGAAACACCAGCAGGTGTAGATGTGGGAGTCCCCGCTTTTGGTACTCGATGGTCCAGACCCAGCCCAACCAAGGTCCAAAGACTTCCTTCTGGGGGATCTGGTCCAGGAGATCTTGTACCTTGAGATTGAATACATGAGGCACCAGGGCTGGCCTATCTGACGCACTCTGGTGTGGCAGCAACTCGCGTTCAATCTCCACCCACTTGGGGTTAGCGGTCAAGGTTATGAACAGTGAAGGATTCCCATATCGACGCACAATGGCTATGCTGTCCTGGTAAAGCCTCTGCATAAAACTATCCCATCCCACATAACTGGACTGTAGAACAACTTTCTTGCCAACTGCCCAAGGTCAACATCACCAGCCTCCAGAACATCACCGAGTCCATTGTATAACTCCGACCTGATGTTCTCCTGGTGAGACTTGAGCCAAGCAAGCTTGTTTTGATCGCATACTGCCCATGGGTCAACAACAAACTGCTGGAATAGCCTTTGGGCAGCGAAGAGAGTGGCTGGCTCATCGGCTCGAGTATGCAAACTGTACCTGTAGAAGAATCGCTGGGTCAGGCACCTCTCCTGCTTGTTGAATAGTGTCCTGCCCCAATGCCATCCTAGTTCTCCATTGGGAAACAGGAGAACATAGTGGAGGGGCAGTCACAAGGCATGATTGGGGTTGATGAGCGTAAAGGCTCCTCACATCTTCCCCATTCACCCTTTTAGCCAGCACAATATCGCTCATTCCCTACTCAACATACTCCTCCGGGAGAATCATGGCGACTTCATCTCCCATTGGTAGGTTCTCTGGTCTTCGATCAGCTCCTCTTGCCACAACCATGGAAGGTTGTGGATTGAGGATCTGGCAGGCATCCCCTCCCTCCTCACTGATCTTTGCCTATATTCCCGAGCTGTAAGATACAGTTGGATCAAGGGGTTGGACCTTTGCAGAATCATTGTCAAGGAAAGAATGAGATTGGGATTCAGACCATTGGCATCTACTGCTCGCAGCCTTGCTGCCTCTGCAGGATCATCGAGGTACACCTGTGAAAAACGAGCATCAACATGTCTACCCGCAGGTTCCAGTGGTCCCTGCCTATGATACATTGCCCCATGGATCTGGAACAACTGAAAGTTGCCTCCAATCTCATTCGTTCTGCTGTCCTTGTTGAACAAGATGCTGGTGTAGGCAAAGATTGAGTTCCACTTCCAGTGCCTCTCCTGAAACAACCTTGGCTGAGCATCCTGGCCATTCATCAAAGTATTGAGAGGCTCAGGAAGTGGACACATTGACTCAATCCCCACCTGACCATGCTTACAACAGGACTCAAAGCTTGCCTCTCCAGCTTGCGCTTTACTTGAGCCCAACTCTGCTTCCCAGTGTAGTGCCTTGCACCAGGTACACCTTATGTCCAACCCCTTCAGGTCATGTGCTGTCCACCTAGCTCTCTGGCACTCAAAGGACAATGGCCCCGCTGGCTCTCCCTGTTGAACCTCTGGTGCCTGAGCTAGAGGAACCAGCTCCATATTAGCAGCTGTCACTACTGCAATCCCATTGCGGGCTTCTCGTGCAGCACTCTAGATTATTATCACTTGTTAGCTTCGATCCAAACACTTGCAACTCTGATATCGAATAACTTACCAGACACAGCCTGCAGGTCACCATTAGGCTGACTTGCCTGGTTTTATCGAAATCCTCCTCAGATCTGCCCTGCCTGCATTGCGGACATCTCCTGACCTCTCCCCCAATTCCTGAAGCTATTGATTTTATTAGCAGTTGTTTGGAATAAACCTCTGAGACTCTCTTACCAGCTGGTACATTATTCCGCTCTACTCCATGCCCTCCCATTACGGCTTGAATACCAGCTACTTTTCACTCCAGTCAGAATTTATTCTTATATCAAATCTCCTGGGTGACCATACCTTCTAGATCCTCACTCAGCACAACCTCCTGTCCTCCCACTGCTGCTTCTCCAACTCGCTCCATAGGTCTCCATCCTGTTCCTATATTAGCTACTATTTCTAATCATATGTAAGGATTAACTTACCTTGATTATCCTGTCTTACAGGTTCTTCTCCATCAACCTGTGGTTGTTGAACTTGTCCTCTTCTTTTTTGCCTTCTGAGATTTTGTCTCTCCTGAAATACACTTCATTAGCATCTTCCAATATCATATAAATAAAAGGTGAGAGTGATATGCAAGACTTACCAAGCATGCAATACATGTACGGCGTCGGGCTCCGGTTAGAGTACGAGCAAAATGCACAATGTCCTGGGTCCGGCGCCAGCGTCCACAGTGTTTCATTGCAGAAGAAATCATTAAATTCTTAGTTTCTGATGCGAGGAATGGGTGATTGTAGTGGTTGTGTTTGTGGTAAAAAGATATTTGTGAAGGATGTGTGTTTTGTGGAAAGAGGTGGTGAAGGAACAGTGTTTTGTGCGAAGTGGTAGTTGAGGTAAGTGATATATATAGGAGGGGAAGTTGGTTGCCAAGACTAATCTGGGCTGAATTGTGCATACATGCTGAGGAATACTCTGTGCTAAATAGAATATTCTAGAACTTTTCTAAATGATCAGATATACTTCTAATGAAACTTGTCATCACACTTCTGACCATATCCTAATCATGTGACCATAATATTTTGATAATATGACCAGCATATTTTTCACCACTTTTTGAGTGTGCTTATATGAATAACACATCTTCTCCTCCTTTTCTTCTTTCACGTGTTCTACTTGGACTTTGAGAGATACCTTGGCTCGGCCAGGAGCTTGGGGTTAAGAGGAGCAAGCAAGAATAGTATGGGTTGTGGGTTGCATTGTGGGTTCCATAGTAGAAGTGTGACCACAAATACCTAGGTGGGACTTATCATCACAGGTCAGATCAGATTGCGCGTTTTCTGCACAGATGTGATGCGCGCGATTATGTAAGAACTGTGTAGTACATATAAGACTAGTGTCCCCCGTGCCTACGGCTCGTCCTTATCTCCGTAGTTAGAATATGCGAAAATGCATAGATGGTCAAGTTTGGTTACCATTACTTTGGATTTGTAAATTAAAGACTGAGAAATGAGTTTTAAATTGAGAGTAGACTATATTACAGGCACAAAGGAATGAAAGAGAAAACAAGAAAAGAAGAAAAGAAGAGGCTAGGGGTGATATGATGAATATCAAGTTAGTTATTGAGAATCAGGAAGAAAGAAAGGAAAATGGAGTAGGAAAATACATACAAGGGCAAGGAAAGCAGCAAGATAGCTGAATCAATATTAGTTAAAGCTGTAAGAAGGAAAGCCAAGGAGACATACCAGGAGAGAAGATGAGCGAGCTGAAGAGGTTTTAGAGAGGAAAGCAGGCGCGAGAGTGTGATGTCTGTTTAGGAGTCTGATTGTAAAAATTAATTAGTATTATGATCTATATAGGGAGAGGAGAAAGGTCAAAGTAGGCTTACCAGAGGGAGGGCGGAGAAGGACTTCAGGATATACTACGTTATCCGTATGGGTAGGGGTTTGTTCTGAGGGTAGGAGAGTCAGTCCGTCTAGTGATGTGACCCTGGAGAGGGCCACATATAGTTGCCCATGAGTAAAGGCAGGGGTGCGTAGATCTACACCAACCTGATCCAGGGACTGGCCCTGAGATTTGTTGACAGTCATGGCAAAGCATAGATGGACAGGGAACTGAGTGCGTTCCAGGATGAAGGGTAGATCCTCATCTGTGGTGGTAAGCTTGATCCGCGGTAGGAGCCGGATCATGCCATCAAACTTTCCACCCAGAATGGCAACCTGTAGGCACGTTCGCCGGATTCCAAGTACCCTCATCCTGGTGCCATTGCATAAGCCCTCCCTGGGACTCAGATTTCGGATGAGAATTAGAGGTGCTCCAATCTTCAATCTGAGGCAGGATGGTGGAATAGATGCTAGGTTAATGCTTTGCAAATACTCCACCGCAAAGGGCTCAGCAGCAGCCACATCTTCAGCCACATCCACATGGTTGACAGCTTCAAACATGTGCTCCTCGCCAGGCATCCTTTCCAGCAGTACATCATTGAACTCGGTCACAGTCTCATTGCGAAAGGCTAGAATGGCTCTACCTGCAAGAGCACTGTGGATGGTAACTGCCTCATTCAACAAAAAAAAAACGGTGGATACAGATGATCACAGAGCTGATCAACTGTGGATACCCGACGAATATAAGCTGGCAGTTGAAGCATGCCATACAGGAGCTCATTGGTGACCATGTCTCGAAGGAAGGTGAGAAATACCTGGTTGACCTCACTGGCAATTATCCGCATACTTGTCTTGAGGTACAAGATGGTAAGATGACGCCAGAATGAGCTGTATTGAATTGAGGCCAACATAGTAGAATGTCGAGTACCACGGCGAATAACAGGCAAGATCTGCGCAAAGTCACCACCGAGTACTGTAGGAATCCCACCAAACAACTGACGGTCACCACTATTGCAGACATCATTCAAGATTCTGTTGACCGCCTCAAAACACACCTTATGCTGCATGGGAACCTCATCCCAGATAATGAGAGAGGTCTTGCGAATCAAATCACCTAGATAGGAGTTTCTAGTGATATTGCATACAGCATTAGGGTCATTTGAAAGGGGAATCTTGAACCTTGAATGAGCTGTCCGGCCACCAGGTAGCAATTGAGCAGCAATCCCAGAGGAAGCTACACAAAGCACAACTTTTCCCTGGGCCCGGAAATAACTGCAGAGACAGTTGTAGAGGAAGGTCTTGCCAGTCCCTGCTGGGCCATGAAGGAAGAAGGCACCAGAGGGCACTTGTTGCTGCGGGTCCTGCTCGTGGCTCTCCACCGCAGCAACAATTGCATTGAAGCAGGCAACCTGCTCCTCATTCAACTTCTCCCGCATCGAGTCAAACAACTCCTGCTCCTGTACCAGATCGTACCCGATCTCCTCCCCTATCCTCGCATTTCCCTCTACCCCATTCTCCCCCTGCCTCCAATCTTGCACTGGTTGTGGCAGGCCAAACTCTTCTAAAGACTTTCCATATTCATTGAGGAACTGTTGAATATGGTAGAGTCCATAATCATGAGCCAGGCCTGCCCCTATCACATCACCTCCAACCGGTACCAGTACCCTCCCTGTCACGAGCAGGTGGGCCAGATCATCACAGAAACCCTCTCGGAACTCCTCCCAGATGGCAAGTGGATTATTAATGGTTGTATGTTGCAGGGCAAGGGCAAACAGGTGTCTAAAAGAACGACCTGTCATGAACCCCAGGGCATCCCTGAACATGGCAATCCACTCACCATCATCCTGCAACAACCTCAAGGCGATGCAGGCCTGCTTGAAGAAGCGGTGCTGTATCCCATCTACCGTCCTCAGGTCCTCAAGGCTCCTGGCACCAGGTACGACAGTGAGAAGCAAGCGCAAGTAGTAGCGTTCCCCCATGAAGGGGCTCGCAGACCACATGCGGCCAATGGCGAACCGCTGTGTCCTTGGCTTCCATCCCACCTTCCGCTCGTAAACATAGTGCTCAGGAAATTCATGGTACAAATACCCTCTTCCATCTGCATTCTCGGTGTTGTACTTGAAGAATGCCAGGAGGGTGGTCGTGGACCTGTCAAGGCGCTCACGAAGGTTGCCCTGATCCCCCTGGACCGAGAAGAGAACGGCCTGTTGGCCTGGAAGATGTAGGGCAAGAGCGATTACGGATGGGAGTTCCTGATGTGTGGAGAACTCAAACAACCGCCAGACGGCCTCTGTGGGACCGATATACCGACCATGGAGATGACGCTTTATCTCATCATGTTCGGATTCCACTATAGCGGTGGCACGATCCCCACCCTTGTAAATGTACTTATGAATGTACTTGACTGCCTTGACAGACCCGCACACCTCCACATTAATGTGTGCTTTGTACCGAAGGGAGAAATATGGGCTGTAGGGAACTACCCTTTGATTGTCAATGACAGCCATAACATTCCCTTCGGTAGCCCTCACTGTGATGCTAAAGCATTGACCTGTATCCCTCCTCCGATAGAGGGGATAGCCATCCTCGGTGATAATAGTCTCCGGCTGGAACTGACGGGGAAAGCCCTTCCGGCAGGTCGGCGTGGTAAGTGGATTTAGACCCTCCATACAGAGGGCATTTCCATTACCACCCACACAGTGAGTATGCACCATTGTGCTCTGAATAATCCCACGCAGCTCCTGACTCATCGCATCAGCACCGGTAGGAATCTCGGCACTGATAAAGCGATCTATATTAGCTGCAGTCAGGAACTGGGGATCAGTCTTCAGAAACACCAGGAGGTGTAGATGTGGGAGGCCCCGCTTCTGGTACTCAATCGTCCAGACCCAGCCCAACCAAGGTCCAAAGACTTCCTTGTGGCGGATCTGGTCCA
>Ga0307509_10012090_pt1 | contig 10358 bp, 9 predicted proteins | sample 10_EM_MG_FD_202245 | JGI IMG/M metagenome (GOLD analysis project Ga0307509, IMG submission 202245) | Populus trichocarpa ectomycorrhiza microbial communities from riparian zone in the Pacific Northwest, United States - 10_EM | ecosystem: Host-associated > Plants > Roots > Unclassified | place...
ACAACAACTGCATCTCATTTATGCCTGTACATGTTTTTCAATAACAGTAATAGCGTGATACAAATATTTTGATTCTGGAAGACAGAAATTCCAAATTTCCCATGCCCTTTAGGATAGGCAACCTCAAGAAGCTCTCCAACCAGAAATATAAATTACGAAGAACAAGAACATGTCTCAAAACAAAGACATCAATTTGATTAGTCTTTCTGTATTAATACATGCTTGAAACATCAATCATGCCGTAATATGATTTTTTTATATATAAAAAAAAACATGATTTTATTTATGAGAATATAAAAAAAAAATGAAAGTGGCAGGTTGATTAAAACTTTTTTAACCATCTTGCTGACAGATTTCTTCCGCACGCATGGTATTCAAAAGTACAAGCGTGCGTACCTACCATGTCTGAGATGTTTTATACACTTTTCTCCCACATAAAAATATAATTTTTATAGCAGGTCTAGGCTTTCAGACTACAAAATACACTAACATAAATATTGAAGCCTGCCGAAGCATCGCGCCTGATATTAGTGGACCGGTAGCAAGTTGAAACATCCACCGGAATGTTCAGGTACGAACGCTAAAATACAATTTGGGAAAGACAGACTACGCTGTACTCCTGTAGTATATCCATTCGCAATGGAATTCTTTCACGTCTGTATTCATCCAATGTATATACTGAAATAATTCCCGGCCGATGAAAGATGTGCCATCGACAGTGCTTTTGCTTCTAACAAAAAGCAGAATCGAAACTCAAAAATCTCCAAGAAGTGATGCCATATCTTGCATGAAGATACGTGATTGTGAATTGTGATGTTAAAACTCCAATACATTGCAAACATAGACAGCGAGCAAATAGCATTCTCAAACTGAGATTCTATAGTTACTGATTTTTGTGATCATCTTGGACAAAGCATTCCTTTCTTGCTTCGCCTCAGAAGCTAAGCTGGAAACCTGCAAGCCGATCAGATCATCCATTAAAAACAAATTTAATAGCTTAGATTTAAAAATAAATAATTAAAAAGGAAAAGAAACGAAAAGAAAAGTGTAAGCCAAATCAACTTGCAGTTTTATTTATACCAGCTTGAGAAGCTATAGTGTAGTTGAATAAAAAAAAAATACTAAAATAATACAAAATTATATTAAAAAAAATGTAAATCAAATGTTTTTATGATGAACATGATTTTATATATTTTTTATGAGCTTTAAACTATTTATGTACTTGTAAATTACGAAAATTTTAAAATCTATTATAATAATTTTCACAAATAACTTGACTAATTAAAACATCACATTAAATATCATTTACTAAACTACGCATGTTACTAAATTTTTGTTGGGCCTATACATTTAGAATTGATATGAATAAAATCTTAACTGTAGTTAAAGATTGCAAGTTGATATTAAAAAAAAAAGTAAGTTAAAATGAAGGGTAATTACTAATTAGTCATTCCATAAAAGTATAGGGTAGGATTTAACAACTGCAGGAGTCAAAACAAAACCAACGTTTACATTTAGTAGTTTGTTTTCAGGATGGCATTTATTCTATTAGAGTATTTAAATTAGATCTACTCCTTAAGGCCCAAATAGGTTTTACCTGGAATTCTAAAATCTTGCCTTTTAGCGGTACTGCAATGGAGTAATATGTGAGAAAAATCTGTATAGACGGGAAACTTACGGTAATGCATTTGCACATAAATGCATCGTCACTTATCCGATGATGTTATAACATATTTATGTGCAAATGCATACCTAACAGATTTTTCTTGCATTTTAACTTCACTGCAGAGTATAAGAATATGAGTTCAGCAAGATTGTTTTCTTTTTCATTCAAATTAAGATATAAACCATGATAAATTACAAACACGCAACCCCCTCCCCTATTATGTATGCGAACCAACAGCAACAAGAGGGAGACCATTTCTGGAGGTAAGACCTCTATGAAAGGCTCTTTTTCCCATAGCAGCAATAACAGAACACCAAGCATGAGTTTTGTATACCCTTTTCAAATCTTGATAGAATATATATATGTATACATGTGGAAAGCATGTCTAGGGTTATTATCTGAAATACTTACTTGTGACTGAAATCTAGATGCATCTGCTCTAGGCAACTCCCCAAGAATATCCCTCAAACCTGATGCAACAAAGCATATTTGAATTAACAAATGTTTTATCCGTCCAACTTTTTTGCTTAATGACAACACTAAGGGGGCTGTGGCATTTACATACCCGTAGCTTGTCTTTCAATCTTGTAAGCTGAGCAAATTACACCTTGGATCTGCTTCCCTGCTTGCCTGTAACAATAAAGAACAAAGTTTCCACAGGATAGATCAGCCAGATGGAAAATTTCCCTTCCATGCTTTTCAAAAGTGAACATCAGAAACCCTTTCTCTGAAATCACAAACCTGAGCTTCGTCCTTCCCCTAATCAATTCTTCTTCAGCTAACGATGCCCTCCTCTGAAAATCAGTAACTGTATGTCACGGGATACTAGTTGAAGAGTATAACTAAGAATAGCAGCAGACAGATTGAGATGAGGAATGCATTATCTGTCCCCACTCCTATTCTCAACTCTTTTCCCATCCTCATCCTGTACTATGTCCCCAGCAGGTACAGGGCAAAGACTGGAATTCCTCACCAACATAAATCTAATAACTAATTAATTCTTAAAGAGTTCGATTGTCAACTAGCACCCCCAAAGAGAGACCACGTTAATTTTCCCCTATGTACTGTATCCCATCAGAGCCCACTCCCAACACCAAGCCCTATCAGGAGCAATCTTGTCTTCCATCCCTCCTGGTAGGGCAAAGAATTTCCCTCAAATCTGTTTATATTGCAGGGACGCTGTTGAGATGGAGCATCTTTCCATTCCTGCTGATATTTTGACATGATTGCAAATACTAATGCATTATCTTAATGTATGCACATGTATTTGGTATAATGACATCTTCCATACAGATTAATGACAGAGCTCTGTTGGTATATAAAACTTCTTCAGCAGTTTGTTTTTCTGTCAAAATGTGTTCTTCGTTCGTCTTTTCTTATTGAAGTGGGGAGGTTGCAACAGATAAAAATCAGTATATTTGGCTCCTGTCAAATTTTCACTGAGGCATACAATGCATCACAAATTCATGATGCGATGGAATGTAAATTCCATTTTCTCCATTAAATGTAATTATAGTTCATAAGTGGAGCCCTCACTTCCATGAATAGCCACTAAATAAATGCCCGAGTGCATAGTTGATGTCACCATACATTGGTTGTTCTTAAAAATTAAAATGAAAAGAATGTTGAGAGGGAGATATTTTTGAACTAAGGAAAAATCTCACAGGAAACAGCTATCTGCTTTTAGAGTTCAGACACGATGGAACCAAAAAGATTAAAAGGAAAAAAAAGGCACTTTGAACACAAAATTGATAACATATCATGAAAAAATGATAGGTGAGGGAAAGATTACCTTCAAATTCTCACTTTCAGCCTTCAGGAGGCTAATCGACTGTTGCAATTCCTTTACTTTAGCATCAGCTTGGGAAAGCAAGGCCTGCGGCAAGAAATAGGGTTGCAAGTAAAGTTCTGTTCAGTACAGACATGTTTACTGCACTCACCACAACTGCTTACACATTAGGACGGTGCTTCAACTTGAAATAGGGTTGCAAGTTGAATTATTGGATCAAAAGTATATCAGAATAGTAATCAGTAAAGAAATATTGACTAGAGTGATAAAGTCACCAAAACTACATGTCCCATCATCAATAAGGGAATTTGAAAAACATTGTGTAAGATGCAGTGAACTCCATTTTGTAGCATAGCATTAATGGTTCACATAATGCAAACATTGGTAGTTTTAGTTACATTTGCAGGGAGATGTCTACTCAAGCCTAGTATCCTTTACATGGAGCCTTACATATCCTACTGACACATATCCTATACAAGTGTGCATGTACATGTTCAAGAGTTACAAGTTCACAATGGAGGAACTGAGATCCAGATGACTCGTGACCATCTTAGCAACCTTTGGAGTGTAAGTCCTCGCGTTAGCAGGTTTGCCATCTGCCAGTGAAGGGGTGCAGAGAAACCCCATTACAACAGGTTACTAAACAAAGAAGTTGTTATTGAAGGAGCACGATGGGAGTTAATTAGGCTATTTAGAGCCTAATTGGTTGCCTTTTTTGTTACATGCCTCTTACAGGGACAGAAAAAAGAAAACAAAAGGCGGGGAGTCTTGTGCTCACCTCTTCACTCGTAAAAAGACGCAAGGTCTTGTAGTACAAAATTTGTCTTGGTCCTGCATGGCATGAATTGTAGCAATAACCATCAGAGTGAGAGAACCAGCAAGTTTCGGAGACAATCAGAGGAAAAAACAGACTGCTTCTTATATGTTCTTGAACCTAATCATTCTTTGACACTAAATTACAAATCAGAAACATTATCTAACTTCAAAGTTTCAGTACATTTCACATTCAATCTTAGCTAGCTTTGTTCCAGCTCCTTACACAACAAATTAACAACTCATTGCATTATATGGCAGATATCTCATAAAATAACAAAAAAAGGTAAGCTCTGACTCATTGAGCAAATAATTTGAGGATCATACTTTTAAGAGCCACAAGTCCCAATCCAACAGCAACAGCGCTCGTAATCAACGGATGCGAAGCTGCAACATTAATCTCCTCTACCAAAAAAAAATTTCACCGAACTTTAAAACCTCAAACAATAAATAAAAATCCTGAACTCCAATTACAACGTGAACGGTGAATTCTTTTATACCTTTAACCTTGCCAAATAATTTACCCTCATAAACACCAATCTCTGACTTAACATGTTGCAAAGAATCATACAATTAATTCACAGTCAAGTAAAAAAATGCGTATAAATTTATATATTTATATATATAATGTACATTTATGAGTGCAAATTTTATGAATGAAATAATGAGCTTACAATCGTTTGGCTGAAATGAGCTTGAGAAGTCGAGGTGATTTCAGAAAAGCGAGATTTTGAAGCTTCTATGGCAGTGTCAAGGGAGTCTTGGATGTTTTTTTGGTAAATAAGAGCTTGTTGCATTGCGTTATCGATCCATGGCGCGGTTTCTTCTACTGGCTTCGATTTTATTATCGAAGTCAAATAAGTTTCTGCTGCTGCTGCTGATGGAGGTGGTGGCCGCTGGGTGCTAGGCTTCTCCTGTGGTGATGGTGATTCGACGTCTGTCGCCATTTTGGGAGCGATGGTCGGCTTCGATCAAACACGATGTTCTGAGTTTATTTTATCGATTCGCTTGCGTTAGTGGTGATTTGGGCCTGGATGACCCGCCCTCATTTTTATTCGGGTCTAGATGATATTTTGGGCCATAAATTAGTTCGTGAGCCCGTGAACGACCATTTTTTGCTCATCTGCACGGACCAGACGGACTTCGACTAAAATTCAGATTTTTTCATAGATTCACCCGTATTACACGGTGGATCAAGATCAAAAAACTTCTATACGTAAAAAAATATTCAAACATTTCTAGTATATTTTTTAATAAAAATAAAAATTAAAGTATGTAACAGTTGATGTAATGTAATTTAATTGATTTGATGATTTAAATATAAATTGAACAAAAAAAATATAGTTTGACAAAAAAAAATCAATATACTATCCTTATTTTTTTAATATTAAGATAATAATATATTTGATCAACTCGGGTCAATTTGTCAAACTCAAAATCCAAATTATGATATAATAATAACCTCATATAAAATGTATGCAAAACAAATTATGAAGTTCAATTCTCATTCAACTTCATATTTATGAATGAAATTGAAAAAAAAATCAATTAAAAAATAACAAGAAACAACCCGAGTCAATTTGTAAAATCCGTAACTTAAGTTATGAGATCATAATAACATCATAAAAAATAAATTGAAACAAATTATGAAGCTTGATTCTTGATTAACCTAGTGTTGAGAGATAAAATTGAAAAAAAAACAATGAAGAAAAGGACACAAAAACAACTCAGTTAAACTTGGATTAACTCGTTAAACTCATGATCCATGAGATTGTGATAACTTTATAGAAAGCAAATAAAAAAACAACCCAAATCAACTCAGGTTACCTTATCAAATTCGCAACTTGGATCATAAGACTAGGATAACCTTGTATAAAGCAGGTTGAAACAAATTATAAAGCACAATTCGTAACCAACCAATTGTTGATGGATAAAATTGAAAAAAATAAAACTAAAAAAAGACACAATAAAATGATCAAATTCAACCCATGTTAACCCTCAACATAATCCTAGTCACAAGACCGAGACGACCTAATATAAAGCAAATAAAAAAAATCACAAAATTTAATTCCTAATCAACCTAATGTTTAAAGACAAAATTGAAAGAAAAAAAAACGAGTCAACCTGGTTAACTTGCTAAACCCACAAAACAGGTCATGAGACTAGGATAACCACGTATAAAATAAACTGCAACAAATCATGAAGATCATTCTCTAATAAATTGAATATTAAATAATAAAATAGTAAATAAAAAAATACTAGAGGCAAAAACAAAAACACCATTACAACCAATAATGTCTTCTAAGATAGTACATGTTAAAAGCATCACCCCTTTTAAATTTTTTTAATTAATTGGAGGATTAATTTTTTTTACTCTACCCCCGTTTCTTTATAAATTATAGTTTACATCATACATCAACACAATTCTTAAATTTAAACAAAAAAAAATGAACCTACCCAAGCATTTAATGTCAATTGGTATTCCATGTGACATCTCGATTCATCATACCTCACATGTTATATTCCTCTGTCGAATTCAAGATCTCCTTTTCCCTCGATCAATTCAATTTTCTTTGTCTATATCTATCAAATATACTGATGAGAATTAAAATCTATTTTGCATATACAAGTGGAGAAAAAATGAAGGCATGCCTGGTGGCATGTAAGATTTTCCTCAAACGCATGAAAATGTTGTTTGAAATTGAAAAACTCATTTCGTGGAAATTTGAAAAACTCATTTCACAAATTGAAGACCAATTAAAAAATAGAGGAGAATTTAGGTGAAGAGGAAATGAGAGAGCCTAGCCTAATGGACGAGGAAGAAAATGAGGTGTTATCGCCAATGTAGATATAAAGGAAAACTTACTTGTGATGTGAGAATTCGCTTTCTTGTCCCTGGATTGCTTCAATGCTACTTTGATTACTAGAACTAAAGAGATATTTCACAGTACGAACATATTTGTAAATCTTGTCAAGTTAATGCAAAGAGTCCAAGATGGGAGAAAATAAAGAGAAAACTATATCCTTTCAATAATGAATAAAACTACTTTTCATATGGGTTATGTCCCTATATAGACAAGCAAAGAGAGTGATTACTTCCTTTAGGAACTCCTCTAAATACTTAGACCAAGCCCATCCCTCATGGGCGGACCATGCATAACCCAATAACAACATCTCACACTCGTCCATGAAAGACTGAATCTATCTAATACATTATATTTCAAACTTACACAAGAATTTCATACTTGACGAACAAATTGTGTAACCCGAAACACACAATGAAAGGAGCTCCAATATATAAACCTAATACGAGCCACATAGGAGACATCAACCTCATAATTAATCATTCATTAAAGTGTACTAATATACCCTAAGTACTTTTAGTTACATATGACTGAATATAATTCAATCACTCGAGAATTTCATACTCAATCTATCATTACAATTACAAGTATTCTAAATTATATCAAAGTTATTCAAGTGATATGATCTCGTCCGGTGATACAAATAACAGGTGTAGAACTAAAATTACTTTTTCTTTTGCACTCATATCAATTAGGTCTGAATTAACTCGTTTTCCTAATAGTATTTCTTTAAGTCGAATCATTCTATGACCATAGGATATACTCCTAAAATAGCGATCATTTATACATCACCTCTTGATACAGTCAAAAGTCACAAAAGGGTAAGATTTTGAAATTTTAGATATGATCTCTAGGGCTTATATAATAAAGAAGCAAGGATCTATTATTTATTCCTGTAATGGTCATTAACACTTGTAGTATGAAATGCATGATATAACATAGCTTACTCTTTTCTTTTTTGAAGATAAAAAGTGTGTTGTTGCTCTTCTTGTTGTAGAAAATACATCATATGAGTCTTAGTCTTGTCGTTAAACAATATAGACTTCAAATCATAAATTCTTATTTGCTCATTGTCATTAGTGGCAGATGAATAATTTAATACTCGGCTTCGATCATAATAGACACATGAACGATGAGAATTCATTTATATCGATTCTTTTATTTAAGAACCTCATCATGGTCTCAATCAAGGTGACTTTTTAATAACTACTTTGAGTTAAAATTGCTCCTACTACACCCAAGTCGCTTATTGAGCATTAAAACTCAAATAGTCTCATCTATACTCACCTTACAAGTGTTAGAGATAATTGCTCGTATGAGTGAGCCAATTTAAGTCTATCGACATCCTTTAATAAATTATATTATACGATACTCACAATATATTTCATAAAATAAATAATGAATAACATGATATACTAATGGCATTTATTCATTATTCAATCATTGTAAGCTTTCGTATGTTTCTTTTTACTATTATTAAGTGTTTCTGATCAGAGTTTGATTGATATCAGCTAACCAATTCAACGACATAACATATATTAAGATGTGTGCACATCATTATATACATCAAACTACCGATGACACTGACATAAGGTACTTTGGACATTTTCTCTTTTTTTTTTCTAGAGTTTTGGGACACATATCATGGCTCAGGCTTAAGCTTTTATCAACAGGGGTGTCCATTGGTTTGTTATCTTACATGTGATAGCGCTCTAACATCTTTTTGATGTAAGTCTTTAGAGTTAAATCCAAAAGTCTTTTAGCGTGATCTTTTATGATTTTCACACCAAGAACATAGTTGGCATCACCCATGTCTTTTATTTCAAAATTTAATGATTTCCACCTTTTAGTAGTATCAATTATTTCTTTGTTATTTCCAGCTATTAAGATGTCATCAATATACAAGGACAATATTATAAAACTATTTTTAGAACGTTTTAAATACATGCAATGGTCTTCTTCCATCATTGTAAAACCATCATTAAAGATAGCTCGATGAAACTTGATGTTCAATTATCTAGAAGCTTGCTTAATACCATATATGGATATTTTAAGCTTGAAAATTTTGCACTTATGTCATTTAGTCTCAAATCCTAAAAGTCGATCCATATATATCTCCTCATTTAGTTATCTATTGAGAAATGTAATTCTAACACCCATTTGGTATAACTATAGGTCCATATATGCGATTATAACTAAAATGAGGTGAACTGAAGTAATCCTCACAACTGGTGAGAATGTATTTTCATAATCAATTTGTTCTTTTTTAATGTAACCTTTCGCTACTAGTTGAGCCTTAAAGTGTTCTATTGAACTATCCGTCTTACGTTTAATTTTAAGAACCCATTTATTTCTAATGGATCTTCGTCCTGATGGTAAATCGATTAAGTCTTAGACTTGATTAGTTTTTATCAACTCTATTTCTTCTTCCATAACTTTAATCCATTCTCTTGCTTTAGGACCAAATAGAGCATGACTAAATGTTTTAGGCTCTTCATCATCTTGTGAAGCAATCATGAACGCTTCCCTCTCAATCTCAAATCGACAATGAGGAATTGGTTCACAAATGCTTCTACGAGGTTGAGATTGCTCATGATCTTGCTATATTTTCCTGAGGATTAAGAGTTTTCTTTAAGTCGTCTATTGAATGGCTTATTATGTCATGGTTTAGATTTTTCATTTCATATAATTGAAAATCTTTATTAACCTCACCTATAGTTGAAAAATCATTTTCTAAGAATACCATATCACACGATTCAATCTCCGTCACTTTTCCATCAACTTTTTCACCAATAAATACAAATTCTTTGGAATGTTCAGAATATCTTTCCCCTAAGACCAAGTTTCCCATATTCATGAGAATTATTGTGGATAGAAGTTGCACACCCTCATTGATGCAAATAACCTAGATTAGGTTTGTCGTTATTCTATAGTTTATACGGGGTGGATGAGACAGATTTATAGGGTCCACGATCAAAGCAGTTAACAATGCATCTTCCCAAAAGGAAATTAGTAAGTTCGCATGCGTCATCATTGACCTAACCATGTTAAATAGGGTCTTGTTATTTTTTTCTATCGAATGAAGCAATCTAATACTTCAGACTTGTATGAGATCAAATAAACATAACCAAATCGTGTGAAATCATTTATAAATATGATGAAATAATTCGCACTATGTTTTACCCTCGTATAAATGTCTAAATGAACAAGTTGTAATGGACTACTG
>Ga0307509_10012091_pt1 | contig 10358 bp, 9 predicted proteins | sample 10_EM_MG_FD_202245 | JGI IMG/M metagenome (GOLD analysis project Ga0307509, IMG submission 202245) | Populus trichocarpa ectomycorrhiza microbial communities from riparian zone in the Pacific Northwest, United States - 10_EM | ecosystem: Host-associated > Plants > Roots > Unclassified | place...
ATACGATAATGAGACGATACAAACAAACAAGATGTGACGTATGCAAATAGAACGTGGAACGTGATGACGCGCGTGATCTAATGAGAGAAAAGGAATAGAGAAAAGGAATAGGAAATAATGCCAACATCTATTTCAATAGGTAACTACTAATACAGTTCTTTCTACGAGTACTGAGTTATCTATTTCAATATGGACCCGGTGAATGCTAGCATCAAACTCGACGACTACAGTGCATGCATGGCGGAGACTAAGGCGTCTCACAATATTCCTTGTTCCTACCGCCACGCAATGAGTACTGATCCAGACCGGTGGATGATTTCAATGCAGATAGAGATGGACACGCTTAAGAGGAAACATACCTGGGACTTGGTTAAACCGCCTCCTGGAGCGAACGTCATGGATTCCATGTGGGTGTACGACATAAAGTGGGACGGTGAAGGAAACCGAATCAAAGATAAGGCAAGATTGGTCGGAAAGGGGTATACCCAACAGCTCGGAGTCGATTACAACGAAACATGGGCTGGCGTCACTCGACTCGAATCCATGAGGATGACTGCCGCGATTGCCGCGAAATACGATCTCAAACTATGGCGAATTGACTTCGTTGGGGCTTACCTGAACAGCCTCACGAAAGAGGACATATACATGAAACAACCGGAAGGCTTCGTCGAACCTGGCTTCGAGGACCACGCTTGTAAACTTGTCCATACCATATATGGGACGATGCAGGGCACTCACGATTGGTACAAGACACTCAAAGAAACCTATGACAAACTGGGCTATACTACCTCTTGAGCCGACCCTTGTGTCTGATATAAATGAGCCGATGGACAGTATACAATTACCAATATGTATACGGACGACGTATTTGGCGCTTCCACAACACATGAAGAGGTTGAAAGGAGGAAGAACGAGATGGGGAATGTATGGGAAATCAAAAATGTGGGGGAGTCTGAGTACTTCCTTGGAATGCAAGTTCAACAGGACCTTACCACCAGGACAATCAGGCTTACACAACGCCCTTATTGGGAACACGTCATCAATCGATTCGATTTAGGCCACATCCCGCTATGAAACACACCCCTTCCTGTAGGACTTACCCTTGACACTAACATGTGTCCTCAGACCGATTCCGATAAGCAACAGATGAGGGATAAGCCCTACCGTGCCATATTAGGATCGGTGATGTGGGGACAATTAGCGACCCGACCTGATCTATCGTTTGCGGTTTCTCTCCTCGCTCGTTTCCAGGCAGACCCCAGTATTGAACACTGGAAGGCGCTCATGCACGTCGTCGGATACATCAAGAATACACTCGACTATGGACTGACCTACTGTCATGACGCTGACCTCACCCTGACTGCCTTTGTTGATTCGGACTATGGGGGATGTCGCGATACATGATGTTCTACCTCTGGATATGTGTTCCTTATGGCTGGGGGACCGGTAACCTGGAGCAGTAAACGCCAATCGACAGTTGCCCTCTCTACAGTTGAGGCTGAGTATGTCGCCATGTCACAATGTGCGCAACAAATGGTATGGATGCAAGCATGGCTGAGGGAGGTAGGAATCGGTTATTCCACGCCAGGTGTGATTGAGGGAGATAACCAGGGGGCAATTGCTCTGACGAAGAATACAAAGGACCATGGGAAGGTCAAACACATCGATATTTGCCACCATTACATTCGCGAGCTGGTGGAAACTGGTGCCGTCGTAGTCGAGCAGATCCCATCTGCCAATAACGCTGCGGACCTTTTTACTAAGCCCCTTCCTTGCGATAATCACCACTGGTTACTCCAGATGATCAATATTGCATAGGAGTTCCACGTTTATGGGGGAGTATTGGAAAATATATACCCGTACGAACTCCTCGTCCTCTATTTCTCTCTTGTATCCCTTTATGGACTCCTATTCTATTTTTATCTATCACCTATTATATCCATTATACCTACGAATATTCTCCTTTCGTGATCCCTCGTGTTTCTCTACTCAACTCCTGTCTCACTCGTACTGTATTTAACTGTAGTTACCTCTACCAACCACCCCCAGTCGTTACCGTCTTACCGACTGAGGTTAACTTATAACAGTGTCACCCGTAATACCCCCTGAACATATGGTCGTAATAGTACAGTAGTGCCAGTGTATTCTAAACTATGTAATATGGACCCTACAGTGAGGGGTAATGAATGCTACAGAACAACATGGGTTAACTACATAACATTACAGACTAATTTAGATAAATTACATAATACTACAACAAAGTACTCGATGCTACTTAAGGTGACTTAACACATGTGCTACAGGATGCTAGCGGCAAAAATCAGGATTTGCTGATGCCAGTGTCCGATAGTAGTATGGACATACTATGTAGACCTATATAGTAGTGTAGACATGCTATGTAGGCCTGTGTGGTACTATGACACTATGGACTACTATGGCCCCTGAGAGGGTGGCTATGGCCAGCTGTGATCAAAAATCAGAGATTGCTGATGTCTGGCAATGTCTGGTGTACAATTGAAAGAGAGAGAAAGAAAGAAATGAAGATTAGCTCTTGAGGGAGTGTCGGTGATTCTCGAAGACCACAACACGAGAAACAAATTGAAGATTTTTGTCCCAATTGAAAAATTTGTCCGGACTTTATATAACCTAATTTATTTTTGGACTACCTTCTTTCCAAATTTGGAATAACTTCCATAAGCTCCGAAAGAAAATCGAAAAATCGAAAACGAGCATTTGTCCGGATTTGTATCTAGCTGTTCCCAAAATCTGTCCGGATTCGTATATGGCCCTAGTATTGTCAGGGGTCCTGTCACAAGTCTACTAGGCGTTTCGTTGTTTGGCTCTTGACTAGTTTGACTTCTTAACCACCATGCATCATGAGCGGCGTAGAGGGTCTCCTTATCGTAGGGCCCTGCCACGCACCCCTCAGCCAGGGTTGCAACCTGAGTTGGAAACTCGGCCTCCTCTCAGTGCTTATGCTGCGTTCCAGCAACCATCAAATACGCATTCGGAAGACGATCCTCAGCCGAGGGGCAACCCGTCCGAGCTTTCTCCACGACTGATGAATACGGGTGAGGTCGAGACCGTTGAGTCGCTTAACACTGCACCTTCGTCTGCTTTTTCGGGATCGAAGTAGATCCCTGTTCACTAGCTGTGCCCCCTTTCCGTCTAACATGCATTTGGCAGTCCATCAGTGCAACTTGGTCTGGCCAGGGGTAATCCCCGGCGAAATGAAGGAAAGATCTCAGTTTCGATCGATTTTGGTAAAAAAATCTTTTCCCAATTCAACGTTGCTGTTTATGCCAGCTTATGCATTCCTTAAGGTACAACATTCTCCAGTGTTGTGAGTGGCATAAAAAAATTGTTGCTTTTTCTGATTTACCATGATTTGAGGCATATGGTTCGACGAGAATTGCAGGCGGCCGGATACAACAGATTATCAATTGGCCAGGAGCTACAGAAACACTCAGAAAGGTCAGTTCAAAGTAGATGCGTGTCTTTCTCTCCAAGTCATGGCAGGATCCTTAACACATGATAACAGATACCTACATGTCTTTTATACGATAAAGGTCACCTCATTGCATGGGGTTTAGAAGCTAAAAACGTGAAACTACAACCTGGCATGTCGCAATGTGAACGGTTTCCGTTGTTCCTGGAACCTCAGGCGTTGCGCCTTGTGTCGCCGGTTGATCCGAGCTTGCCACCATTGCCAGTGAGCACCCTCGTCAGGAACGCGATTGACTTTTGTTTAACACATTTTTATATTTTTATATGTAGCCTGGCAAGCAACCTCGGGATCTTATTGTCGATTTTCTAAGTTGTCTCTGGCAATACGCTGTGGAGCAAATTACACGCGACATTGGCGCCATCGCAGATCTTAGTGCGTGATTTTCTGTCCTGTACTTTTCTTCTCGTTGACTTCTTCGTCGCAGACAGTGCTTATGTTTGGCTTATTGTCCCTGCCACATGGGGTGCGCGTGGCGGCTACCTTTTGCGTAAGGCAGGTATATCGGCCGGCCTTGTGGCGTGTGCCCATGCAGGTGACTGTACATGGCGAGATCGTTTGAGAACCATAACGGAGCCTGAAGCAGCTGTCGTGCATTGTGCACACTTGTCGTATTTGCATCAGTTGAAACCAAACCAGAACTTCATCGTATGTAATACTGGCGATCGTACGGTCAATTTGGCGGTGTATCAAGTGAGCTCTGTTGACGAACCATCTCATGATGTACACTGACCATGCTTGTCTTATAGATCATAGGGGAGATGCAAAATTTAGAAATTGCAGATATGTGCGCAGGAGTTAGTGCTAACTGTGGTAGTCTGTCCTTAGATCATCGTTTCTCTGAATTGGTCAAGGTAAAGTTATTTATCGCCCCTTTAGATGCAGAGAGACCCAAGCTATTTTAGGCTACGCTACAAAACCATCCAGCGCACCTTGATCCACCTTCGTTGGAGTGCTTCAGTTGGTCTTACGTTCTCTTACTGGAGAAATTGACCAATGTACTTTTGAACAGCGCATCACTTTAGCGAGACGGATAAACAAAATTACCGTGGAGTTATTGATGATGGTTCGTGACTGTTTGGACTTTCTTTTGGTTCAATAAATTTTGACTCTGAACAGATATCATGTTCTATTTTACATGTTTAAACCCTGACGACCCCCATGATCCTTCAGTTGGGTTGATAAATGGACAGTTGTTGATCCCCGGAGATGTTTTGAGGAGAGAAGTCTTTGATCCAGTTGTGAACGAGGTTAGTTGCTCGGCCTCATATCAGACGAATATCAGACCCATGATCTTCCAATCGATAGATTTTGCAACTTCTCGAGGACCAAATCACCCGCCTCGACCAACCGATCCACGCCCTCCTGCTTGTTGGAGGTTTTGCAAGAAGCGAATACCTCAAACAGCGCATACATGAACAGTTTGGCATCCGCATCCGCATTATCATACGACCCCCCGATGCTGAGACTGCCGCGTTACAAGGTGCGGCCACTTCTGGGTTCGCCAAACGGCGGCTCGTATCCAGCGTGATTGCCCCAAGGTCGTATTTGATCAAGATTACACCGCAAGCTGAGCAGGAAGATTGGTTGAAGAGGCCAGAGTATATCAAAAATGACGGTGCAGGCATTCCGGTTTGTGAGAATAGGTCAGTGTCTCCCCTGGTATTACTATACCACATGTTTTCGTCACTCCTGTTTGAAACATTTCTGATGATCGGCCTGTATAGATTGCAATACCTTGTCTCCAAGGGGGCGATCCTGAGGAAAGGGTATGTCTTATGCGACTTTTACTCTTGCTAAGGATCGACCTTATTGTGGTCTTTGCTTCTGCTTAGGCAACGGCTTACTACCCGATTCCGGTTCGTATTTATAACAAGCTGCTCACAGGATTCATACATCTGATTTATAATCGTATAGCAAGTATTTGCCACAAGGCGAGACCAGTTACTGAGTATGGGCACGGGGAGGCTAACAGACATGTCCCCTAGACTCCACATTTATTGTGACACTCTACACGAGCGACTCTGACAAGATCATCAGGTACACTGATGAAGACGAGACAACGGAGCTAGATAAGTGGACCGCTGATCTGCCGTTTAAACAAATTGGCGACATGTTGCACACAGGTGGTTTCATCATTGGTGTGTTATTTATGTATTATACGTAAAGGTGATGTATTCCGACGATGGTCAAACAGACTTCGAGCTTGGCTTTGAGCTGGATAGCGCAGAACTTCGGGTTATCTTGCTCTGTATGGGTGGGGAATATGGAAGGTTAGTAATCGTTATTGCCATGTTCTGACAAGGTTGAACTGATCACTTGTTACAGGGTTACGATCGACTTCTTTACCTAGACTTGGGCTTCAATTGAATGGAGATTAATCGGTCTAAAGCAGAGTTGGAGAACCATTGTTCCCGGTCATATTTTGTTCGGCAAACACGACACGAGGCGCGTTGTCGCATCGTCTTGACGTCTGTTGACGGGTATCTGTTTCTTCTTATTTCTCTATCCGTTCTAGAATTACCGCACCGATGCACAGACCACTTTGTGGTCTATAAAAGGATTGGAGTCTTGTCCTCATACCTCCAGGTCCTCAGTTTGGCTATCTTCTACTTGTATTGTCGTCGAGCTTTTACACCTTTTACATATTTTCCATCATCATTTCAAGGTTTTTGTTTGGTTGCACCACGTTTTCCAATTTCTTTTCTTCATTGCAAAGTATTTCCTCCCACCTCACCTTGTAGCCGGTTCGCAAGTTGCCTAATTTTGAACGTTTGCAATATTTTAATGTCGTACTCCTACATGTGTATGATTCCGGTACTCATCGTAGAGGTTTTCTAGGAGTAGGAGATCTCATACAAATTTTTGAATACCACTAGTATTGCCTGCCATGATCGACTAAATGAAAGGAGCCTTCATGCTTTGCAAATTTGCCTAGACCATGGGACGGAATTTATCTCTTGTGAGACGTATCCCGGACCCCACTCAAGAAAGTTGCCTCTCAAAATTCCACATTCCGAGCATTCTACATAATGTCTGGTATCCAAGATTGCAATTTGTGGCATCCCCTTAAGTTGCAGTCATCATCGTCCAACCCATAGATATCGATCCCTCTCAAGTAATTATTTAAAATATGAATCTACACGAAGCTGAAGATTATGATCAATAGTTCAAGTTCATCACACCATTTTTAACTTGACAATGGCAATAGTGGTTCACATTGTATGCATGAGACAAACTGTAGCAGCAAATAAGAAGCCAGATAATGTTATGGAGATTATTTCAATAGTTACCTCGTTCCACGTAGAGATAGCTACTCCTTCCTGGTCAACAGCCCAGCCAAAAGATTTTAAATCATCAACAAGATTGCAATGAAACTGGGATTGCTTACCTGGTTCCATGCTTGGTCAAAATGTAGTGTTTCCATTGTCATATCTGGTTTTTGAAGGAAAGAGAGGAGAACAGTATTAATCTCAGATATGGGGATTCCATGACGCTCCAAATATGACCGGACAGCAGCTTTTAAAGAATGCCACCACTCATCCACAACAACAGGAAACCCAGGACGATACTTGCTAAGAATAGTTATGGTGCTCGAAGGAAGGATGTGAATGAGTTCAGAAAGTTTATCAGCCCTTCCGAGCAGGACAGGAAGAACATCCAACATATCATTCGACTTGGTTGTTGAAATTGGAGCTGAGGAGATGATGTTTTTAATGATTTGCAGTGCGGCCATGGCGTTAACTTGACCATCCATCACAAAGCTCTGACTTTTCGGTAGGTCAAGCAACATAATCATGGGCCATATGTTCTCTTGATTGTAGAGAGTGAGAAGGTGAAGATGATTCAAGTCATATTGCTGTTCTTCGCTTGATACGAATTGCCTGGCAAATTTCGAAGGAATTGAGAACACCATAGCCAAAATCTGCAATCCCAATGATTTCTGGGAGTAATCCCTCAGTCTGGCCACAAGCCACTGATCAAAGATTGCGAGATGCCATTGATACATGGCAATGCCGTTTTCATGGCCCTGTGAGAAAGAACTGATCTAGCAGTTAATAGAACCTGAAAACACAGATAAACGCACCAGTGCTAAATCTTTGAAAACATTGAGCAAATCGAAGATAATGCTAGCGTAGTGCTCAGCTGATTCGGCAAATTTTGCTCTTGTGGAACGTGATTTGACAATATACAGAAGGTCAACTTCAGCAAGACACTTGACCAGTTTCGGAGTGACGATAACTGTGGAGGGCTGAAGTATATCAGTAATGACGTCCAAATAACGATGCCATGGCCACTCTAAGATACATGTTTAGCAGGTACAGGGATGAGCAGTGACTCTTAACGTACGGTTTTCCAGCCGATGAAGATAGTAGCATGCCAGATCAGCATTCACCTTCCTGCGGTCAACAAAGAGGGAGCCAGATCGACAAGTGTCAAACAAAAAATCTCCAAGAGAAGCATGAAGAATCTGAAAGGACCCAATGTCGGCATCAAAGTCCACAAGGGATCCAAGTTCTGCCAGAATCGAACAAATTTCCTCGTGATCCATATTCAGCATCTCGGCCACCACCTCCGAATCCTTCTGAGCGTAGTCTTTGAGTGTGTATTTCTCCTTCAAAAATACACAAGAAGCAACCAAACAGCAGGTTGTTTCGGCATTCGCAACTCGGGTCGAGGAAATGATATGGGTGTACAAGGCATCAAGTTCAGCCAGCGGAAGGCCTTGGCGAGGGTCAGCATCCACTGCGCCGACATCTAGGATCGATTTGAGTCGTTGAATAGGGCTGTGATAGTCGGATGATATGTACTTGACCACCGTCTTGGCATATATGAATTGGCCTGAGGATTTCCCAACGAGCTTGGTAATTTCGTTGGAACTAGGCCAGTTAATGGGAAGAAAGGATTTCCGAGGATGCGTGCTCTTGATCTTCTCGAATTTATCCTCCAGAAAACGCCTGATGTCTTCATCCGCGTGGTAGTCATGGTTGAGCGCCAGACGGGTAGACAAATCCCAGAGCGCAGTATTCTCAAACGTACTCCTGATAAGCCGCTCTGGACGGCTGCTAATCAGCACTTTCAAACCGAACTTGCAGTGTTGGACGGCGTATTCAACCAGCTGGAGCAATACTTTCTGTTCCTCTGGGTCATTGCACTCGTCGAGCCCGTCGATAATTATAACGTACGGTAGGCGAAACGAATTCGATAACGGTTCCAGAATATCAATGATTAACTTCGAGAATTGAACATCAAGACGCTGAGAGAATACATGAGGATCGTTTGCGATTACTGCTGTTATTGACTGGCGGGAGGGCGGAACGGTCTTGCAGATGGCATATGCCAGGGTGGAAACAAATGATATGATGTTGTTTCTTGTCTGGTCTGAACGCCAAAAGAAAAATGTGGCCAATAGAAGGTTCTGATCGTCGCACCATTCGGAGATGGAATGGGCAATTGCAGTCTTGCCTGCTCCAGCGGCTCCATGAAGCCACAAAATCCGAGGCGGCTGGTCGTCTGTAATTGAATTTCTTGAATTACCTCCCAACTGGCATCAAATTAGAGTGCTCACCTAGATCAGCAAGAATCCACTTCTGTATTTTATTAAGGATGGTGACACGTGTATTTAGGTGACACTTGGGTCGATCGTACAGATGTCCGGCGTTATATGCAGCAGAAGGTGAGGCGACACGAGAAAGGATGTCGAACCCTTGATGTTGCCTGAACTCCCGAACACACTCCACATGATGATTGAAGCACTTACCGACTGTTGGAGGCTGTACATTCATAGTGAATGTGCCACCGTAAATAGCCGCTGGACTCGTAAACATGCCGATATGTTGCTCAGAGGACGCCATCTGGTTGTGATAGTGTGATCGAACAGTGTTGATGGAGCTCGTTGATTCAACAACCTACCTCATGCAACACTGGTATCTGCGCCAGAGTCGTACAATGAAGAATTTCGAAAAGAAAAGGCCAACTAAGTCCAAGTCATGTGATTCAATGTCCGTACAATGCCTGCCAAAATCTGTCTTTGTTTGCATATGTTTGTCGCCATATGAGATAGCGGCCACTTCTTTTGTTGTCTCTGGAGCTTCCCCTCATGCTTTTTTCCTTAGAATTTATAGGGCAAAGAGAATTGTAAATACATTTTGGTTGTAATGGCCAGAGGAATTGTCAAAATTCGGATTTTTGAGGAGTCATGTTTTAGTAAATCAACAGTTTTGAGGGCATTTTTAAAAAGATTTTAAATCCATCCGACCATTACAACCAAAATGCATTTCTGTAAAGTCTGCAATTTAAATTACATGCATCCGTTTGTTGTGTGTCTTTAAACCGATGATGAAAGTTGCAGGGCAAAATGTGGTTATATAATCCAATCAAGTGCGCGTTGCCTTCATGGAGAAACTATGTGTTTTTCACAAGGGGGTGACAGAAATAAACCGAATGACATGGGGTTAGGGGGGGGGTCCCCCTGTGCAACAGCTTAAAAAAGTTTTTGGAAGCCAGTATAAAATCTTTAGTAAATTGATTTCTGATAACAAATTAGTGTTTTCTGAGGTATTTCTGCAATAAAGCAGCTAAAATATTAGTCAGAGATAAGTAAATAGTGTTTTTAAGCACACAATGATATTTTTGCTGAGGCTAAAGCTATCACACACCAGGTTTTACTTAATTTAATAGTCATATAAATGATATGATCATTAATTTTATTGTTGATTTGTTGTAGTAAGCTACTAGTAACACTTAAATTACCATTTTCAGCAAGCTAAAAACAAATAAATAATTTTGATAATATTTGATTTGAAATTGATAAGATAAGATTCTTATATAATATTACCATATCAAGTAGTGA
>Ga0307509_10012093_pt1 | contig 10357 bp, 12 predicted proteins | sample 10_EM_MG_FD_202245 | JGI IMG/M metagenome (GOLD analysis project Ga0307509, IMG submission 202245) | Populus trichocarpa ectomycorrhiza microbial communities from riparian zone in the Pacific Northwest, United States - 10_EM | ecosystem: Host-associated > Plants > Roots > Unclassified | place...
ACCTTATACAAAGGTCATTATATGTTTGTAGTAAGTTATTTGAATAAAACTAAATTATGTAGGTTTTGTTTCACAACTCATGTATAATAAATTAAAACAAATATTATATCTTATTATATTAATTTTGGCCCCTCCTAATAAATAATCCTAGCTCCGCCCCTGGTCATGCCAAAATCCATGTTCCACGATAGCGCGAGTGACTCCTTGAGGGACTTGGCGAGCGAGGCAAAATATGTTTATAAATGTCATTCTTTCTATACTCCTCAAAGCAATGCACTACACCATTAAACAGTTTTATCGACGGATTAATTTCGTCAGTGTAAAGCATGAAATCTGTCGGTAATAATGTTACCGACGACCTCAGTCCGTTGGAATACGGATCGTCGGTATTTTTCCATTTCATCGTTGATTCTGTCAGAAATAAAAAAATCAACCACCGACGGTCTTACAGGCGGCAACGCGGGGCAAAAAAACAAATTTCCCGCGAGAACATTACCAACGGAATCCATCCGTCTGCATTTTCAACGGTAATCACCGGCGGACTATCCGTCGGTGATGGTGGCATGGTGGTAAATGTTTCTGAACTCTGTCAAATACCGACAGATATATTCCGTCGGTAATAGTAATGGTAAACATCAATAGAATATGTCCGTCGGTAATTGTGGCATGGGTGGTAATTGTTTGGCAACTCTCGGTAAAATACCAACGGCCGGTTTCTGTCTGGAAAGCCGTCGGTATGTATTTAAAATATAAAAAAATAATAATTTATTAATAGTTAAAAAGCTTAATAAACAAATAAAATTGTATTAAACATTAAAAATATAAAAATAATGTTAAATAATATTCATCCAAATATTCATTACAAATTTAATGTGTTTAAAAAACAAAATTAAACTAGAATAATGGCGGAGCTAAAGGAGGAGGAGGAGGCTGGTTGTTCCCGGGACCGTACGACCAAAAAGGAGCTGCACATGTATCATCAGCCATCCTTGATCTAATCTCCATGACCATTTGACAGAGCTGATCATAATTCATCGAGAGTTGTTCATATTGTTGTTTCAAGGCCATGAACTCCTCAGATTGGGTGCTCGATACTGATGGAGAGCTCCTAATGATTGAGACACTACGAGCCGACCGCAAGTTTTCGGCCGTAGTGTTGGAGAGCCCGTAGACCCGATTTTTTTTGGGTCCACCAGACGATCCCACCTCCATCCACAAATCCGAATCGAAATCCGGATGGGTCGAAGGATCGTTCTCATATCTCTCCCTCAACCGGCTATTATAGGTCTTCTGAATTTTTTTTTTTTAAATCCTCATATTCAATTCAAGAAAATAATAACTTACAAAATAAAATGATTGAACAAACATACCATGAAATGCTGAGCACGGTTGTCCACGAACTGCTGCCCCCTTTTTTGGCGGTCTTGACTCCACACATGCGTCTCTACAAACAACTCCATTAGACTCGGCTCGCGTCCAAGAGACGCAGCCTGTAAGGAAAAAAATGTTGCAAGTTAAATATATTTATAAGCAACAATAAATTAATGAACGATATATTGCATTAAAATTAATCTTACCATCTGCTTTGCATGTACGCTGAACGGGACGGAGCCGCCGGTGTGCGTGGTCACCGAACCATGAATTTACTGATTCCAGTCGTCGGCGCCGAACTGTGAGCGCCGTGAGAACCGCTCTGAGGTCACGTGCTCAATATATGCCGTCCATATATCTCCCGAGATGAATGGCGGTTTGAATTCTTGCTAAATCGCCACCTCATTCCATCCTTCAAGATCGTTATCCCTTACATGTCTTTTTGATTTGTTTTGGGTGTCATACCAAAAATCACACAACCTACTTCCATAGTAACAAATTAAAATTTAGAACATAAAATTATAAAACAAAAATAAATATTATTTTCGATGTTACCTAGTTGTCGCGTGATTCTCTCATACCCTGCTCACAACATTGTTGTTTGCGCTATCCCACTCAAATTTATGCCGTGTATATAAATAATTCATTTAAAATAAAAATAGTACAAGATATAAAATTATAAAAATAATTTATTAAAAATAAGATGGAAATTAAAAGTTAACACTGACCTGAAATCGCTGAAACCATGCATTGATATTAGGTCTCCACTCAGGATGTCTGGAAACCTGACTCTATTGAAACAATGGAATCTCCATCAACGATTTAAACGTGATGTTATTGTCCTGGCAGCCTCAATGCTCGTGAACCTGAAATTAAATAAAATTAATAAAATATTAATTAGTTGTTCATAAATTATGTTATAAGTATAAAAACAAAACTAAAACCTAAACAAACTTACATTGAGAGGTCATCCTTCCATTGTGCCTGGTACTTGTGAGTCAATTGACCCTGTTGTGAAGGCACACCGTCTCTGCGCTGTGAAACCGAGTTAAAAGAGGCAGCATCACAAGTTGGCGTAGATGCTTCGCGGTGATCAGCACCTAAGGATACGTTCTCCTCACTGCTAGAAGAACTAGCTGCAACCATCTGCTGACGACGTGCTGTAGATTTCATTCTACGCATCTGCACAAATTTATACGAATAATTACATAATTAACTTCGATTATTTTTAAAAAATTTGGTAACACCTCCCCTATACTGGAGACTACCCACAGTTTTCAAACCTGCAAATCTTTACAATAGCCACAAACCAATTGACTCCATTGGAATATCTTATATACAACCTAACATCTATAGAAATTCAACATCTATATATCTTCAACTAACATCTATAAAAATGCATAAATGACAATTAAAATTGATGGAAATAATAAAAAACATAACAATCAATAATAGAATAAAATTGAGATAAAACAATGAAATTTAATTCTTCATTTCCAATTATCATTTCAATGGAAAATTCAACAATAAAATTATATTAGAGACTACATCTACACAAATAAAAAGACTAAATGATCAAATAATTATTACAATACAAAAAATAAAATAATTAAATTTCCATTCAACACATCTACACAAATTTATACGAATAATAAAATAATTAAATTCAATTATTTAAAAAAATTTGCCAGCACATCTCCTATATGAGAGACTACCCACAGTTTCCATACCTACAAATATTGATAATTACACAAATATTGCAAAATCAACTCTATACAACCTAACATTTATAGAAATTCAACATCTATATATTTTCAACTAACATCAATATAAATTCATAAATAACAATTAAAATTAATCAAAATAATAAAAAACATCACAAACAATAATATCATAAAATTAAGATAAACTAATTAAATATAATTCTATATTTCAATTAACATTTTAAAGGTAAATTCAACAATAACGATTCAAATTTAACAAAATTTTCAAGATATTATGGCAATACAAACAATCAAATAAATTTAACAAATTAAAAGAAAAAAACTAAAGAACACTACACAAAACAAACAATACACAAAATTAAAGAACAATACATAAATTCAAAATAAATTTAGGAATGAAAAATGTTACCTTAATAGTATGTTGATTTCAAGATTTTATCTACAAACAATACACAAAACAAAGAAAACCACACAAATAACCATAATTAAAGAAAGAAAAATGCATACCTTTTAATATGTTGAAAACTATCAACACAACAATAAAAACTCTTGCAAAAACTTAATACAAACGAAGAGGAGAAGAGGAGATGAAATGAGGAGCGGAGCAAAAATGAATCACGGAGGGGGGGTTTATACAACAATTTTTTCGACGAAAAATATAATAATAATTTTTTACGCGATAGTATTAAAGCCCATCAGTAATTTTTGTCGGTATTTAATTGATTCTTGCACCAAAAATTTTAAAAATCCCTCCATATTTTTCGAAGTCCATCGGAAATTGTGCGCCAAAGCACACACGCATTGGTTTTGCCATGTCCGTCAGCAAATCCATCGGTAACTTCTGACAGGCGTGCACTTTGGAATGTGTGCCATCCGTTGGTGAACGCATTGGTATATACGTCGATAATTATGGCAGGTCTGTCGGTAATTGTGGCAAAATACCGTAATTGTTTTGCAACTCTCTGTGAAATACCGAAGGGTATACGGCCGCCGGTATACCTGTCGGTAATTATGGCAAAATGCCATAATTTGTTTGCAACTCTCTGTGAAATACCGACGGGTATAAGTCCGTTGGTAAAACTGGCAATCTTTTTGCAAGTGTTGTTTGTATTGCGTGTCTATCCTCCTGCACAAAAGCTTGAATTGCAAACTTACAGCACGCACAACACAATAACAAGAGCTGACAATTATAAAATAAATATTTCATGTCCTCAATTGAATTGTTATCAGCTTAATCGCACTCTTCAATGTGGTTATCATCTTCTTCATCAACATTCTCTAGTCCACTAGAGCTCAAAACAACATTCAACTCCTCTGCGTCAACATCATCAAGACTATTGTCAAAAAAACACGAAAATTTGAATTTTCTTCTAAGTCAATCGAAGGAGCAACTCGGTATGGTTCAACAACCTCACTAGCTTGAAAGACTTCATCTATCACACTTGTGTCTTCGTTCTCATGCTGAACAACCTCGACATGACCCCTTGGTTTGGTTTTTAAAACGGATAACCAATGAACTCTTGATCGGTTCTTTCTAAAGGAAGGGGTGTATGTGTAATAAACTTGTTGGCATTGCTTTGCGAAAACAAAGACATCGTTTACGTTGCGGTGTCTAGCTTTTGAGTTGATTTCAACGAGACCATAGTGAGGATCTACTCTGATTCCTTTGTCAGGTGTGTCATACCAATAGCATTTGAATAAAAACACTCTATTCTATTCGCTATGATATTGTAATTTGATGACCTCTTCCAATCTACCGTAGTAGTCAACTTCAAACTCACTAGAAGTCGATCCCTTAATACAAACACAGTTGTTGTATGTCTTTCTTCCATGCCCGTATTCTTCAGCATGAAAGACATATCCATTGACAAAATACCCGTTATAGCACTTGACTTTTCTTTCAGGGCCCAGGCTTAGTAAAGACAGTGAAATAGCAGCACTACCTCCCATTTGATAAACCTTGTATATCAAATACAACAATAATCAATAAACAAATATTCTGTAATATTGACGTACAGTTAATTACATTGCAAGAGATAATGAGTTTGTGATAGGACTAACATGTGTTCTAAACCACGTGACAATTTGTTCATCTTGTAATTGAAAGATCTAAGATTCGGTTAGCTGTGAGTTATTGGACAGTAAGTATCGTCGATGTTGCATGCAAGGTTGTTCTAAATTATATGAGTTTATGGTATCACAATATATAAATAGTACACTCTTGACAAAGTTTAAGTCGAACATCTACTTACTTAATAAAAGGTCTCAGCTCTTCGCAGTTAAATAGGACATAATTGTGTGCTTGTATGAAATCTATTTCAGACAAATATTTTCCCTCATGACATTTTTAGGTGTGGGTCGTCCAAGATTGGAGAATATTGACAAGTTCCCACTTGAAGGCACTTCACCACCATCATCATGTCATGGAACAAGGTTAATCCTCGTTCTAAAATGAGGTTCGAAATAGTATGAGATAAATATTGAGATCTCCTCAACAATATAGGCCTCACATATTGACGCCTCAACATGCGCCTTGTTCTTAACCTTTTTTTTAAGATTGAACAAGTACCTGCATAAATAGAATTAATAAAAAATTATCAATTAAAAAAATTGAGAAACGTTTAATTATGAATTACATAGCAACTGTAATATCTAACCTCTCGAATGAATACATCCATCTGTACTGGACCGATCCTCCTACTTTTACCTCAAACGGTAAATGTACAGGTAGATGCTCCATTGAGTCAAAAAATGATGGAGGGAATATCATCTCAAGTTTGTATATTGTCTCCACGATATTCGTTTCAAACCTTTCAATGTGATCAACATTTAACTTTCCGGAGCATATATCTCTGAAGAAATGACTGATCTCTGTGAGTTCATCCCATATCCCATTTGGCAACAAATCACGAAAGCTAATGGGATGAGTGTTTGCATAAACACATGAAAGTCATGACTCTTCATTCCAATAATCTGCATTCCTCCGTATTAACCAGCCTTAATATGTTCGAGGCATTTCTATCGGGGAAACGCAGACTCTTAAGCCATTTGTAAACTAGTACTTGTGCGTTTTTCTCTAACATGAAGCTTGCTCTTGGTTTTGCGACCCGTGACCATCACAAACCAACTCCATATTTTTACGGTTACAGAACAATGCTACATCCAATCTAGCCTTGATGTTGTCCTTTGTCTTCCCCTTCACATTCATGATGGTGTTGAAAATGTTCTCAAACACGTTCTTTTCAATGTGCATGAAGTCAAGGTTATGGCGGAGAAGATTGATCTTTCAATAAGGAAGCTCCGAAAAGATACTTCGCTTCACCCAATTATGGGTTAAACCATAACCAGGAAACTTATGCTTACCTGATTGGAGACCAAACACAATGTCACCGTACTTTGACACAACATCATGCAATTCTTCACCAGAATAACGCGGGGGTGCAACATCCTTTTCAACTCTGCCAACAAAAAAATTCTTTTTTTTCTTTCTGTACCTGTGATTCGGTGGCACGAAACGACGACGATAGTAAAAAAAAGAAGCTTTACCCCCGTTTGTTATCGTGAATGCCTTGTTGTTGTTCATACAGTATGGACATGCTAGTTTTCCATGCATGCTCCAACCAGAAACCATTCCATAAGCTGAAAAATCATTGATAGTCCACATCAAAGCCGCTCTCATAACAAAATTCTGTTTTCTCGAGATATCATAAGTCAAAGCTCCAGAGGACCACAGCTGCGTCAACTCATCAATCAACAGTCGAAGACAAACATCTATATTCCACCCCGGACTGCTCGGACCTGGTATGACCATAGATAAAAACATGAACTCTGGCCTTATACATATCCCCGAATAGGTTGAATCCGTATGTACACAACCCAAGACACGTTCCTTGATTCAGCTGAAAAGTGAGGATACATACTATTAAAGTGTTTCCATGCTTCGCCATCAGAAGGATGCACCATCACTCCATCAACTGCAAGATGTGATTGGTGTCATGTCATGTGCTTAGTGGTCTTTGGTGACATGAATACCTTTGTAGTCTAGGTGTGATTGGGAAGTATCTAAGTTTTTTATATGCCACGAGAGTCTTTCCTATACCAATTCTGGGTTTATAACGGGAATGCCCACATGTTATGCACTCGGTCAACTCAATATTTTTAAGGTAGTATAACATGTAGAAGTTAGGGCACATGTCAATTTTCTGGTATCCTAATCCGAGGGGTTTCATCATGGACTTGGCAGCATAGAAGTTTTCTTTCAGCTTGATCCCTTCAGGTAAAATGCTTCTTGCCCATTCAATAATCTTGTCATAACCGGCCTCACTCAACCCGTGATCTGACTTGATGGTGAACACTTGTGCAACGGCCGATAATTTACTGTGGTTCGTGCAACAATCATATAATGGTTCATCAGAATCTTTCAACATATCAAAAAACCTTGTTGCATTTGCATTAGGTTCTTCTTCTATGATTGGACATTCACTGACATTACCTTCACTCATTCTCATTGCATCCATAACCATATTCCTGTAAGGATTACTGTTCTCATTTCCAACTTCATGCATGTTGCTAGCACTAGAAATTGACCTAACCACCCTTTCTACCATGCTCTCATTAGGAACAAAAAGTTCTCCATGTGCATACCAACACAGGTAATCCTCCATGAACCCTTTGGTTAGAAGATGCATCGTTATAACATCTTGATGCAAAAACTATAAATTTTTACACTTCCAGCATGGACACCTAATACCGCCATCAGTAAAATTCATCGGGATAGATGTTGTGAAATTAATAAAACCCTGAACCCCGTTACAATAATTCATCCTCAGCAATCCTTGGGGAGAGTCCCAATACATCCATGAACGATCATCCATGACTTCTATCGAACCTCTATAAAATTATGACGACAACATGTATTAATTAACTACGTTACGTAAATAAACATAACAAAAATATTAGTTTTTCCCGACATTATCCAACAAACTAAAAAAACACTTATGTTAAATATTCATTATCAATTATCAACTATCAACGTCCATACAAATTTATACATATATAAATTTACGGAAATCACAACTTCGCAATAGAATTGATAACAATTAAAACAGACCCGTTAAACAAGCTATTATTTATTTCATCACAACACATCTAATTCGGTGTAATTCAAACAAAGTTTCAACAATTTACAAACAAATATAATTTGACAAAATCTAAAACAAACTATAACAACTATAAAATTATACATTCATACTACAAGTTTCTTTAACAAATAACAATCAAATAAGTACATACGTTAACAAAATACATATACTAAAAAAACAATAAAATTCTCATTTAAATGTTAAAACTAAAAAGGATAGATTTACTTATAAAAAATGATAAAATCCACGAAAACGGATGTTGTGACCACGTACAAAGGTATAAGAAACTTGAGTGCTTGTGTTGAGAAGAGGGGAGAGTTGGGATGGGTGATTGGTTGCAATTTGGGAGGGGAGAGGTGGGATGGGGAAGAAAAAGGAGAAATAGAGGAAGAGAGTGTTGGCAGAGTGGGTATATAATGGCTTTTACCGATGGAATTATCAACGAAACATTTTTGTCAGTATGCCCATCAGTAATTCCGCCGGTGAAAGTGCCACATCACTGTACAGATATCCCTCGGTTATTCCGTCGGTAAAATCGTCTGAAAAAAATCCACGTCATCACACCGTTGCAACTTTCCAAACAAACTGTATAGTCCGTCAGCGATACGGTCGGTATATACTGACAGATGTATTCTGTCGGTATATACTAACCGTATCGCCGACGGATGTTCTCTGTCGGTATATTCTGACAAATTTTGAGACATAATTATTTTCATCGGTAAAAATTACCAACAAAAAAATTTTGTCTGTAAGTCCGTTGGTTTTCGTCAATTTTTTGGTAATGATGCAATTTGTTGCTGGCATTGGGAGTAGCTGTTTGGTGATGGCATTGGAGTGTTGTGTGTTGCTAAAGGTCTTAAAACTTGTTGGGGGTGGCAATGTGTTGCACTTAAGTCCATGATGGCAGTAAAGGCTAGATATGTCACACGTCCTAGCCTAAGTGTCTTAATTTTTTGTCATGAAATGACCTGAAAATATCAAAAATAAGTTTTTAGAAAGAAACTGATGTTTTTATATTAGTTTCCTATAGACAACATCAATTGATAATGTTTCAAAATCCAAGACATTTAGGAATAAGGCTTATCTAGTTAGATAAAAGGTCAATCACTTAGTTCTTGCAATCTAATTCATTCTATTTAGCCATGATGGGTGGTAGCTTAATGTGGTAAACCAATGTGCATGGTAGCTTGATGTGGGAAGAAAAGTACTTGCAAAAGGTTCATTTAGATAGATGTGAGGATTCTCATATGCTTCAGTAAATATATTTGCAGAGAGAGTATAATAATATTTTAGATAGAGGTGCTCTGAAAATATGTATCCAAATATATAGAGAATAAAGATATTATGAACCTTTTACTTAGGTGATTTATGGGGTATTTATAGCTCATGAATCTTGTTCTTTTATTTAGATGGAGGGGATGAAGAGTAATTTCATCCTTATAAATTATTATTGTTAGTCATGAGTTGTATTCCACTTAAATGTATTAATGAGATGGCTTGGTAGGTCATAAGAGATTTTAGTATATCTAAGGTTGAAGGAGAGTTAGATCCAAAATAAAAGGCATTGGGTCAGAAAAATCCTGAAGGACTCATGTGGGATCTAAAAAATGAGGTTTAGAGGGTTAGGCTCAGGTCGTCTGGTTGAAGAATAGGCACTCAAATGGGCTTATATGTGCTGTTTAGGCCTATGGAAGTTAGGCTCAAGCATGACACCCGAGCCCATGGGCATTAGGCACTAGGCTTTGTCTTCATGCTAAGCCCATGGGAAATTAGGCCCGAGCAGTTTTTTTAGTCTTTAAGGTTTTTGGGCTCGTAAACAAAAATGATTGTCTTGAAAACTATTAATAAATCTTGATCCATCACTTGTAGAGGCTAACATGAATAAGAAGGGGTACTTTTTAGTAGTGAGATCATTAAAACTCTCGTTCCATTGATAGAAGTATGGAGATACACCATATGTGAAGCTGGTAACTAGCAATATGATCAAACATCATGTTTTCACCAAAATCAAATTTCTCGAAGACAAAGGTATGTTATCCTCGTTGGTGTTGCTTCTGTCATTTATGATCATAAACACCGTGGTCGTTGATTAAAATGAAATGCAGGATTAATAGAGACATT
>Ga0307509_10012094_pt1 | contig 10357 bp, 13 predicted proteins | sample 10_EM_MG_FD_202245 | JGI IMG/M metagenome (GOLD analysis project Ga0307509, IMG submission 202245) | Populus trichocarpa ectomycorrhiza microbial communities from riparian zone in the Pacific Northwest, United States - 10_EM | ecosystem: Host-associated > Plants > Roots > Unclassified | place...
ACAGTCCTTTTCCAGCGTCCCATTTGAGTCAACATCGTCGGGAAGCAACGCAAGGATGGACGCACCCCAAGCAATAAATCGAGATAGGTGTACTCGTCGAGGTGAAGTTCTAACGTGAGCATCCCTAATCGTTGCAACGTCGAATCGCAGAGGGTATACATTTCCCCAGCATCGGGATCCACCCGACAGACGACCTCGTAGAGAATAGCGAGATGAGCCAAGCAAGTGATACAACTGCTGCTAATCACATCTGCCCTATCCTTGTCGCCATAGTCACGAAACCTCCTCGCACTACAGAGCAGGTTCTGAGAGAACTGTTCGAGCGGTATTAAAATCTGATCGCACGACTGCCGCCACACCACAGGTTTGACGTCTGGGGCCGATCAAGTTTAACCTCAGCTGGAACTAACCGAGGAGGTGGGCGCATAAGGCTCACCGTCGACAGGGAGGACATCGAGGAGCAGTATCACGTCCCTGACAAGCAAGATACCTTGCGTCCTCATCGTCAGGGGACAGATTTCAAAGAGAATCGGATATGCTTGCTGTAGAAGAGCATCAGCTGTCTGTGGGAGAAGGCAGAGGTGGTGTCACCAACCGGTAGCTCCAGTCGGAATTCCTTCTCGAGCCTGGCAGTCACGCGAGGTTCTGGATCACCGCCTATCAAGAACAAGTAGTTTGCCCAATATATGGTCTGGGAGAGGGGAACTAAGGCCTTATGGAGGTCCTCCGAGAACTCCGGTGGTGTTCCATACGTCGGAACGAACCGTAAGTCCCCCGCTCTGATAATTTCGCAACTCTTCTGGATGTAAAGAAGGCTCGTTTGCGTCATGCATAGGAGGATGGTGTTTGAAATGACCACCATCAAAGCGCGAACGGCTGCCCTGTAATCCTTGCTCTTGATGACATCGACAAGACGCTCCCAGGCTATTTGGGCCCGTCTCGTGTAAAACAGAACCATGGTGTGCGTGGGGCGACCATCCGGGGAGAACAACATCCCGATTGCATGAGCCCAGTACACGAAGCCATGGCTCGGCGCGGTACTCGACTGATCACCTCGGATGAGCCCCTCTAGCTCTTCACGGTCGAGATGAACCCCGAACTTGGGTAGCCGACGCAAAACCCACAATCGACTAACATCTGGGGGGTGAGTTCTAGGACCGAGGACACCCGATTCAATACGCACTATTTCATATCCAAGTCTGTGGCGTCCGCCTCATGGAATTGAACCCGTAACCTCTCCTCCCCAAGAAATGAGAGCGGTATCCATGGTTCCAAAGGGATTGTTGGGGGTACAAAAGACGAGATGATTGAGATAGATGGGTTCGAATCCAGGGGGATCCTTCGCTCAAACGAGTTTCTACGGACAAGGGCGAGTCCCGGTGGCCGCCGGGCCTGGTCAGCCTTTGACGCTCGTAGGGTAGCCGGCTGGTGGGCCACCACCCGAGCGGCATCAGCGGTGGATATGGCCGTGGGGACCTCGGCTGGGTCTGAATCCCCAAGACATTCTCCTGGTAGGAGACCACTGGGGTTGACCGGGTGGTGTGTACCCACTGATTGTGGACCCTTCCCATCGTAAACGCATTCTGAGACACATTTAGCCCGGATACATGTCGTGCATGGACGTCGGGCATCACATTTCTGCACGAGATCCGAGATTTAACCGATCCTGTGACCCGAAAGGGAGAGATAAAGGTCACCCACTCACGCTCTTTTTCGCTCTGATGGGGGTCGCAGAAAGGGAGAACTCGGGTGTCAGCGCGCAGTTCGCGGGATTTCCATGATTCGGATCGGTCCTTGCTCACCGACAATATGCACACGCCTCCCCCGTCCCGAGGGTGTTTCCAGCGCCCCTCTTCCTGATGTTTTTTTAGACACATTCTTCGATTCCCATCTCCGTGCACCTCACACAACGAGGAGAACCAGGGACGCATTTCTGGGGGCGGCGCCGCGGGAGGTGATCAGATTGAATGAGGGTGACGGATGCAGGATGGAGTCCTTACCACCTTCCTGGCCCTAGAAATGAAGCAGGTTAGGCACCCGCCAATCGGATCTCTGTGCGGAGGTGCTCACCTGCATGCCAGACAAGCTCTTTTGGCTGACATTGGTGCTGGTGGGGGGAAAGGCGACGTGCGCCGGTGACCTGGCTAGCGGATGTCACACCCTCACCAATGAGAGCGCACAGCCTAATGGGGTTGACACCGGGTTGGAAAAGACAAGCACGGCGCGTGGAACAGCCGACATCAGACTAGACCGGTGCTACGATGGTGAACCAGCGGTACGCAACCCTGAGATCTGCGGTTCCTTGATTGGCATGCGCAAGCGAGGTGGTTCACCGTGTGATGATTGGACCTGTTGTTTTGGACATTGAATGGTTCTACCGGCTATCGCGGAATCGAGATGGAACATATGGCCAATTATTTGATCCCGAAAATAGAAAGTCCTGGATAGCCGCCATTTAGTGCTACGTATATTGAGTAATGTTTCGAATCACGCTTCTGGATATGCGCCGGCATTACCAGATATTTCCTGTCCGTCCCGACCCCTACCACGATTCTCTGCCGCTCGGGGGACCCCATGAAAGTCGAGCAACGGTGCACGGTACTTGAGGGCGCCGGACGCCGATTCAAACCACATTTGCTGGGCCGGGAGATGGTTTCATATACGACGGGTTTACTGTATGCACTACTCCCTGAACGGCCGCTGCGAGGATGTCTGGTACCCACAACACCTGGTCCACACCAGGTATCGGCGTTTCAATTCCGAGATCATGAGAAACTATAATAATAATGGCGCACTGACCCAATGTCATGTCTGAAATTTGCCGATCCCAACAGCCGACCCCAAGCACCGCTCGGAGAAGATGCCGGCTCTAGTATATCCTGAATGTATGGAGGCCGCCACCAAAGTTCTGCAGCAGGGCAGTTCGGGAGTGGGTCAGTCAGCGTGCTCGAAGCAAGCCCAGGGCCAACCTTCCGGCGGGGGCCAGGGATTGGGGAGGATGTAAGCTTGCATGATACCGACGATCAACCCGACGAGCACTGGCCCATATTTCGCGACAAACAGTCTAGCCTGGCGTGGACCCAATCCAACTCCACAACCTAGGAACCTGAGGTAGAACTGCAGTTGAACCTGATGGGGTAAATTGACCGGGGAAAATCGTGACGCACGGAGGGATAAACGCGCAGACAAACTCGATCAAGGCTGCTTGCCAACGTTGACTTCCCCGTCTGGATCTATCCAGCAACTACTGCTGTGGGTCTTGTACGCAAGTGCTTTCCCCAGAGCCACGCGAAGAAGATTCCCGTCGAGTCCGCCCCCTGAGAGTTGGCAGAAGATGTGGATCACCGTTCGCACGGGATGACAGCGTCCGGGGAATACGGTGGCCATCGTCACTATTGAGTTGACGTATGCGCCTGTCGCTGCGGACGTAGCAGAGATGATACACGACACAACGAGCGCATTGCCGATAAATGTCCCCACGGGTACTGCGTGGCCGAGTCGATAGTGTTGCGGCCAGCAGACCAGATATAAAATTCAGCGACCCTGAAGCTACGCCCTCTGTGATCTGGAAATAGATGCGACGATTCTTTAGGTAGCATGTTTATACTCGAAATCGTGGCAACACTCACCCCGGCTCTCCATATCATATCGCACCCCTCTAGGGTGAGTAGATACGCGCCGTCGCGTCCGAAAGAGCATTACTTTAGCCAGTGGGATCAGAGGATCCCGCAAACCGGTCCATGCACGGAGGAGCGAGTGTGGGGGATCGCTCACTCTTCGCCTGCGGTTCAGGAAGGTGTCAGGCGAAGGAGAAACCAGAGGTTAGGCTCAGCGACGACCCACCGGGGGGTTCACCATCTTCTGAAACTCCTCGATTCTCCCATTGACCCCACCCCAAATGCTCTTGAGCCCTCCACAGAGCTGCAGGGACGGGAGAATGCCAATCATTCCTTTTGCTACCGTGATGGAGTCGTGGGTCGTCGCTCGTGTGAACCACACGGCACTTAGCGCCCGTGCGGCGGGGGTGTCAGACCGGGACCCCGACCGGTCCGGCGACCGTCTCCAGGACCCATGGTTACAGCTGGTCACCCTTCTCTCCAATTACTGGTGGCTTTTGGTTTGGTCCCTTAGGTCGGATCGTGATTTCTGTGATGATTGCGTTTACAACTGGAAGTCGACGTTACTCAGACAAACGTGGTCATGGGGATGGGGTAGAAGAAATTTGTCAACAACACTACCCCGAGTGAGCTGCCCACTAGCTACCGCGTGAGTCTTGATACCTGATAATCTCTTGCGGGGTACTGGCGAGGAGCCCTGTCCTGGCAGAAGTTAGCCCTCGCTCAGACTACAAAGGGGTCGTGGTGTATGGCAACGACGCCATCCGGTCGTCATTTCTTACGACATATAGTATACCAAAGTGAAACTCCCCCGGGAAGTAGAAAGTCGTGGCAACGGTTGTTTTGGGTTTGAATCAATGGCCAAGGGAAGAGTGTGAAGTTATTGCCCGAGCTTCGCTGGTTTACCCGTGTGGTTCAGGAATGCATCAGGAAGGGGAAACCCAAGGTTAGACTCACTGGCTTGAATGCGTCTGAGTATTAACTTCCTCCGATGTCCACAATTCCCTCAGAGAACTCCTCCCAATCCAAATTCTCCTCGGCGGGGTCACAGCGACCCACAGTGGGGAAAATGTCAACCATCCCATTTACTACTGCATCAAGATCGGCCTCATCGATGGTGAGTGGTAATTTCCAGGCACCCAAATACTCGAGTGAACACCTCGGAAGCGACCGTAGCGTCTGGAATCGGGGGTCCTCTGAGATGTTCTTGAGGTCGTTGACGATGTTCGTAGTGTTGAAGTGGATCTCCAGCTCGTCTAGCTCGGGGCAATAAACGGAAAGTGGAAGGAGGCAAGCGACCGTCGTGGCACAGGTGTTTTTGGAACACGGGCGTCCGAGGAAAAGATACTCCAGTTGTGGCAGGGCCATAGCGAACTTGGTGACGTTCTCGTCGTCCAGCTTGAAAGGGCACCGACCCTCATAGTCCTCGTCATGACAATCAATCTGCACGAGTAGGAATGACAAGTTGCCGAATGTTCGAATCGTAGAGGTGAACGAGGCGTCGATAATGAAACCTGGGGAGTCCTCGAACTCCAGGGATTTCAGGGATTCTTTGATCCTGGACAACGGTGTCACACCTTGTGCGGAAGGAACACCGCCCTCCAAGCGCTCGAACAGGGAAAGCCAACCGCGTGTTGCGCCTCCCCAGAGTGTAAATTCCGTGAGAGGCGGGAAGGTGGGGGGCAAAGGCAAAGTGGAGTAGTCAGGCGGATGACCTTTAAGACGCCAGATGCGGAGATTGGGGAGGTGAGTTAAATGGTTGATTGCTGCGTCTGACAATGGGATCAGGGAGGTGAACTCCGTAAGCGACGGTCCACAATGCAAGGCGACGGAGGAGAGGGAGGCTTTCAAATCTGCCCAGGGCACCGTATAAGCGATCCACAAGGATTGGAGGGTGGTTGATGGCAAGGCAGAGATGGTCGAGGCGATAGCTGGCAGAATATCGCGGGGAACCCCGGAACGGACCCATGATCGTGGCGGGGAGATGGTAACCTCCTTTAAATATTGGGAGAAGAATAGGTCCACGTAAGGAAGATTGGATTCCGTGATGCACCAATATAAACGGTGCAGCACCGGGAACCATCCGCCAGCGGGTGAATTGAGGCGTAATTTACGGAACGTATCCTCTGCGAGGTCGCCCACGCCGACTCGGCGCATCCGAGACGCGTAACGTTGGACTCTCTTCCAAGCCTCCGTCGGCGGATCCCTCACGATCCTGAACTAAAGTAACCTCCGACTTGAGCACTCGAATTCTCGAACGGTGGATCCGGACCACGTACCACACTGGTTCCTGGCCCCGAATTGTCACATCTCCAAGTTTCCCCAGGCAGCACCTTCAGGAGGGTATCCAACGACTGTTGCGTCTGCCACAATGAGCTGAGGACGGGTTCTTCGAGGTGCCGACATGCGCAAGCGAGGCTCGCGGTGCTCTTCGGACTGATGAGGGTGAGCTGACTGGCGATGAGCCTCGTCAGCTCGCTAATCCTGAAGATTCGGTGGGGTGTGCCGTCGTAGATCATGGTCGTTTGAGCGCACAACCGGACGTGAACTAGGCGCCAGCGGAACGGCACTGGGCGCCGGCGGCATCGGCGGATTGGTGTAACCTGTTTTGGTAGTCGGCCGCCCCGGGCGCGGTAGGTTCGTCGAGGCGAAACGAGAGGGAGGCGATCCTCCGACCCAAGGATACGAAATACCATCGTACACTACTTGAAGACCGTGCCGACGCCATGATGAATATATGTCGTGTTACGACGGTACGAACCTGGATACCCTCCCAGGCCCAAGCATAAATACAAGATACACCAATCGATGCTCATGCACTCCTACTCATACATCACAAGATAGGATGGCCGCACAGCGTCATTCGAATACACAACCAGTTCGTCATAGGGTAGATTAAGACCCCCTCCGACTTCAGCAATCACCTAACACAACCGACAGTTAGCTCTCAAGTGACCGACAAAATGTGTAGCCCGACTTACAGAATCGTAACCAGCAGGTGGAGCGGTCATCGCAGGGTCATCCTGCGCAATCTTGTAACCCTTCCCGACGACTACTTTGTTCAGCAGCATGGCCTTCCACGGTGAAGAAGATTCGGTGGTAGAGTGACCGTTCGATCTGAACAGCGTGGGTGGTCATCAGTTAAAGATCTCTGCGGGATGAAAGCGCGATACGAACCCGGAAGACGTAGATGAGGTGTAAACCCCGGCACCGAACCTCATACCAGATTTCTTCCCGCAGAAGGCTATATCGAACGAGGTCTTGATGATACAACACAAGGAGCACTGAGCATCGGAGCAGAAGGTCGTGCAACCCTTGTCTCCGAGGGTACACTTCCTGCGTGTCCCATGCCATCGCCGGTTCTCGTTACCTGGTTGCCGACCCTTCCCCGTGAAGTCGCCACTAGCTTCCACCGAATAGCTGAAGTAGGGTACCGTGAGGGGTTGTACTCTAGGTAACGAAAAGGCGGGTGGCGACGCACCGGTATGAATTATACTTGTTCACGCTCTTTTGCGTCGACACGACCTTGTAGATGGCCCGGACTTGTGGACAAGGCGTGCCGTTTCTCCACGAGAGTTCAAACTGTTGAACGACTACCCTCAAATTTTCAATGGCCGGACGAGAAATCGGAAAACCGGCCGGCGCACCACTCTTGAACGTCTCGTTCTCTTCCTCGATTTCAATTATCGCAGGGGCGCCTTGCGTCACAGAAACCTTGCAGGACGAGCAGAAGACGTCCCTGCGAGACTTTTCAGCCTTCCTACACGCAACACAACCCTTCTGGCCCCACCTACGAGCACCGAGTTAGCCCCCCGTGACCAGTGGTTAGGGTCAGGATGACTATATGGACGCACGCTTTATGAGTCTTTCCGCAATACTTCCCAGGGGTTCCACTCGAATCTATGTATACGGCCAATTTACAGCCCGGAGTCGAACACGTGTCAACTGGGGGTGGCGGCATTGGTTTACCCTGTTGCGGTGTCTGCCCATTCCCATTGGCGTTGCCTTTGGGGTTTCCATTTCCGTTAGACTTGGAAGCTTTGGCACAAGTCCGAGAGCAATACGGGTGAGTGGACTTTCCGTCGGTATACTTCGGTCGGACTTTGCAGTGCTACGGAACCAAAAGGGGAAACCGTGCGTCAGCAAAATCACCGTTTGATTACTGACCGCTGCAGAGAACGGTACCTCGCATTTTGTTGCAGAGTTAGCCCTCGCGCAAGCTCTGGAACAGAAGTTATGTAATACTCCCGAGGTTGGATCGAGCCGCCTGGGATACACGTGGCAGTTCTGTCGGTAAGGGGTGAGAAACAGAATCAGGGGTGCCATCCCATCTCCATACCTGACACACGTTGTTCTGGTTCCCGTTTGTCATGTTGGTGGTAGAGTTCTGCGGACCCGTACCGACCGCAAAGGTGGTAGATGTAGCGGAAGGTCGTCCGTTCCCCGCGTTTGAGGGGTTTGGCGAGTGCACTGGTATGCGTAGAGCCTTCCGGATGCTTTGAAGCGTCGAGATCGTCGTGGGTAACGAAGAAAAAAGGCCAGGGGCAGGTTTTCGAGGTAGATTCGAAGTAGCTCCGGTCTGAGTTGCGGTGGTCGTAGCCATCAAAATCCAACGCGCCGCTGGGTTGATAACGAAATGAAACGGAACAGGAGCTGGTGTACGCTGCGGGGGACGGGAATGATATTCGAGCGAGGCGGGTATCTGTTATGTTGTGTGGCGGAGGGGAAGATTGTTGGACATCCATGACTCTTTTCATTAAGTGAGTGAGGTGGACGTGAGGCACTGGCTGAGGGAAACGTGAGGAAGCCACGATCCGCACAGCAGAAATCATCGAACCCCCTTCTTATCCCGGCCACGCCGATCGGAAATGAGGTGGCCACGCCCAAGAGTCATTCTTGGCGTTTCGTGTATGGACATCATACAGAGGGGTGGACAGTGGAAACGATACCGCACCTCTTGCGATTTCGAGGCCGCAGTCGTTGGTGATGCCCCAAGACCCATGTCACTCGAGCGTTGTGTCACCGCCGCGAGAGGGAGTGCCCTCATTCATCGACAGACTTTGGGAAATGTTCGAAATCCGTCGAGAAAAACGGAACCATCCAATCGTACCATGGTCCGGCGCAGGCGAAAGACCGTAATCCTACGCGCGAATTGTTCGGGTGGAAGTAAATCGGGAAATCGGGGTTCAGTGGACTCCATTCGACTCGACAAGTGGAGTAACTGACGTCCACTCGCACGTCCGTCTCGTGGCCGCGTCTGCCTGTTGTGATCGAATCACCCTGGGGCGCGATCCAGGTGGGGTGGTCGAACGTGGTGAATGGGTACAGTCCAAGGCGATTCGCCGGACTGTGTCTTCAGTTCAACAACAGCCAGGGGGACCAAACTCCGTTTGTCGACGTCTTAATGCCGTACTCGGTGTCGCCATTGAGACCAGTAGCTGGGTCAAGGAGTGCGGTATGGAAATAGAAAGGTGGAACTATTCGGTTTAAAATCCTCCACATGTCCACTGATGAGCTTTAGAATAAACCCTGAAGCACTCAGTAACGACTAAAAATACACACCTCTCACAGAACGCAGTGTATTCGAGACCTGAGCGTCGGGAGCCGTTCCCCATTCCACGGGAGTTGGCCACCAGGAGTTCCTTCGCCGTTTCGATCTCTTCTCCGCACAGGGTGACAATAGGGCGTGAGGGGGATTTCGCAGCGGGCGTCGACGCGTCGGGGTCATTATATGCGGTAGGGGTCATTTCGGGAGAGTTTCTCAGAGAATCGACTCGTTGAATCCGTTGTTCTCCGGAGTTTTTGATCCGATTGAGACTCGGCACCCCGCGCTTCGCGGGTTGACCGCAAACAGATTGCGGCAACATGGCACTTTCGCTCAGTGAGTTCGATTCGCCGCCAGCCACTCGACGGTTATTAGGATATTTTCACGAGCTAGGTGGGAATGGGTTGCGTCTAGGGATCTGGTCCGGGCGCCGGCAGCATACCGTGGTGTCGATGATCAAGGGTCCGTGGGTGCAGCTTCTGTTCATTCCGTCTTGACATTTGTTGAGTCTGATCGAAGGCTGATCCTTCTTTCCTTCCTTCCCTGTGCCCAGCCTACCCGTCATCGCCCGTCATCCACCCTCGAAGCAAGATAAGCCAAGGCTCGAAGGATAAGGACATCGTGCACGGTTGCGTGTAGGGTGGATGACTTGCTCGCGTTACGACGCGTACAATCTACATACTGGTCGTACTACGCGAGCGGGATGATATTTACGCTCGGCGCGACAAATTTGTCAAATGGAGATCCTTCTCTACCTGCCGCAATGCTTCCCAGCGCCATGCCTCTCTATTCGACTCCGTGACAGCGAGACATAAAAATCGCGATGGGTTTCCTCTCCCGCCGCCCTTGTCCGCCCTGTTCTCCATACGCGTCCCGATGTCGACAAAGGCGCAAGAAGGCTCTTTCCCATCCAGGGTACCATCCAAGGCGTCGTCTGGCCGCAAGGACGCGTCCAGCCCCGACTCAGACGACAGAACGACTCCCCTCCTACCTATCGCCTGGGCACCTTCCATCAAATACCTCGTCCTCTTCCAGGTCGTCGCACACGCTGGAATGGCTTCTTGGTGCGCTTCAGCCTTCATCCCAGCGTTCCTCCAGATGTCCCACTTCTTCCACCGGTCGATCAGCGATATGACCTACCTCGTCGGGGCCTACACCTTGATGATGGGATTCGGCGTCTTGGTCTGGAATCCGC
>Ga0307509_10012095_pt1 | contig 10355 bp, 10 predicted proteins | sample 10_EM_MG_FD_202245 | JGI IMG/M metagenome (GOLD analysis project Ga0307509, IMG submission 202245) | Populus trichocarpa ectomycorrhiza microbial communities from riparian zone in the Pacific Northwest, United States - 10_EM | ecosystem: Host-associated > Plants > Roots > Unclassified | place...
GACGGCTCGGGCCGCGTCGCGGCGCACGAGATCATGCTGGGCACCGCGGCGATCCGCAACCTGATCCGCGAAGCCAAGATCGCGCAGATGTATTCGTCGATCCAGACCGGCAACTCGATGGGCATGCAGACGCTCGACCAGAACCTCGCCGATCTGGTGCGCCGCAACGTGATCTCGCCGCCGGAAGCGCGTGCGAAGGCGAAGTTCCCCGAGAACTTCCCCGGGTAAACAAAGGGACCGACATGGAACGCGACCAGGCATCGAAATTCGTCAACGACCTGCTGCGGCTGATGGTGTCGCGCAATGGCTCCGACCTGTTCCTCACCGCCGACTTCCCGCCGGCGATCAAGGTCGACGGCAAGGTCACCAAGGTCTCGCCGCAGCCGCTGACCGGCCAGCACACGCTCGCGCTGGCGCGCGCGGTGATGAACGACAAGCAGGCGGCCGAGTTCGAGCGCACCAAGGAGTGCAACTTCGCGGTGGCGCCGCAGGGCATCGGGCGCTTCCGCGTCAACGCCTTCGTGCAGATGGGCAACATCGGCATGGTGATGCGGACGATCCCGCAGACGCTGCCGACCATCGACGGCCTGAACCTGCCCCAGGTGATGAAGGATGTCGCGGTGACCAAGCGCGGCCTGGTCATCTTCGTCGGTGCCACCGGCTCGGGCAAGAGCACCTCGCTCGCGGCGATCGTCGACTACCGCAACGAGAACTCGTTCGGCCACATCATCACGATCGAAGACCCGGTCGAGTTCGTGCACCCGCACAAGAACTGCATCATCACGCAGCGCGAGGTCGGCATCGACACCGACGGCTGGGAGCAGGCGCTGAAGAACACGCTGCGCCAGGCGCCCGACGTGATCCTGATGGGCGAGATCCGCGACCGCGAGACCATGGAGCACGCGGTCGCCTTCGCCGAAACCGGCCACCTGTGCCTCGCGACTCTGCACGCCAACAGCGCGAACCAGGCGCTCGACCGCATCATCAACTTCTTCCCCGAAGAGCGGCGCCAGCAATTGCTGATGGACCTGTCGCTGAACCTGAAGGGGCTGGTCTCGCAACGCCTGATGCCGCGCCAGGAAGGGCGCGGCCGCGTCGCGGCGGTCGAGATCATGCTGAACACGCCGCTGATCTCCGACCTGATCTTCAAGGGCGAAGTCGCCGAGATCAAAGAGATCATGAAGCGCTCGCGCGAGCTCGGCATGCAGACCTTCGACCAGGCGCTGTTCGACCTGTACGAGTCGCAGGCGATCACCTTCGAAGACGCGCTGCGCAACGCCGACTCGGTCAACGACCTGCGCCTGCAGATCAAGCTGCACAGCCAGCGCGCACGCAGCAGCGACCTGGCGGCCGGCACGGAGCACCTGACGATCGTGTAGGCTTGCTGTATCGCCTCATCCCACGGCCTCATACGAGGCCGTTTTCAATTTCAACGTCATGATCACCAAGACCTACGACCCGACTCCTTTGCGCGACGTCACCTTCCTCGGCCTCGGCGTGATGGGCTACCCGATGGCCGGCCACTTGGCCCGCGCCGGCCACCGCGTGACGGTCTACAACCGCAGCCCCGCGAAGGCCGCGCAGTGGGTCGCCGAATATGGCCACGCGAGCGCCGCGACGCCCGCGGCGGCCAGTGCCGGCGCCGACATCGTGTTCGCCTGCGTCGGCAACGACGACGACCTGCGCTCGGTCGTGCTCGGCGAACACGGCGCGTTCAGCGGCATGAAGCGCGGCGCGATCTTCGTCGACCACACGACCGCGTCGGCCCAGGTCGCGCGCGAGCTGAGCGCGCTGGCGCAGCCGCAAGGCCTGCACTTCATCGACGCGCCGGTCTCGGGCGGCAACCTCGGCGCGATCAATGGCGCACTGACCGTGATGTGCGGCGGCGACGCAGCCGCGTTCGACGCGATGCGGCCGGCTGCGATGGCCTTTGCCAAGGCCGTCACGCTGCTGGGCGCGAGCGGCGCGGGCCAGCTCGCAAAGATGGTGAACCAGACCGCGATCGCCGGGCTGGTGCAGGGCCTGGCCGAGGCGATTGCGTTCGGCCAAAAGGCGGGCCTGGACATGCGTGCCGTGCTCGACGTGATCGGCAAGGGCGCGGCGCAGAGCTGGCAGATGGACAACCGCGGCCCGACGATGCTCGACGGCAAGTTCGACTTCGGCTTCGCGGTCGACTGGATGCGCAAGGATCTCGGCCTGGTGCTCGAGGAGGCCAAGCGCAACGGCGCGCGCCTGCCGGTGACGGCGCTGGTGGACCAGTTCTACGCCGACATCCAGGCCCAGGGTGGCAACCGCTTCGACACCTCGAGCCTGCTGCTCAGGCTCGAGTAACGCAGGTCAGGGCTTGGCGGCCGATGCCGGGTCTGCGGCGGGCACGGCTGCCGGCGCAGATGCAGGCGCTGTGCCCGCGAGTTCGGATTCGCTGACGACGTCGAACACCTTCACGACCTTGCGCACGCCGCTGACACCGCGCGCGATCTCGGTGCCGCGGTTCGCTTCGCGCTCGGTGACGCGGCCCATCAGGTAGACGACGCTGCGTTCGGTGACGACCTTGTAGGCGTTGGCCTGCACGTCTTTCGCATCGACCATGCTGGCCTTGACCTTGCTGGTGATCAGCGCGTCGTTCGAGCGGTTGCCGATCGAGCTCGGCATCGTGATGGCGAGCTCGTTGACGACCGAGCGCACGTTCTCGATGCGCGCGATCGCCTGCTCGACGGCGGCCTTGTCGGCCTCGTTCGGCGCCTCGCCGGTGACGAGCACGAGCCGGCCGTAGCTGGTCACGTTGATGTGGCCGCGATCGCCGAGCACTTCGCTGGCGCGCTTGGCCGCCTTGAACTCGATGGCCTGGTCTTCGACCTGGGTGCCCGAGGTGCGCCGGTCGACCGCCATCATCGAGCCGCCGACCATCGCGCCGCCGACCAGCACCGCGCAGCCGCTCATCAGCGCAGAAGCGGCGAGCGCGCTGGCGAGCAGCGTGAGACGCAGGGAAGAAGGTTTCAGCAGGCTCATGTGTTTTCCTGTTCGCCGAGCAGTTGCAGGTCGACCGCGTCGCACAGGCAGTGCAGCACGAGCAGATGCACCTCCTGGATGCGCGCGGTGCGGTCGTGGGGGACGCAGATCATCACGTCGGTTTCTTGCAGCAATTCGCGCAAGCGGCCGCCCTTGTGGCCGGTCAGCGCGATCACCGTCATGTCTTTCGCGCGTGCGGCTTCGACGGCCGCGACGACGTTGCCCGAGTTGCCGCTGGTGCTGATCGCGAGCAGCACGTCGCCGGGGGCGCCGAGCGCCTGGACCTGCTTCGAGAAGATCGAGTTGAAGTCGTAGTCGTTGCCGATCGCGGTCAGGATCGAGCTGTCGGTCGTCAACGCCATCGCGGCCAGCCCGGGCCGCTCGCGCTCGAAGCGGCCGACGAACTCGGCCGCGAAGTGCTGCGCGTCGCCGGCCGAGCCGCCGTTGCCGCACGAGAGCACCTTGCCACCGGCCGTGATGCAGCCGACCAGCGCACTGACGGCGTCGGCGATCGGCTTGGAGAGGACTTCAGCGGCCGCGTACTTCAGGTCGGCGCTGTCGAAGAATTGCTGCTGTATGCGTTGTTCAAGCATGGACATGGATCATAAGACACCCGTGCACCACACTGGTTCCATCTGCTTACGATGCCTCGAAGGCGCCGCGTAACCATTCGATTCGGTCGGCGTCGATCGCGATCACATCGAAGCGGCAGGGCGGGACGCTGCGCAGGGTTTGCAGAAAATACTGCGCCGTGAGCACGAGGCTGCGCTGCTTGCTTGTGCTGACGCTCGCAGCCGCGCCGCCGAACGCCGCCGATTGGCGTGCACGCACCTCGACGAACACCAGCGTGCCATCGCGCTCGCGCATGATCAGATCGACTTCGCCGCCGCGCGCATGCGGGCCGCGCGCGACCCGATAATTGCGCTGCACGAGGGTCAAGCCTTTTGCCAGCAGGTGCGCCAGCGCACGCGCCTCGCCTGCCTCGCCCACCGCCTTCGTAGTCGTCGAATTCTTTGTGACCACCAACCATGCCTCGTTGATGCAGCAAGCCGCCGCGGCCGCGGCCGGCGCGCAGCACTATCCTGCGGGCGCACTGTACGTGGTCGCGACGCCGATCGGCAACCTCGCCGACATCACGCTGCGGGCGATCCATGTGCTCGCATTGGTCGATGCGATCGCCTGCGAAGACACCCGCCACAGCGCGCCGCTGCTGCGCCAACTCGGCATCGACGGCAAGGCGCTGTTGGCGGTGCACCAGCACAACGAGCGCGATGCGTCCGCCGGCGTGCTGCTGCGGCTCGCGCGCGGCGAGCGCGTGGCCTACGTCAGCGACGCCGGCACGCCCGCCATCAGCGACCCGGGCGCGGCGCTGGTCGCGGCGGCGCAGGCAGCGGGCTACCGCGTGCTGCCGATCCCCGGCGCGAGCAGTGCGGCGGCGGCGCTGAGCGTCGCGGGGGATGCGGTCGTGGGGCCGTTCACCTTCATCGGCTTCTTGCCGACGCGTGCCGGCGAGCGTGCGCAGGCGCTCGCCGCGCTCGCTGCGGCGCCGCAGGCACAGGTGTTGTTCGAGGCGCCGCATCGCATCGAGGCGCTCGCCGCCGCGCTGGCCGAGGTCTGCGCGGCGCGCACGGTGACGGTGTGCCGCGAGCTGACGAAGCAGTTCGAGACGGTGTCGAGCATGCCGGGCAGCGCGATGCCGGCGTGGTTCGCGGCCGATGCGAACCGCGGCCGTGGCGAGTTCGTGCTGGTCGTGCATGCACTCGCAGCGGCTGGCGCCGAGGCCGACCGGCCGACCTTCGACGCGACACTGCGCACGCTGCTGGCCGCCTTGCCGCTGAAGCAGGCCGTCGCGCTCACCGCCGAGCTCAGCGGCGCGCCGCGCAACGCCGTCTACGAGCGCGCGCTGGCGTTGAAGAACGCGGCCGAAGGCTGATCCCGCGCACCAAGGACGGCGAGCAGCGCTTGCGGCAGTGGTGTGTGCGGCGGCGTGCCGATCAGCGCGCGAAGCGCCGCATCATCGAGCGCGTGCGGGCGCTCCCACAGGTAGCGCATCGCCAGCACCTCGCGCACCATCGGCACGAAGGGCGCGGCCAGCCGCATCATCCACCAAGGCATGCTGCCGCTGCGCAGCGGGTGCCCGATCAGCGCCTCGGCCGCGGCCTTGAACTCGTCGCCCGTCAGCGTGTGGCCCTTGAAATGCAGGCGATGGTGGCCGTTCAGCTCGGCGCGCTTGTCGGCGACGCGCACGAAGGTCTGCGCCAGATCGGGCAGATAGGCCCAGGCGTGGGCGATGCCGGGGTTGCCGGGATAGACGAACTGGCCCTTGCCGAGCTTGGAAGCCATCGCCATGTCGAGCCAGGTGCCGGTGCCTGGCCCACCGAAGAAATCGCCGGCGCGGATCACGACGCTGTCGACACCCTCGAGTGCTGCGGCGGCGAGACGCGCTTCCATCTCGATGCGGATGCGCGCCTTCGGCGTGGCACCGCATTCCGGGGTCGTCGATGTCAGTAGCGGCGGCAGTTCGCGCCCGAAGTTGTAGACGTTGCCCGGCAGCATCAGCAGCGCGCCGCTGGCGCGCGCGACCTGCACGGCGGCATCGGCCAGCGGCAGCGCGAGCCGGTCCCATTCGGTGTACAGCGGATTCAACGCGTTGACGACCACGCTCGCGCCTTGTGCGGCCTGGATCAGCGCGGGCGCGTCGGCGGCATCGCAGCGCACCGCCTGCACGCGCGGGTGGTTGACGAGCGCATGCGGCAAGGCCTTGCGGGCCTGCGCGCGAACCTGCCAGCCGGCATCGGCGAACGCGGCGGTCAGAACCCGGCCGATGCGGCCGGCGGCGCCAAGAATCAGGACGGTGGAGCTCATGGTGTGGGTTCCGGGTGGTGACGATGGTGCGATTGTTCGAGGCTGTCTAGCGATGCACAATCGATGTAGCTGCATACCGGTCATTCATTCATGAATAACGAATCTCCCCACGCTGAACCCGACTGGACGCTGCTGCGCGCTTTCCTTGAAGTTGCGAACAGCGGTTCGCTGAGTCGCGCTGCGGTGACGCTGGGCAGCAGCCAGCCCACGCTGAGCCGGCAGATCGCGCAGCTCGAAGCGCAGCTCGGCCACGCGCTGTTCGAGCGCACGACGCGCGGCGTGCGGCTCACCGAAGCTGGCGCGGCACTGCGTGTACCGGCCGAGCGCATGCGCGAGCACGCGCAGCAGTTCGCGATGGTGGCGGCTGGCCGCTCGAAGACGGTGGCCGGCACTGTGCGCATCACGGCCAGCGAGGTCTTCAGCGCCTACGTGCTGCCGGAACTGCTGCTCGGCCTGCGCCGCAGCCATCCGGAGATCCAGATCGAGCTGGTGGCGAGCAACACGGTCGAGAACCTGCTGGAGCGCGAGGCCGACATCGCACTGCGCATGCAGCGGCCGAAACAATCGGCGCTGGTGGCGCGGCGCCTGGCCGATCAGCCGCTGGCGTTCTACGCGCACCGCGACTACATCGCCCGGCGCGGCCAGCCCACGCTGGCCAACATGCTGCAGCACGAGTGGGTCGGCTACGACCGCTCGGACCAGTACCTGCGCGGTTTTCGCGCCGCCGGTTATGCGGTGAGCAAGGAGCTGTTCGGGTTCCGCTGCGACAACCAGATCGTCGCGTGGCAGGCGGTGCTCGCGGGGCTGGGCATCGGCGCGGTGACGCAGCGTGTCGCGGCACTGTCACCGCAGGTGGTGCGGGTGCTGCCGAAGGTGCCGATCCCGCCGCTGCCGCTGTGGATCACGGCGCATCGGGAGCTGCGCGGCACGCCGCGGCTGAAAGTCGTGTTCGATGCGCTCGCCCACGCGCTGAAGGCGCGCTGACGAATCCCCCGGCAGGGGCAAAGACAAGGGCGTGGATCGATCAGTGCACGACTTCTACAATGCGCGCTCAACCTCCAGAGGACGACGGCCATGATCTCTCGCGAACCCACGATCGAACGCCTGGCTGTGGCGCGCTCGCTGCTGCTCGAACCCTTCGGCCTCACCGACGCGACGCTGGCGAAGGCGCTGGCCGCGATCGCGACGCACCGCATCGACGATGCCGATCTGTACTTTCAGTACACGCGCAGCGAAGGCTGGAGCCTCGAAGAAGGCATCGTGAAGAGCGGCAGCTTCGGCATCGACCAGGGCGTGGGCGTGCGCGCGGTGGCGGGCGAGAAGACGGCGTTCGCGTACTCCGACGACATCTCCGAAGCCGCGCTGATGGACGCGGCCTACACGGTGCGCACGATCGCGGCGAACGGCCAGAGCCGCCAAGTCAAGATCGGCACGAAGCAGAAGGTCGCGGGCAGCCGGCTGCTCTATGCACCGATGGACCCGATCGCGACGCTCGACAGCACGCAGAAGGTCGCGCTGCTCGAGAAGGTCGAGAAGCTCGCGCGCAGCAAGGACCCGCGCATCGTGCAGGTGATGGCCGGCTTGGCCGGCGAGTACGACGTCGTGATGGTGGCGCGCGGCGACGGCACACTGGCCGCAGACGTGCGCCCGCTGGTGCGCCTGAGCGTCACGGTGATCGCCGAGCAGACGATCAACGGCGAGGTGCGCCGCGAGGTCGGCAGCGGCGGTGGCGGCGGGCGCTTCGGCTTCGGCTACTTCCACGACGGCATCATCGAATCCTATGTGCAGGATGCCGTCAATGCGGCGCTGACCAACCTCGAATCGCGCCCAGCCAAGGCCGGCGAGATGAGCGTGGTGCTCGGGCCGGGCTGGCCCGGCGTGCTGCTGCACGAGGCGATCGGCCACGGGCTCGAGGGCGACTTCAACCGCAAGGGCAGCAGCGCGTTCAGCGGCCGCATCGGCCAACGCGTCGCGGCCAAGGGCGTGACGGTGCTCGACGACGGCACCATTCCCGATCGCCGCGGCTCGCTGAACGTGGACGACGAGGGCAATGCCTCGCAGCGCAATGTGCTGATCGAGGACGGCATCCTGAAGGGCTACATCCAGGACTCGATGAACGCGCGCCTGATGGGCGTGGCACCGACCGGCAACGGCCGGCGCGAGAGCTACGCCGCGGTGCCGATGCCGCGCATGACCAACACCTACATGCTGGGCGGCGACAAAACGAAAGAAGAGATCATCGCCGGCCTGAAGCGCGGCCTCTACGCGACCAACTTCGGCGGCGGCCAGGTCGACATCACGAGCGGCAAGTTCGTGTTCTCGGCCAACGAGGCTTTCTGGGTCGAGAACGGCAAGATCCAGTACCCGGTGAAGGGCGCGACCATCATCGGCAACGGGCCCGATGCATTGACGCGCGTCAGCATGATCGGCAACGACATGAAGCTCGACCCCGGTGTCGGCGTGTGCGGCAAGGAAGGGCAGAGCGTGCCTGTGGGCGTGGGCCAGCCCACCTTGCGCATCGACCGCCTGACCGTCGGCGGAACGGCTTGACGTTATGTCTGTGCGGCGTGATACATTCGCGGCCATGATTTCGCGCGCCGTTTATTTTGCGTACTTTTGGTTCTCCCACCGCCCAGCGGCCGGAGAGGCCAGCGCGCACGCCAAGTAGACAGCGCCAAGAATCTCCGAAAACCGCCGGGCTCACCCCCGGCGGTTTTTTTTCGCCTGCACGAACACGAATTCACCTTGAGGAGCCCACCGCCATGACGACCAAATCCAGCAACGCCGCCAGCGAGGGTTGGTATGCGCACAGCGAACGCACCAGCCAGACCGACGACCAGCGGATCAGGGACGTGACGCCCTTGCCGCCGCCGGAGCACCTGATCCGCTTCTTCCCGATCGCGGGCACGCCGGTCGAGACGCTGATCGGCAACACGCGCCAGGCGATCCGCCAGATCATGCAGCGCAAGGACGACCGCTTGCTCGTGATCATGGGCCCGTGTTCGATCCACGACCCGGCGGCGGCGGTCGAGTACGCGCGCAAGCTGCAGGTGCAGCGCGAGAAGTACCGCGACACGCTGGAGATCGTGATGCGTGTCTACTTCGAGAAGCCGCGCACGACCGTGGGCTGGAAGGGCTTGATCAACGACCCGTACCTCGACGAGAGCTACCGCATCGACGAAGGCCTGCGCATCGCGCGCCAGCTGCTGCTCGAGATCAACCGCGTTGGCATGCCAGCGGGCAGCGAGTTCCTCGACGTGATCTCGCCACAGTACATCGGCGACCTGATCTCGTGGGGAGCGATCGGCGCACGCACGACCGAGAGCCAGGTGCACCGCGAGCTCGCATCGGGCCTGTCGGCGCCGATCGGTTTCAAGAACGGCACCGACGGCAACATCAAAATCGCGATCGATGCGATCCAGGCCGCGGCACGGCCGCACCACTTCTTGTCGGTGCACAAGAACGGCCAGGTCGCGATCGTCGAGACGCGCGGCAACAAGGACTGCCACGTGATCCTGCGCGGCGGCAAGACGCCGAACTACGATGCCGCGCACGTGGCCTTGGCCTGCAAGGAAATCGAGGCCGCGAAACTCGACTGCACGCTGATGGTCGATTGCAGCCACGCCAACAGCAGCAAGCAGCATGAGCGCCAGGTCGATGTGGCACGCGATGTGGCAGCGCAGATGCGCGACGGCAGCCGCTGCATCTTCGGCGTGATGGTCGAGAGCCACTTGAACGCGGGCGCGCAAAAGTTCAGCGCCGGCAAGGACGATCCGACGAAGCTGGAATACGGCAAGAGCATCACCGATGCGTGCATCGGCTGGGACCACTCGCTGGAAGTGCTGGACGTGCTCAGCGGCGCAGTGAAGGCGCGGCGCGGCTAGTCATCGATCACTCGCTGTCGCGCAGCAGCTTCTCGCTCTTCCAGTACACATCGTCGCCGCCCAACCCGTCGAGGTTGGCGCGGTTGAGCACACGGGCGAGCACGAACAGCAGGTCGCTCAGGCGATTCAGGTAGTGACGCGGCTCGGCGCGCACCGCGTCGACCGCGGTCAGCGCGACCACGGCGCGCTCGGCTCGGCGTGCGATCGTGCGGCCGACATGCGCAAGCGCCGCGCTGCGCGTGCCGGCCGGCAGGATGAATTCCTTCAAACGCGGCAGCGCGGCGTTGTAGTGCGCGAGCGCCTCATCGAGGCGCAACACGGCCTCGGCCTTCAGCAGCTCGTAGCCGGGGATCGAGAGCTCGCCGCCGAGGTTGAACAGCTCGTGCTGGATCACGACGAGCAGCTCGCGCACATCGTCCGGTAGCGGCTCGGCGAGCAGCACGCCGAGCTGCGAGTTGAGCTCGTCCACGTCGCCCATCGCCTGCACGCGCAAATGGTCTTTGGGCACGCGGGTGCCGTCGCCCAGACCGGTCGTGCCATCGTCGCCGGTGCGGGTTGCGATTTGCGAAAGTCGATTGGCCATGGTGCGCATGCTAG
>Ga0307509_10012096_pt1 | contig 10355 bp, 5 predicted proteins | sample 10_EM_MG_FD_202245 | JGI IMG/M metagenome (GOLD analysis project Ga0307509, IMG submission 202245) | Populus trichocarpa ectomycorrhiza microbial communities from riparian zone in the Pacific Northwest, United States - 10_EM | ecosystem: Host-associated > Plants > Roots > Unclassified | place...
AAAAAAATAATTTGAAATAAAAAAAATCAAGAAATTTTAAAACCATGGTTAAACAGAAAAGGCAAACACTACTTGGATAAAGTTGAAAAACAATGATTTTCTTCTTCTTCTTCTTCTTCTTCTTTTCCTCAGGAATCATCATTGAAAAAAGTTGTCAACAGGAAGAATTACTCCCCCGCACAAGATCATTAGAAACTGTTATAAAACAACCCTAGCAACAGTTCGGTCAAAATTGTATCAAGAGAAGGAAAAAAAAAATAAAAGTTTCAAACCATAAGCATCATGGTATGGTATGGTATGGTATGGTATGGTATGTTGTCACATATCCATAAAGACTTGCCTTCAATATTTCCTAATGTCATGTATGAAATCCTATTATAATTAAAAGTTTAAAAAAAAAGAGAGAGAAATCTCCAATAGTACCGAAACCAGCTCGGCAAAGTAGCCGGTATATTCTATAACAGATTCCGGTAAGTGTGAAAAAACAAGTCAAGCTTCCAAAAAATGAAGTCTACCTGTTGGATTTTCTGTCTTCGAGATCGACACTCAATCAAACGTTTCACGTTCAGACAAAAATCCTCAACAGCAGCTGCCTTACAAGACCGCACCTAAAGTATACTCCTCCTCCAAGGCTCCGACTACTAGACTCCTCCCATCACTTTCACTAATATCCCCAAGATACAAATTCCTCTTTAATTTCACTCCCAAATATTTCATATTTCTCCTCCCTCCCTGTCCCACCACCATCCACCACCGTCCGCTCCTCCTCCACACACACACCAAAAAAAAAAAACCTCCATAAAAACACCTCTTTATCCAGATTCCAAAAATATTTCCATCTTTAGCTCCATCCAATTCCACCATCTTTCTTAACTCTATACTTGCCAAGATGTTAGGGGAAAGGAAGTAGTTTTGTGTTAAATCCAACAACACTTACCTAAAAAAGAGCAAAACATCTCTTTTGAAGTTGTGATATTAATATAAAATAAACATATCCTTTTCAAGATTAAGATTCTGCTTCTTTTTACCTAGCAACCAGAATCTGAATCCTCCAGTCAGTCATGGAACCACCAGAAAATTACAGCACGGATACTTCTTTTGCAGTACCTTTTGAAGATGCCCAGAAGATAATTCTAAGGTGGGACTCGACAGCATCTGAAGAAGCAAGAGAAAGAATGATCTTTGATGGAGATCGTCAAGAAGTGGATCTATACTTACAAGCTGTTGATGAAATCCAAAAGTCTATGTCATCAACTTCAATTTCATCTGACCATCATGATCAAGATAGTAATGATAACAAGGTCACCTCTGCTATACAGATCGCCATGGCTAGACTTGAAGATGAGTTCCGCAATATCCTTATTAACCATACAAGCCCTGTTGAACTGGACTCTATTATCATTTCTGATCGTGCTTCTTTGAACCATTATACTAGTTCGGTAAGAAGCATCACTGAATTTGATCAGGAGGAAGTTCGTCGTGGTGGCGGTGATCATGATGATGGTTTGGATCCTATACAGCGTGCAGATTCGACTAATAGTAGTGCCAGTTATCGATCTACGAGTAGTATTCGTGAGATCGATCTGATTCCTCTAGAAGCTGCAGCAGACCTTCAGTCCATTGCGAAACGGATGATCTCTGCTGGGTACTTTAGGGAGTGTATCCAGGTCTATGGGAGTGTGAGAAAATCAGCTTTGGATGCGAGTTTTCGGAGACTTGGGATTGAGAAATTGAGTATTGGGGATATTCAGAGACTGGAATGGGAGACTTTGGAGACCAAGATCAGGAGGTGGATTCGTGCGGCCAAGGTTTGTGTTAGGATATTGTTTGCTAGTGAGAAGCAGCTTTGTGAGGAGATTTTTTATGGGATTGGTACTGCCATTGACGATGCTTGTTTTATGGAGACTGTCAAGGGTCCAGCTATTCAATTGTTTAATTTTGCTGAGGCAATTAGTATTAGCAGGAGATCTCCTGAGAAAATGTTCAAGATTTTGGACTTACATGATGCTTTGATGGGCTTGTCGCCTGATATTGATGTTGTTTTTGAATCAAAATCTGCTGATTCCGTTCGAGTTCAGGCTGCTGAGATTCTGTCAAGATTGGCTGAGGCTGCCAGGGGGATTTTATCTGAGTTTGAGAGTGCTGTTTTGCGTGAGCCCTCCACGGTTGCGGTGCCTGGAGGGACAATTCATCCATTGACAAGGTATGTGATGAATTATATCAGTTTGATTTCGGATTATAAGCAGACCTTGATTGAGCTTATTATGTCAAAACCATCGACTGGCTCGAGATATTCGGGTGATCCAACTACCCCTGATATGGAATTTGCTGAACTAGAGGGGAAAACCCCTTTAGCCCTTCATTTGATTTGGATTATTGTGATTTTGCAATTCAATTTGGAGGGCAAGTCCAAGCACTACAAGGATGCATCATTGGCCCATCTGTTTATGATGAACAATGTTCACTATATTGTTCAAAAGGTCAAAGGCTCGCCAGAATTGCGAGAAATGATTGGAGACGATTACTTGAGAAAGCTGACTGGGAAATTTAGGCAGGCAGCTACTAGTTACCAGAGAGCAACTTGGGTAAGTGTTTTGTATTGCTTGAGGGATGAGGGTTTACATGTAAGTGGGAGTTTCTCTTCTGGTGTCTCAAAGAGTGCTTTGAGAGAGAGATTTAAGACCTTCAATGCTATGTTTGAGGAGGTTCACAGGACTCAAGCAACATGGTTGATTCCAGATTCTCAACTTAGGGAGGAGCTTCGAATTTCTATATCTGAGAAGTTGATCCCAGCTTATAGGTCATTTCTTGGACGGTTCAGGAGTCATATAGAGAGTGGAAAGCATCCAGAAAATTATATCAAGTATTCAGTGGAGGATTTAGAGAATGCGGTCTTGGATTTCTTCGAGGGTTATCCTGTATCTCAGCACCTGAGGAGGAGATCCCAGTGAAGGAATGGATGAGTTTTGCCGACTTAGAAACTAGGACACATTCTTTGAATTTTTTGTGAAGTGTTTGGGTGATGTTATGCTGGTTAATAAGGGGCTGCCCTGTGCTCTGCAGTTGTTTTATGCATCATCAGTTAATTTGCCGTGGATCAGAACAAGTAGAGTTCTTTGGGAAGATAAGGTGCAGCTCTCTTGAACAGCCAGGTCTCTCAACCTGAATGCTTCCACACTGTAAGCATGTTGTTTGTTTTGGTTTGCCACATTCTAGGTTTTTTCTTTTTCTTTTTTCATTTGTTCATATGGGAATTGTTGTATGTGTGATTTCTCGCTACTATTTATTATAAGAAGCAGTTTTCTTTATAGCACCAAAATTCTCCTGGAGCAAATCTATTTGTGGCCTGAGTTAAATGCATTTGGAAAATGGAACGGGACAAGCTTTGATGATGTTGAAAAGGTGATAAATTTAAGGTTGGTTTAAATATATTTGGGTTAGATTAGACGTGGGTATTTTTCCATTGATCCAAGGAAATATGAATATTCGTTATTGGAAATGACAACTCAAACCTCTAACAAAGAACTGAAATCACAAAACCTGCATTTATTGAATATGAATCTGCGCAAGTTTTCTTTCCTAATTCCAATTAAATCTTCAGAAATGACGCTTAACCATGGTGCTTGTGACCATCTTTCAACAAGTCTGTTGTATTAGAACTTTTACAATTAGATAGTGCAGCTAGTACTTGCTCACTGCAACCTGTTTTGTGTCACTTGATGATTTTCCCTTTGATTTGTTTCTGTTTACCATTGATTTCAATAAAGTTGATACCAATAAGTTTCAAGGTTTAGATCTGTCACTGACAGAAATTCCTGCAAGATATGGCAAACGCTGAGACCTTTTTGTGCGAATAAATTTGGAAGCTTTTTATGCCATCTTTTTTCCTGAACAACCTAATCTCCAGCTGGCTTTAAGGTAGCTTTGACAATTTGTTGATTCAAATTCCGGCTTGGTGGGGCATGCTATGAATTCCTGCTAGATATAGCTGTAACTGAAGCCTTTTTCTACCAAAAACTTTTCTTCTTTTCTTTCTCAAAACTGCTAATTGATTGATAGGAATTCTCTCCACGTGGGGGTTTGGACCTACATGCTCTCTTTAGAGGGAGTGTTATTCTTGCCAGCTGATCCAGAAATTTATTGATTCAGTTTGAGCTTAGGGTTTGATGTGTTTTTCTATTTCTCTCGAAACCAGGCTAGTAGTTTAGTCTATGCTTGGTTTGCTTGAATTTGGTGACCCAAGTGCAGATATATACTGTGTTTTTTTAATTTTAGATAGCTGGACATTTCATGAGATCTGGTTTCAAATTGAAGCACGTAGCAGCTTGCAAATGAGGTATACCACCCAGACTAGACTATATCCATCCGGAAAGAGGTTTGGCTAGCTGATGTTTGAATGGTTTCCATGAGTTTTGTCATCTGTGCAAAGAAGGAAACTCGTCACCCTTCAATCTGGGACAAATCCTGTCATCAGCATAGATTGATGGCTGGTTGTCTGATATTGAAATGAAATGGAAACTGAATTCGCCTAATTGTCTCTGCCTCCAACAAATCATCAAAATTGTGTGTGGACTGGAGACAAGCAGGAAAAAAAGATAGGGAACAGGTCTTATACAGTTGTTTGTATGAATCTAAACCCAAACTGGCAGGGGTTTTGCCTTTGTTTAGTTCCCGTGTCCTCTAGGGTAGTGGACTACAGGCCGACTCTTTCTTAAGCTGGCAGAAATAGTCGAGACATCTTACCATCTGGGGCATCCCTTGATTGAGTGCTGCAAATTTGTGTCTTAGATACATGAACAGCAAACAGATCATGCCTTGAATTGAAGTGGTAGAAACTGGGTTCGAATCGCAAAGGACAGCATTGTTTTTGATGTAAAATAGAATTAAACGAAGAGTAAAGATAAAACTAGTTTGGAACTGAGATTTCGTCAGAGGTGCAAGTGTAAGTTGGAATAGTTTTTTGAGGTCTGGAAATGCTGTTTTGGGAGCATTTCTTGGTATTCCATTAATTGATGGCATTCAAAAGAGATTGGGAAGTTAGTTTTTGTTATTCTCTCTTGTACAAATGAGGAATTCATCTCTTCTCTCAAAAATAATGGATTTAATTGTATCCCACAAGAGTAAATATCCCGAAAATGTTCAAATCAAGCCGATCACAACAAGGATTTAATTGTATCACACAAGAGTAAATACTCCTGCTGAAGCATTTGAACAACGCCTTTGAAGTTACAAGCAGAAGGGGAGAATCAAGTGCTAGAATTTAAGAGATCTATCCTATCTATTTTCTATATTTTATGTAGTAATCTGTACCTTAAAACTTTCCGTCTCGATATTTTATCTAACTTAAATTTAAAATTAAATCATGTAAAAATTACATTAACATGACTTAGTCAACTTAAAAAATTCAAAGATAACTCGGATAACTGTAAAAACCATTATTTAACTTAAAAAAAATTCAAGATAACCTTTTTATATATATTAAAATAACACATATTGGATCAACCAAGGTTTCGCAACTTAACATATCAATTTCATGATCTGATTAATGGACACTATTAGGTTTAAGAATTTTGCTTTTTAAAAAACTATTTTTTATTTAATTATATGATAACAAAAATAAACGCTTATAAAATTATATACAAATATAGTAAAAATCAAATATTCATGTTTGTATTGTGATAATCTTGTAGAAAACAAACTATAATTATTTATAAAATCAAATATTCATGTTTTTATAATTATTATTTTTTTAATGTATGAAAAGTGAACATATGATCTATTTTTTATGCCAAGTGTACCATTTTTTTTTTCTATTTTATACACAAATTTAAAAATTGATATAAAATTGGCAAAAAATAAAATAAAACACTATAAAAATATACAAAATGCGGCTAAATATTTTTATAGGTATGAGATCTGCTAATATATCTATTCAAATACACATAATTATAAATTTATAATGACTACGATAACACAGACAAAATGATAATAATATAATCAAAATACTAAACAATTTACTATATACTAATAATCCAAGCATGCGAAGAGTTATAAAGCAACAAGCATGCAGGCCAATGGTCATCTTCTATTTTATCCAAATTTGCTTCAGCCGAATCCCCTGCTCTGCTAAATCCTTTAGATGCTTACTACCATAGAAAGTTGTTCGTCAAATCCAAGCATTCGTGGGGACCCAAAATAAATTCTGAAAGGAGAATTTGTCACTGTAAAGGGCCATTTGAACTTGTGTTTAGAACCGTATTTCTAAAAAAATTAAAATGTTTTTTTTTAAATTATTTTTTATATATTTTTAAATTATTTTTAATGTATTGATATTAAAAATAATTTTAAAAAAATAAAAAGAAATATTATTTTAATGTATTTTTAAATGAAAAATAATTTGAAAAACAATCTTTAAACACCTTATTTGTATTTTTATTCAAAAACCCCCCCACATAATCTTCCTTCCAAGTAAAAACCAGAAGCACTCATGGCATTTTTTCTTATAGTTATCATTTCCCGTATGCGAAAACATGGCTGGAGAAGCACAAACCATAAAGGCATAAAAAAACTAACTAATAATGCACATTCAATGATTACTGTAACAAGTACACAGAAAATTTATCTAAAAAAGTACTCAGAAATACCACGAACAAGAATGATAAACAAGAATTGAAGAAAGAAAAGGTCATCCTATTGCAATCCCAAAGTGGACTTTTTCTCTGTATAAGTTTGCTCCTGCAGTAATTCTCGATGCAGATTTAGGGTGGTCATTGCAACAATAACAGATGATAACACCAACCTTAGAACATAAGAATTGAGACTTGGATTATTCTGTCTTATCTTCTTCCAAATCACCATTAGATGCTCCATTGCTGGTGTGCACTGGTATGGGTTCTGGCGAACTTCTAACATCCTTAGAAGGTATTGTGGATGGTTTAATGAGTGTTAAAGTGCCATCATCCCTGTCAAACTCATCGCTTGCATCATCTGAGTAAGCGTATCTGTCAAGAAAGCAAGAAGGTAACAAAAATATGGCAAAGTCAATGTCCTGACCTCAGACGATGATAATCCAAGCTGTGGCAGTGTTCCGTAATAAGAGCACAAGTTTTCTTTAAAAAACAATGATATTCATTCCATATAGCACAAAATGCACCCATGTTTATATGGAAATCACCATTTATTACAGCAAGACAGGAATGCTTAATAACCGAAAGACAGCAGAAGATGAATACAAGTGCACAGCATGTTGGGCAGGTATGGTTGTCAGTTCCATAACTCTTTACACGAATATAATGGTATGAGAATATTACATCTAAGGGTTTTTTTAATGCCATTATGAAGTTATAAAGTGCATATTTTTAATATCAATCCAAGCAAACTGTAATTCTATCATTAATTTTCCTGTTGTCCTAAAAACGTTGACAGTTAATGAAGTTGACTGAAAACACTTCTCATACCCAGAGGTAGCTGGAGTGTATCTTATTCAATACACCGGTTTCATACATGGGCTAAGCACCAAGTTTTCATAGGCAATTACTGGGGCCTATTAAGAATTAACATCTTTTGGAGGTTGAAAGAGATTTAACAGTGACATTATGGAAAAAAAAGGAGAAGGTCTTGCAAATGAACTGTCTTACCGCATTGAGTTCTGGGAGGGAGCCCAAAGAGCACAGATGATGCATAGAAGAGAAAAGGAAAGGAGTTGCCAGAAAGCTGGGATGACCCATGCATTCTGCCACTGCTCATTGTAAACATCTTTTGACTTGAAATACAACTGCAAGTAGACAACTTTAAACTTTAGTAACAATGAAATTCCATGAATGAAGTTAGATCTGCAAAACATTGCACAGACAGTTCTTCCTTATCCTCAATTTTGATAAAAACTGCAAAGTTATACTCGTACAATACAGTTAATTTCAAATTGTCTTATCTTAATCACAATCTAAGCCGTCTCATCCTAGATGGCTTACAAAATCATGGAAGTCAGCAACAAATATAGTTTTACATTTCAAAAACATTGCTGACACACACACACAAAGAAAGAAAGAAAATGAATTTTCTTTTCGTTCCCTTCCAAATTATGTAGTGCTAGAAGCACTTATTTAGCTTACAGCAAAACATTGCAAGTAGTGAGAGAAAGTTCCATGGATTCTTTATGCTTTTACAATAAGTTTCTGTAGAATCATTGTCCAGTGACAAGGAGAATAAAACAACATGTTGGCATTAAGCCTCATCTTCTTTACTTATATAGTCAGAGATTAACGTATACCTCATAGCATATCCAACCCACTGACACAATAACAGCTACTACCAGAGCATTAGTGAATTTCCGGTATATATCCAGCTTGACCATCATCCTCCTAGCCTGAGACATCAGATGAGGAAGAAAACGTTACTACTCAAGTTCACTTCAACTGTATTTGAACACATACACATGTAGTATCAGAAACTTTGATGTTTAAATGCATGTTATGTGTATGATGATCCAGATGCTCTGCTTCTGAATAGATTTTATAGATTATCAAATCATCTGATACAGAGGTTATCAAAAGTAGTTCACATCAACATGAGAAATACTTAGTTAACACCATATTTAGTCCATATGTTTAAAGAATGAAATGCTATGTTGTCCAACATCTAATAATAGCTTTAGGGGGTGTTTGGAACAGGGATAGATATTGCTTTTCAAAGTGTTTTTCGTTTGGAAATTTATCAAAATATTATTTTTTTAAAATTTATTTTTGACATCAGCACATCAAAACGATCCAAAAACAAAAACAAATAAATTTGAAGCAAAAACAAATTTCAAATTTTTTCAAAACTCCGGTTCAACCACAAGACCAAACACCCCCTAATAGTCATGGGTAAATTAGTAATCCATCTAATCCAGTATCCACTACATGCTAAGAAAAAAAGAGCATTGCTGTAAAATAAACATCACTCAGAATGGCAAACCAGGTACCTGAAGCTTACTTAAAGTGGCAGAAAGTGACTTAAATATCCAAATAATGATGAAAGCATCCAAGAAAGCCACGGGAAGAACCAAAAAAAGTTTGGCCTTGCCAGAAAGGTCACTAACAGCACCAACATTTTCTACTAATTCAAGCACTTCAGATGCCACAAAAAAGGTCACTCCAACCAATAGCACCTTCGATGTAAGACCACCTAAGGTAGGTCTCACAACACCATAGCCCATTGAAACCATCAAGATGACAAGGCGTGCAACTGAACGTTTAATAGTACCAAAAGTAACTGCCCATACAGTGATACCAGTTGGCCTAATTCCAGTCTCATTGAATTCAGCATAGTCAAAATACCAGAAAGCCATCTCGAACATGCCTAGTGTTATCACCAATGTTATGCAGTTTTGCAATGGAAAAACTTCTTTCCAGAATCTTGCATACTGAGAGAACCAGAATAATCCAAGTATAACAAAAGCAAGGGACATGAACCCGTAAAATTTCATGAGTGGTGCCATTCTACCAGGTAAATAACCACTGGGATTTTTCCATATAGTATTCCCCTCTACAACTACCTCTTTAAGATTAGGATCACAATGCATGAAATACAAATTATACATCCCAGTTCTGGAAATCTGTATTGATTTTGATGGCAATGTTGCAACTAGCTCGTCTGCATAGAATGCAACACCAAAGACCTGAGGCCAGCCAGGATTTTTAGTTGATGGGCGATGAATGATTTCTCCTTCTGAACACACACCCAACTTTGCAAGATCAGCTGTGCAGCAGACAGCTCTTTGACCACCATAGGCAGAACCCCCAATTGACTCTCTATCTTCTACCTCAAAAACAATAGCTTGTACCAACCCCGAACTAAAGTTGGAAAATTCCTGGGTTCTCTGGAATGTAATCTTTTCAAATCTGGTGACAAATGACCACATAAAATTAGTCATCGGGAATAAATGTAACTGAAATATAAAGCATGATGCTGTGTTTTAGACAACATAACAACCCAAATTATACATTTCATGCTGTATGATAGTGAGTTGAATTTCTTAACATACAAATACAAGGTCCTGAACAGTCCCAAATTGAACCAAGTACCAGAGGCCCAGGTTAGAAATTTGAACTACTGAGCTCAAAAGCATCAAATCCATATTATTCCTATGCTTGCATGATTCAATACCACATTAAATCAATTAGTTATTATCAAGAGCATTATCTACTCCAATTCTGAAACTTGAATCACAATGGAATACCATTATTAGATTATTGAAACCAAAAATATAATTGGCGTGACCCATGACTTGTTCTTCTCAGCAAACCCCAATTTTTGTTCTCATTTCTACATCGCATGTGTAAAGCATAACTATTTATACCCAAAGATGCAAGAGA
>Ga0307509_10012097_pt1 | contig 10354 bp, 16 predicted proteins | sample 10_EM_MG_FD_202245 | JGI IMG/M metagenome (GOLD analysis project Ga0307509, IMG submission 202245) | Populus trichocarpa ectomycorrhiza microbial communities from riparian zone in the Pacific Northwest, United States - 10_EM | ecosystem: Host-associated > Plants > Roots > Unclassified | place...
GCCGTAAACCTCCTCACCCCAGGAAACATCCAAACCCTCAAGTCCCTCTCGTATGAGTCCAACCGCACATCTCGCCTATCGCCCAACCAAATCCTACGAACATACTTGTACACCCGAAGGAAGTAGAAAGGAAAGAAGCAAGCAGGAAGGAGAGAAGAACTCTTAGCGACATCTACTACAGAAAGTATAAAAACATAAGGAATGAATGAACCCCTGACAAAGGAAATTTACGTCTGATAAGTGACGTGGATCAGCCTGAGCTAGGAAGTGAGAGTATGGACCTGCACACCGGAGCGGTGCCGGGGGACGAAGCAGTGCCCGCTGGCAGGATAGGATGGTGTGTACAGGGGACTCTGGTGAGGGGTCGCCGGAGGGTGTGCCAAAGTGGCATTAGCGACGGCCAGGAGGACGGGCGTAACCGCGGCGGGCTTTTATATAGCGACCGAAGATCGACCGCGGGAGGGGAGCAGTAAGGTGCCAGCTGAGGAGGTGGGAAGGTGGGGGTGGGTGTAGCTGTAACTGAGCAACAGGACGAAGACCAAGAGGGTGGAGGGAGGGGGATGTGAGGAGGAAGGACAGTCTGAACACTTGAGACGACCGACTAGAGTAACCACGGCCGATGCTTTTCCGAATGCGAAATGAAGACGAGGTGCTGAAGTTACTAACCGAAGTATTCTCCGACAGGACCACACAATCGAGACGGAAAGGGACTTCGCAAAGGGCTTGGAAAGCTCAGCGCCAACCGTGAGCGAAGAGGACAGAATGCCGACCGTGCAAAACCTAAGCGAGGTGCAAAGGAAGTGCGGGGTAAAGGGGAGAACTGAACTTCATGAGCGGGAGTCAACGATGAATAGGAACAAGAACCCCGTGGAGGAGGGGGTAGACCCCAGAGGGAGAGAAGGGGTTGTAGCATCACTCCCCTAGGCAGAAGCCATCAAGGGGGAGGAGAGGGAAGGTGGTAGAATCCCACGATGATTTCCCTGGTGTTGAGATTTCAATCGCCGGAGGTGTAGGGGAGATGGTTCGTGCTCTAAGTACTGTGACTTTTTTTTTTATTTTTTATTTTTTATTTTTTTATTTTTTTATTTTTTTATTTTTTTATTTTTTTATTTTTATTTTTATTTTTATTTTTTATTTTTATTTTTTTTTAAATCTCGATTATTAATTGTTTCTATCGGGGCAAACGCACACATGTGCTCATCCCACGGTCCTAGGTACAACGGACTTTCTGCCAAGCACGGGCCACGTAGTCCAAAACCTCCAACTACAGTCCATCCCGCCATCCCCAAGCTAAAACCCTCTGACCCTGCCCGACAGAGAAAACCCGCCCGGTACTATGGGTAGAAACTACAAGGAGATGAGAAAGCGGGCCTGAGAGCCACGAACCAAAAACCCCCGCAAGACTAGCCTAAAAGAAAAACATCCCCAACCAACAGTAGACACAACCAATAAAGAAAACAAACCCACTCCCCAAATCAAACAACCTATAAGCTAAACCGTAGTAAAACCCCACCGGGCCCAGCTCCCGAGGGAATAGGGACTCCTGAATGATGGGTCTCGGGGACACACAAGGGGAGGTAACTCCCGGGGGCTAAATAACCCCGCCAGCCGAGGCTCAGGAAGAGCGATCGAGTTCGAGAGGATGCCGCCTAAGAAAGGAAGGCACGTGGCAGTCGGAGGAAGATCCGGTCGGCTATCTTGGGAAACAAGACCCGGAAAGAAGGTTTAAACATGCACCCCTAGTCCGAGGACATCAGAAGGGAGCAGAGGTCTGAGGGTGGGCGTAGAGCCACGAGCAGTAGGGTGCCAGCCGATCCAAACGTCAGGGAGGGGGAGGGCGGAGGGCTAGCCGACACGAGAAGTGCGAGGAAGGCTGACGGAAACGGTGTCACGACGTTTCGAAAAGTCCGACCGTACCAGCAGAGCACAAAGGAGATAGTGCAATACCAGAGAGCAGTGCCACCGGGGACAGCTACTTTGTCGATCGACCGAGACTAAAAACCGACCGTTGACGGGTGAGGGGTTGCCGACCGTGGAGGGCTGCCTAAGCGAGCCCGGAGAAGAGGGGGAGAAGGCGAACTCAACCAACCCCTAGGAACAAGCTTGCCAGGCCTGACCATCAGAAGGGAAAGGAAGAGGGAAGGGAGATGGCTTCACCCAGACAGAGGCAATGTGGCGTGTCTGAGGAGAGGGGGGTGCATCAGCAAGAAAAATCAGTTTACACCCTATGCACCCTATGCTTCTGAAGGCATCTGGAGACAGAAATGAGGGACGAAAATTGAAAAATGATAATTTGCCAAAACGCGTTAGCTGACTAAATAATATCCTATTCAAAGTGTCTATATTTAAAAAATGACCCCTATCGGACATAATTAACATGTCCATTTTTGCTGAAAAAGAATTGAACAAGTTATCAGGATGCGCGTGGATGCCATAGGAAGACTTCAGATATCTTCCAATGTACCACAGGCTCTTCCCAACATAAACTCTACTTCAGGATGCAGAATTTAGATTTTTTCCTGATGTGGATGGAGGTGACGATGATTTCTCGTGGTGTTGAGATTTCAATCGCCGGAGGTGTAGCGGAGACGGAGGATGTCTAAGTACTGTGACCGAGTCTCCTTCTTATAGACTCTTCACGCTAACAACCCTAACCCTGGTGACTCATAACTTGAGTCACGCGGTCCTATGACTCATAACGAGTCATGCCCGAAATCCATCAGATGACTCCTATGAGTCACTGCGCAACATGCCGTAAACCAATCATAAAACATAAAACATATCAGGTGCGCAAAGCGCGTCACCTCCGTGGAACTCGTGACTCATAATGTGAGTCACGCGCGAAAGTCATTACATCATTATGACTCACAATCGTGAGTTATAGAAACATCAACCAATCATAACATAACGATGACACGCAAGTGCGAGTCATGTGAGAACTATGAGTCAACTGACTGCATAGCGTGAAACATAAACATACCTTATGACTAATAACTATTAGTCATGTGAAATCTTCCTTGCTTAGTCACGATTTGTGACAAAAGCACACCAATATAGCTGGATTGGAGATCGGAGAAGTTGTTGTGAGTTGGCCGGAACTGGGAGCATTGAATGATAAAGGCTGAGAAGAAGAAGAAGGAAGCCAGTTAGGTTCTGATAAGGAAGAATTTGTTGTCAGGTGCTGAAGATTCATACATGTAGTCCAGTTTGAAGAAAACAGTGAGGTATCTGTAAGAATAGCAGGGGCAAACTCCAGGTGGATTTGTGTTTCCGAAAGCTGATCCAGATTGACAAACCCAATATTCTGAATATAGGTTTCATTGTAAGCCTCAATCGTTAAGTAATAAGCCATATACTCAAATGGTTGACGCTTGAGACAGTAGATACAAAATATAGCGTCTGCGCAAGGTACGGCATTCTCCTGATAACAGCCACAACTACTTGACCATTTATAAAGTATTCGGATGGCTTGGTGCCAAGATTACACTCAAATGCTCCAGTCTTGGTGCCAAGCCATCCGAATACTTTATGAATGGTCAAGTATAGCAGCCTTGTTGAAGGTCAACAAAATATGTTTTCCCAGTAAGTCCAGTGACATGCCCTATTATCTCATGGGACATCTGAACCATTCTTGCTGCTATGGATGCTAAAGAGTCTGTATTTTATTGATTAGCTATTGAGAGTATTTGCAAAGTGTGAGAGTTAAGATAAGCATACCATGCAGTAAGTTTTGACCGTAACTAGTGAACCTTTGTCCTTTAGGATATATTTTTGAATCAATATTTCGTTCAAAGCAGTGGTGTATTAGCTTATGCCAAATGGCATCTAAGAGCTCAAGGCAGGGAAGTGCTCGTTCATTGAGAAGGCTATTGTTAACTGATTCAACAATATTCGAAGTAAGATGTCCATACGTTCTGCCGGTGAAGAAAGGTGCGCAATATTCTGCCTGATTCAAAGACTTAACATACCGAGCTGCCGGTACACTATGCTCATGAAGTCTTTGGAGATTTGCCTCATACTCTTCTTGGGTTAATGAGCAGGCAATAGCTCGAAAGAGATCCCTGGCTTCCTTTCTGAAGGGTTTGCCCACATTCTCAGCTAGGTGTTGAATACAGTGCGCATGCTTTGTTTCTGGGAGTTCAGTGCTGACAGCTACTAATCCCTTATCCCAGTCACTCATTAAAGTAACATGAGATGAGTTGACTATAGGCATAGCAGACTTGAGGTTGGCGAGGAAAAATAGCCAGGAATCTTCAATTTCGCTCTCAACAAGTCCCCAGGCTAATAACACTGCATGATTGTCCGCATCAATTCCAACAGTCAATAATAGTGTTTGTATAAATTGGGTTTTCGTAAAGGTACCATCTACAGCAATAAATGATTGACAATGGGCAAAGGACTTAGAACTAGTTGGAGGGCATATAAAAATCCGCTGGTATCCCTGAGTATTTCTGTCTACCGCGAACTTGACATAGGTTCCAGGATTTGTTTGGATGAGGAGTGATGCATATACGGGTAACATTTCATATTGTAATGCCTGATACTGTAGGCTATGACCTAGGATTTGCCGCTTGGCCTTTGCAGCAGCTGCTGTAGTAATTCACTCTTGATGGCGGTGGAGTACTGCCTATACAATTGTCTTTGATGTTGTCTTATTGTCAATTGTGAGCGTAGATGGAAGAATGCGCAGCAGCCACTTCTGCCAGCTACTTTCCTTCTGTAGAACATCACCGGCCCCATAGCACAGATGCACTGGATTAGTAAGGCCTACCTCCACACATTTCTCCTTTTTGTTAAAAAATGCGGGTATGCTAAAACTACACTCACTGATTGCGCAATGATATACCACCCTGGTAGAATCACTCTCATTCACCCTCGCAGTGAACTTTTCCTCAATAGACCATTCCCCAACAGCCTCTTTGAGGGCCTTAAACGAGGAGAATTGCTGACCTTTTTTGAGGGTAGGCATGGCTGATATTTTTGCATATGATTGGTGATACTTTTTTCGAATCCGTATCTTTTTTTCTTCCTTCCTCTGATCTGTATTATTTATATCTATATCCGCTAGATCTTTGTTTGTTTACTTCTATTGTTTGTTTTGACAACCGGCAATTGTTCGCTCCGGAGGAAGCAGGGAGGAAATGGAAAGCTAATGTCAAAGTTTCTTGGCTTCAGGGGTACTTTGGGTTTGGTGGGGCATATTAGGCCCTTGTTCCTTCCCGAGGGGGTATTCTGAGAGTTTTCCGCAAGAAGAAGTCTTGAAGAAAGAGTTAAATGTGACTTGCAGCTACTTCTAGGAGCCCAATAGAGCTGCCAAAGTGTCAGGGGTCGTTGAATTTTCCCCCTTTTCTTCAGTACCCGCTATACGGAGGTACAGCCCATAAGTTTTGTATATTTTACTAGCAGGGTGTGTTGCGCTAACATGGGGTAATGTATCAAATTGGGTATAAAGGCAGCGAAATAGGTATGGTGGCTACCCAATTCGCCCACTCACCCCATACTAGCGTAGCACCCCCTGTTAGCAAAATATACAAAACTTATGGGCTGTACCTCCGTAGGCTCGGCCATTGCTATTAACGGGTCGCCTGCTCGGGTTCGGCTTCAAGTCTAATGGCTATTACTCTTGTTTTTTTATTATGACTATTTGATTGTTGCTGTTAAAGCAACCTTGGCATTTTTACGGGCCACCTAGTGCGTCTGACTAGCTGAGGAAACGGGAAGTGATCAGCCGGAGTTTCTAGCTCTAAGCCCACCAGCTCCGTGGCCGAGCTGGGGATTCATGGAAAGCAAAGCTGGCGTAGGGTTAATCCCAACTCCTTGGCAGGAACCGGTCTTCTGTAACTTTGAACACGGGAGTTTGGATTTTTGGGCGAGTGATCTAGAATGAAGGGATCGTTTCCCAGTCTGTGGTTTCAGACTTTTGTTTTTTCTGCATCTAGGCGAATGAGTGTCTATGGCCCCAGGAGCAAAGGGAGAGAGGCGGGGACTTGGTGTAACCTTAGGAGTCGGTTTCTAGGAATCGAATTCTCCGGTAATTGCTTAATTCTCATCTGCCTTGATAGAACGGATCTCGGATGTCCACCCTAGAAGTCGAAAAGGTTCCATGGGGAAGTACTTTGGATGCCAGCACACAAATCTTAACCCGAACCTACTCGAGTGTTCCCACTACCCCATGTTTGCTGATAATACCCTCTATTATTACGATTGGATTTGTTCTTAACTATGACTTTTTGCGCAAGCTTCGTTTTTAATTTTGTTGCCTTATGGTGCCTATTTCGGGGGCTCATTGTTTGTAGCCTTAATGATAAAAATATTTTTGCATCTATAGCGCCACTGGCACCTATGAGTCATACCATTTGCTGTGGCGAAAACTCCTAGTTTCCTTACATTTTGTAGGATGCAGGTTGGTGCCAGATTGGCTGTTCCTCTCAAGAGGCCATCACACTAACAGGTCCTGAGTGCACCGTATAGTGGAACCCTAGCTATCTCAAGAACTTGAAAAATTTCTGTGAATATAGTAGGAGCCTGTTTGTTTCCTGGCACTTAGTTGTTGAGTTTTCTACATGACGGTTTATGACACACACCCCCGATATTTCTGAGCCCCCCTGTCGTACCTGAAGGCGATCACACTGTCGATGACAGCTAGCTAACAGACTGCTGGTAATAATACCACTAATGCGATGCTAACATCAAATCACCCCTTACCCAGCTCCTACCAAAACTTGATGGAGGCTCCGATCTAGCGCAGAGAAATATGCCGCCGTACAAGCACCGAGTGACTAAGCTGTGAAGCTGTCGTCGTGAGAAGTGGGAACCCGGAACGCTGAGTGTAGGAAAACTAAGATGTGTTCGATATTCGATGTATATGACAAGTGTTCGCTAAAGGGAGTGTAGACGAGAAGTGCGATGTCTAAAGAGAAAGGGAACGCAGCTCAGACTAAGTACAAGTTTGTGGTGGCCCGCACAGTGGGCGCTCTCTACCACACAACACCAGTCACCGCCGTGCGGTCTGGTCATAGCCCTGCTCACACCTATAAGTGTGCCCTAACCTAACATACCACGATGGGGTTACTCCATCAAAACTAAGCCCAATTTGGCCCTATCAGGGCAGTAGGGGATGAGGTTAGGTATCCCCTGTCATTCAGAAACAGTGGTAGCCCGGACTGGAGCTAATTATTGAATTGTCGAATATGGAAGGAGTTCTCCAACCTCGAGTGACTCTTTATGATCTGTTTGAAATACCGGTATGGCCTCGTTCTGTATTTAAGGTATGGTGCAAAGCGTCTATAGCATGTACCTATCTGATGCACCCATGTAATGCCTGTATTTGGTCAGGGTTAAGGGTTCTAAATTCGGACAGTCAATCTTGAAGGTAGAATGTTCAACTACAGTTCAGATTGAGCTTTATTCTCAAGTATTTTACATAATTTGCTATTTAATACTACTTTTATTAATTAAAATATATTGACAAGTTGTTTGACAACTTAGATAAATAGTGAAAAATAGACTAAAAAAATGCAATATTGCTAAGAGTTGAACATCCAGCCTTGGAAATTGATTTTTAGTATTTATAACAATTTACCCTCACCAAATACAAGCATTACATGGGTGCATCAGATAGGTACATCCTATAGACGCTTTGCACCATATAATATATTTATTGATGCAAGCGGGGTACGCTCCCGGTTCGCTACAGCCCATCCTCAGGACCCACCTGATACCTATCGGCCTGAGCATGGAGTTTGGTATCATACTAAAGCAAACATCCTTGCTTTCCTATTATTTTTATTTTTATTTTGGGGCGTTGGCATAGGGAAGGGGCTCAGAACAAAGGGGAGCTGAGGCACAGTGCCCTATCCGACAGTCCTGTAGGAGATGACTTAGATTATTTTATGTGTTTAATTGCTTCTAAACTACAGGGATATCATGAATCCAGACAGTATTTGATGATCCTAGTTAGCCCCATACTCCAGCATACAGAACAACCACCTAAGCAATGTCGTTTAACTAAAAGCTCTCCCAGTGTAGGAAATGATGTAATGTAGACATGAGGTAGGCAAAACGCCTTTTTATATTATAGCTAAGCTTAGACTAGCAAATTTTGGACTTGGTACTTGTTCGAACACTAGCCGGAGCTATATACTACCGGTTTCTGTAATATTCTCGCGGATTGTTCGACAGTGCTTTTGACCCTGATTCCCTAGTAGTGTATCCTATAGAGGCGGGGTAAATGGCTACCAGTAGAGGGACTTAGATAGCTCCTGGGGCTTCCCTCCTGGTGTCTTTTTTTGTTTGTTTTTTTCAAAAAAAAACTAGATCCAGAATTGGAGATCTAAGAACTAGCTGTACTAACCAATACAGCAAATCAGGTCCCCCCAAAATCTAAGTCGAAATCCCGAGACACCATAAGTCGCCTGGCCTTCATCAAGCTATCCCTAACGTTAAAAACCATTCCCAGCATACATGTTTTTTTGTTTCTTACCGGCCCCTGGGTAGGCTAGATGTCACACCAATACCACGCTCAGCCTGCCCTTTGCTAACTCCACAATGCGTGGCCTCTCCCCAATCCAAGAGAATCTCGGGGAGACTCACCGACTTATAACATGGGCCACATTCGGGTTCTACACCCTTTAGAGCGATCCTTCTCCACACCCTACAGGTTGTACTCAGAGGGCTTCTTAGCAGGTCGAGAGAAATCCTAAAGAGCCCAGACCCACCCCGGGATCTCATCACCGCAGCACCGGGTCAACTCATTCCTTCCTTTTTCAATTCTGGGACAGACTGTGTCGGTATCAGAGATAGTAGACTATCAGGCCATTGTTTCTTGATTGTTAGTACCATAGTTCTTGTGCAGAGTTCATAGTCGGTCCATCACTAGACCTGGCAACACAGTAATGCTACTCCAGAACACTAGAAGGGATTTTTTTGTTTTGTTAAATCCTTGGTATGATTTTAGGTACATGACTAGCACTCCCCAGGGTCCAACCGCTGCATTCGGGAAAAATCCCATGGCAAATAAAAACCCAAAACAAAACACAACAAAAGAAATAGAATAATAAACAAAACCAAAAATACCCAACGGTATAAAATCAATGTGAACATCCCCTGTAATCAGGGTTCCTTGAAAATTATCCTCCTTCAATCAGGACTGTATTTGTGAAGCTCTTGTAAACGGAAAAACATCCATATTACTAGGAAAATTTAACTTATTTAACGAAATGAAAGAAATCAAACATTTCATCAAATCCCATCCTTTCTTATTTTCAGCCCAAATCAAAGACTCCGGCGAAATATCAAAGATTTCATCAGGTCGCCCAACCCTGGCACTAGCGAGGGCCTGGCAATCGGCTATAACGTGTTTGAAGGTTTCGGGTTTGTTCTCACATCTAGGACATAGCACGCTTGCTTCTGGATTCCTCCAGTCCTTCTGTGCCTTCAGGTAGCTCTTGCCAGCTCTCATCTGATGAAGACGGGAAGCGGCAAACTTATTGATTGTCATAAAGCGCCAGCATGTCCTGAAGGCGGGCCTATAGCCGTAGTATTCAGGGTAGATGAGCAGTTTCCATTTCAGGTGTATATGTTCTCAGACCTGCTTCAAAGTGTTTTCATAATACTCGCACTCGTCGGGGTCAGGCGGTGACCATATGTTCGGTTTCCGAGGGACAGGCCATTTCGAAAAGAGTAGCCTTGCTCTTCTGGCCACGTCGTCAATAGGGAGGATCCTTTGGACCGACGTGTATGAAGTTGAGTCCCACGTTTTCAGTTTCATGCCTTCAGCCTTTGAAAAAGCTGCCCTCCGATTGGAGGGAAGGCGGAAGCTGTTGCGTAGAGGGAAGCCCAGAGGGCAAAGGGCCGTTGCAATGTTATTGTTGGGCAACGCGGTCGACCATTGGATGGCAGCCATGTCGAGTATCTGTTTGAGGTATAGGTCCACTGGCATTATGCAGGCTTCAGCAGACAGGACATTAGTATTTGTGGAATAAAAGCAGTTGGTAATCCACCGCTTAACTCGGTTCAATAGAACTTCCATCTTGTGTCTCATGGTGGCGCTGGGATCGAGGAATTCGGCGTCATATAGCAGTGTGGGTATTATGATAGCTTTCGCCATCCTTCGTGCGCTGTACGGTGTAAGCCTGTGTAACAGGGGCACCCTATAGAGAGGTGAACTCTAAGGTTGCGACCGCACCAAAACTCAAGGTAGAAGATAAAGATAGAGTAATTAATTGTCGAAGAATCAAAACGGTTAAACTTAATATCGTTAAGCTGAAAGCTTCACTCAATAAGTTCTCTTGAGGAAAGTTGGTTATCGAAGTAGAATGCCAAACGCTTAAACTTAAGTAGATATCAGATTTAA
>Ga0307509_10012098_pt1 | contig 10354 bp, 7 predicted proteins | sample 10_EM_MG_FD_202245 | JGI IMG/M metagenome (GOLD analysis project Ga0307509, IMG submission 202245) | Populus trichocarpa ectomycorrhiza microbial communities from riparian zone in the Pacific Northwest, United States - 10_EM | ecosystem: Host-associated > Plants > Roots > Unclassified | place...
ATTGGAAGAAAAGTTATCAGGAAATAATGAAAAGTGTAAGGTATAGGAAATTGATATAAGATCAACGTTCTTAAACCAAAAATTATGAAATTGATTTTGATTATATAATTGTTAAATGTTAGTATCTAAAATGATGCAAATATTTCACATGATTTAATTTGTAATTTTATGTATGTCACAGGTAAGTTCATATGAGGACATCCACTTTATAGGGTCACTGAAAGAATATTTAATATGGATGTAGATATGAAATTGCTACTCGGAATTATATCGAAAGGATATTTGTATTTTTTTTAAAAAGAAAAGCTTATATATAGTTAATGTGAATGTAATTTTTAATAAGAGATGTACATTTACAAGATCATAGGAAATAGGCTTTGGAAAAATACAAGGTGTTACAATCACTACAACATTTCACAATTTTTCAAACAAACCAAATCCGTCGGTGTAAAATTGCCACTTTGTCGGTAAATTTTTTACCGACTAAATTCCCAACGGAACGAGTTCGTCGGCATAACATTCGTCGTAATTCCATATTCTGTCGCTAATTCTGTCGGTAAAAAAATTAAATACCGATGGTTTTACAGATGGAAAATACGCGCCAAAAACAAAATTCTTGCTGGAAATATACCGACAAAAATATTCCGTTGGTGATTGTGGCATATGCAGTAAATATTTTTCAACTCTCGGTGAAATGCCGACAAACGAAATCCGTCTGTATAAGTGTCGGTGATTATGGCATTTCCAGTAAAGTTTTTGCAACTCTCGGTAAAATACCGACGGAATGTTTCCGTCTGTGAAGACGTCGGTGAGTGTGGCATTTCCAGTAAATATTTTTTAACTCTCTGGAAAATACCGATAAAAATATTTCGTCTGAAAATCCGTCGGTGATGTTTTAAAAAAATTAAAAAATTATTTAGAATAAATAATCTAAAATTATATAAATTAATAGTAAAAAAAACCAATTATACAAATAAAATTGTATTAAACATCAAAAACATAAAAATAAAGTTAAATCATATTCTTCCAAATATCATTACAAATTTAATGTGTTTGCAAAAAAAAAATTAAACTAGTATAATGACGGAGCTGGAGGAGGAGGAGACTGGTTGTTCCTAGGAGTATATGGCCAAAAAAGGGGTGCACATGTATCATCCATCTGTGATGTAATGTTCTTGACCATTTGGCGGAGTTGTTCATAATTCACCGAGAGTTGCTCATATTTTTTTGTGAGATGAGTCGTGTGTTGCTGCAAGACCACGAACTCCTTAAATTGGGTGCTCGATACTGATTGGGAGCTCCCAACGGTTGATACACTACGGGCCGCCCGCAAGTTCTCGGCCGTGGTGTTGGAGAGCCCGTACACTCGATTTTATCGGGTCCACCAGATTATCTTACCTCCATCTACAAATCCGGATCGAAATCTGGATGTGTCGAAGGATCGTCCCCATATCTCTCCCTCAACAGGCTATTGTAGGTCTCCTGAAAATGAAAAAGAAATCATCATATTCAATTCAAGAAAAATAATAACTTACAAAATAAAATGGTTGAACGAACATAGCACGAAGTGTTGAGCGCGGTTGTCAACGAACTATTGCACCCCCTTTTGGCAATCTTCAATCCGCACGTGCGTCTCTACAAACAGCTCCATGGGGCTTGGCTCATGTCCAAGAGACGTAGCCTGTAAGAAAAAAATAAATGAAGTAACAACAAATTAATTAACGATATATTTCATTTAAATTAATCTTACCATCCGTTTCGCATGTGCAACAAATAGAACGGAGTCGCTGATGTGCGTGGTCACCGAACCATGAATTTGTTGGTTCTGGTTGTCGGCACCGGACTGTGAGTGTCGTGTGAACCGCTCAGACATCATGTGCTCAATATATTGCGGCCATTTATCCGCCGGGATGTATGGCGGTTTGAAATCCCTCCAAACTGCCACATCATTCCAGCCTTGGAGACCGTTATCTCTCGTGTATTTTTTGGCCTTTTTTTTTGCTTCATATCAAAAATCACGCAACCTACTTCCATGCTGACAAATTAGATTTTAAAACATAATTTTTTTTAAAAAAAAATATCATATTGTTTTCGATGTTACCTAGTTGTCTCGTGATTTTCCCACACCTTCCTCGCAACATTGTCATGCGCGTTGTCTCACTTGAATTTGTGCTGTGTATAAATAATTTATTTAAAATAAAAATAATAATTTATGTACAATTATAATAATAATTTATTAAAAATAAGCTGGAAATTAGAAATTAACACCAACCTGAAATCTTCGAAACCATGCATCGATATAAGGTTTTCATTCAGGATGTATGGAAACCTGACTCCATTGAAATAATAGAATCTCCGTTGATGATTGAAAAGCCAATGATATTACTCGGGGGCCTCAATGTTTGTGAACCTGAAAATAAATTAAATTAATGAAATATTAATTAGTTATTCATAAATTATGTTATAATTAAAAAAAAACTAAAACCGAAACAAACTTACGGTGAAAGGTCGTCCTTCCAATGTGCCTTATACTTGCCGGTGAATTGATTCTACTGTGAAGGCACACCACCTCTGCGCTGTGAAACCGCGCTGGAAGAGGCAGCATCGTGAGTCGGCACAAGTGCCTCTTCTTGATCGGCACCTAAGGATATATTGAACAAATTAAAAAAAAAAACTACTGACTTTAGGAATGAAAAATTCTTACCTTAATAATATGTGTATTTCAAAACTTTATCAACATTATAAAAATACACCAACACAAAAAACACAACAAAAATAACAATAACTAAAACAAAGAAAAAATAAAAAAAATAAAATCATTAAGCTTATTAAATGGAAATACATACCTTTTAATTTGTTGAAGATATAACTAGAGATTACAAGCAAAAAACAAGAGTTTTGAAGCAAATGAGAGAAAAGAAAAAAGAAAATGAGAGAACTCTTAAATGAAGAAGAGAGGAAAATGAACTGAAGGGGCGGTCGCTGGATATATAGCACAGTTTTACCGACGGACTCACTAATAGAATATTTAAATAATATTATTTTTAATTATTTCATCGGTGACTTTTCAAAAATCTGTCGGTAAATTTTGAATTTCGCACCAAAATTTGTTAATTACCCTCTATAATTTTCGAAGTCCGTCGATAATTCCATCGGCAAGTGCACGCGATCAGAGATACATTAATATCCATCATTTGGAATTCACACCATCCGTCGGTAAGTCTGTCGGTAATTGTGAACTATCGACAAATGCCGACGGAATTTATCTGTTGGTATTAATTTTGTGATTGTGGCATTTGCAATAAATATTTCTCAACTCTCAGTAAAATACCGACGGACTTTATCTGCCTGTAGAGACGTCGGTGATTGTAGCATTTCTAGTAAATATTTTTCAACTCTTTGTAAAATGTCGATGGATACAGTATCCCTCGGTATAAACGTCGGTGATTGTGACATTTCAAGTAAATATTTTGCCACTCTCGATAAAATACCAACGAGATGTTTCCGTCTATAGAGACGCCGGTGATCGTGCACTGTGCATGAAAGATTATGTTTGTATTGTCTATTTACCCTCCTGCAAACACTTAAATTACAAACTGCTTGCACAAAACAATAACAACAATTAACAATTATAAAATGAATATTTCATGTTACAAAATATCATTCATAATATTACATTATAAAAAAATGCTTCACACTTTCCTTGATTATGATAGTTAGTTAGAATTTTCTTCTTCTTCATCGTCAATTGAATAGTCATTAGCTCCATCGCAATCATCAATATGGATATCATTATCATCGATATTTGTTTGTCCGCTAGAGCTCAGAACAACATTCAACTCCTTTGCGTCAACATCAACAAGACTATCATTGAAAACAAGAAAATTTGAATTTTCTTCTAAGTCAATCGAAGGAGCAACTCGATATGATTCAACCAACTCACTAATTTGAAAGACTTCATCTTGCATACTTGTGTCTTCGTTCTCATCCTGAATAACCTCGACACGACCTCTAGGTTTTGTTTCTAAAACGGATAACCAATTAACTCTTAATCGGTCCTTTCTAAAGGAAGGGGTGTATGTGTAATAAACTTGTTGACATTGCTTTGCGAAAACAAAGACATCGTTTTTTGAGTTGATCTTGACCAGACTATAGTGAGGATCTACTCTGATTCCTCTGTCAGTGGTGTCATACCAATAACATTTGAATAAAAACATTTTATTATGCTCGCTGTGATATTGCAGTTCGACGACCTCTTCTAATTTACCATAGTAGTCAACTTCAAACTCACTACAAGTCGATCCCTTAACACAGTATGAAACACATATCCATTGACAAAAGACCCTTGTAGCACTTATCTTTTCTTTCAGGGCCTAGGCTTAGTGAAGATAATGAAATAACAGCACTCCTTCCCATTTGATAAACCTTATATATCATGTACAACAATGAACAGTAAATGAGAATTTTGTAATGACATACAGTAACTTTGCAAGAGATAATGAGTTTGTGATAGTATTTACATGTGTTCTGAACCACATGGCAAATTGTTCATCTTGTAATTGAAAGATTTGGGATTCGATCAGCTGTGAATTATTGGACAGTAAATATTGTCGATGTTGTCTACAAGGTTGTTCCAAATTATATGAGTTTATGATATTACAATATATAAATAGTACATTCTTAACAAAGTTTAAGTAGTACATATACTTACTGAATAAAAGGTCTCAGCTCATCACAGTTAAATAGAACATAATTGTGTGCTTGTCTGAACTCTATTTGAGACAAATATCTTCCCCTTATGACATTTTTAGGTGTGGGTCGTCCATGATTGGAGAATATTGACAAGTTCTCACTGGAAGACACTTCACCATCATAATCATACCATGGAACGCGATTGATTGTTGTTTTCAAATGTGGTTTGAAATAGTACGAGAAAAATATTGAAATCTCCTCAACAATATAGGCCTCACATATCGAAGCCTCAACATGCGTCTTGTTCTTAACCTTTTTCTTAAGATTGAACAAGTACCTGTATGGAATTAATCAAATATTATCAATTAATAAAAACCGTTGCACGTGTGCGGCGTCGTGACGAGTATTCCACTCTCAAATAAGTATCTAGAAATTGAGAAATATAGGGAGACAAGGATTCCTTGTCTTTTATCAGTGGAAAACGGGGAAGGGAGTCGCCACCTAGTATTTTGGTCACTATGAACCTTAACTGGTCTCAGAAATTGGGTACGGGGACTGGTTGCGTAAAAGGAAGGTATTAGCACCTCAAATACGCCTTACCTAAGGTAAGCTACATTATTTGATTGTCTGATACGCTACATTGTTTGATTGTCTGATAAAAAGCTAAGGCGTTATTGTATTTCTAATTGTTGGTCCGTCTATGGTTTAAAAGAAAGTCCTCCTCAATAAGGAGGTCCTTATCTTATCAGGTAAAAAACCTAACCGTTCTAACATCAATAAAAAGGAACTTCCTTTTTAATATCAGGAATATGTTTTACGTATAAATTCATAATCCAGATACTAAAAAAAAAAACAAAATATTTTTTGGGTATTTTTTGAAATATTGGCCTAGTTATCATGTCTTTAATAAACTGGTTATTAAAGCCAAAAAGCATGCTAAAACATATATTATTATTATTATTATTATTATTTTTTGTTGTATGAAAATACGATATGATGAGTTTTCTTATCTTTAAGAGATTTGGCCGTATGCATAAAAATCAAATTATTTTTTGTTTTTGTTTTATAATTTTTTTTGCAATGTTTTGACGAAAATCGTGTATTTTAATACCGGATTTGTATCTTTACGGTATAAAAATACAAACCAATATTACGCAAAATAGATAGAAAAATACACGAGAAAATCACAAATTTTTTAGAAAGATTTTTGAAAATTTTTGTATTGTGTTTTGTTTTCTTTATATATATAGTGTATAATATATAATATTATATGATATAATATTAATGTATTTATGGTGGGATTGGGCTGGCCTAAGATATATGGGTTGAGTCTTAGCCCAACAGGATATGGGCCATGACCAGCCCAAAAGGAAAGAAAAGGCATTTGGCCGCAACAAGCCCATTGGGAAAACTGGGCCGAGATCGGCCAAAAAAACTTATTTCTATAAGGCCGGACTCAGCCCAGACGCGTGGACTCGGCTGATTATCCAGCCCGAAGTAACTATGAACTAGTTACTGTGCATGAGCAGAGTAACTAGTGAATTAAAATTAGTCGATTATCATGCATAGTAACCGGCTAATTATATTTCTTGCTGCAGAAATGTGAATAGCGCACGTTTCTGCATGCAAAAAAACAACAAGAAATCGACAATAAGAAGGAGAGTGTTACTTGGAACAAAGGGCCTCTGTTAGCGGAACTGACGGTGGCTTATGGTCGTGACTAGGAGGAACGGTGGCAACTGGTGATTCTTCCTCTTCTCTTTTCTGATTCTCCATTGGTTTTCTTTCTCTTTCTTCTCTGTTTCTCTTTTCTGATTCTCCATTGGTTTTCTTTCTCTTTCTTCTCTGTTTCTTCTTTTATTTTTTTGCTATGGTTGACGGTGGCTCAAGGTGGTTATGTTGCGGACTGCAGACGGTGGCGTTGCGGTGTCTCCTTTGTTCTTGGTCTGCTCTACTCCTTTTCTTCCCCGATTCTCTTTGTTTGAGTCCCTCTCTTTTCTTAGCTATCATAGTCCCTTTCACCTCTCTATTTTTTTATGTTTTCTTTTTTGTTCCCCCCTGTTTCAAACTTCTCCGTCTTCTTTCCTTGCTCTCTCTCTTTCATCTCTTTTCTTTTTTTCTTTTTGTTCCTTTTAGGTGGTATTTATAGGGGCAAAAGGGAGCGAGATCGACCCTATCCCTGCCCTATCGTTGCGCATGGGGAGTGGGGCCTTCCTGCCCTGTCACTGTGTTGGGCGAGGTGGCCAATAGGTGTCGCTTGCATGGCATGACCCCCAGGTTTCTCATCATGAGGGGGCGTGGGTGGCATCGGGCTTTAGGTTTTGACAGAGCACGCGAGGAGAGAGAGAGGCAGGAAGAAATAAAGAAGAAAAAACAAAAAAATTCTCTTCCTCTGTTGCACGTCTAGGGGAAGAAAAAGGAGGAACAGTGTCACTTAAAGTGACACTGTTTTTTTTTAACATGAAACGGTGATGTTTTGGACGAAACGTGTTGTTTCATTTAAATAAAAAATGGCCCCAAAACATGACAACTTCTAAATCAGTCCTTAATTCATCCTTTGTTCATTTAAGTCCTCAAATACAATTTTGATTTTAAGAATCAATTCAATTGCATCCTTGCCAACTTCAATCGTCGGCCCTAAAGTTGGCCGCCTTTTTCACTTTAGTCCTTGGTTTTGAATTTGTGCATTTTGACTCTTAATTGATCAATAAACTTTAAATTTCTTCAATATGGTCCCTGATTCGGTCAATTTCAGTCCCTCTATTTACGCGTCTTTCCAGTTTGGTCATTGGTTTTGGATTTATTTAATAAAGTCCCAATTGGCCACCAAACTTCAATATTCATGCAATTAAGCCCATGATTTAACCAAATCAACTTTTAAAAATTGTAATGTGACCCCTGAACTTTAATTCCTTCCAATTAATGCCCAAATTGACTTAAAAATCAATTTTCTTTGCAATCAAACCCTCTAAAAATTCAATTAAACCTTCAATAAAATCCAATTGAGTCTATAAACCTCTGATTTTGGACTTTTCTCCTCAAATTAAATTTTCTTTTTCAATAGGGTTCTCATTAGTCAAGTATATATTGTCAAATTTTAATCTTTGTATTTTTGAACCTCCTCAATCAATTTCTGACCATTTTCTGGGCGCTCTAGCATCCTATTCTCACTATTATTATTATTATTATTATTATATTATGTGGGGACCCAAAAATGGGTTACAACAGATGCTCTCTCTTTACAATACTTACGGAGCCGAGACTTTACGTAGTAAGTTTTGTAAAGATAAACAAAACTAAATTTTTGAAACTGATCTTATCGAAGTTTGGTTGATCTGAAACTCTGTCTTTACAACAATCCCTTTCAATCCGAAACTAACGATCAAAACTATGTGCAACTTAGTCATCTTGAGATCCTGATCTGCCGATCCTCTGAATTCTAACTTCGGTTAGATTAACCTGTAATTCCATTTGAGATCTCTTTTGGTGACCTCCTTTAACCAAATCTATGTTTGTAGCTCGATCATCCTGAAATCTCATCTGACGATTTCCTTTAACCAAAAATCGGTGTTGCAGTTGGGATAACCTAAGATCCTTTCTGCCGATCCCCTTTAACCAAAACAAAAAATCTATATTTTTATCTTCGTCAACCTGAAATCCCATCTAGTGATTCCCTTTAATCAAAGCTGAAATCGGTGTTGCGGTTGGGTTAACTTAAGATCCCTTCTAGCGACCTCCTTTAACCAAACAAAAAAATCTATGTTGGTAGCTCGGTTAACCTGAAATCCTATTTGGCGATTCCCTTTAACCAAAGCTGAAATCGGTGTTGCGATTGAGTTAACCTAAGATTTCTTCTGGCGACCTCCTTTAACCAAAACCAAAAATCTATGTTTTGTTAACAAAGCTCCAGGGCCAGATGGGTACTCTTCATTCTTCTTAAAAAAATCTTGGGATGTCATTGGAGGGGATTTTTGGATCCCTTCTAGCGACCTCCTTTAACCAAAACTAAAAAATCTATGTTGGTAGCTCGGTCAACCTGAAATCTCATTTGGAGATTCCCTTTAACCAAAGCTGAAATCGGTGTTGCGGTTGGGTTAACATAAGATTCCTTCTGGCGACCTTCTTTAACCAAAACCAAAAATCTATGTTTTGTTGACAAAGCTCCAGGGCCAGATGGGTACTTTTCATTCTTCTTCAAAAAATCTTGGGATGTCATTGGAGGGGATTTTTGGGCGGCAATCCATGATTTCTTCACTTCTGGGGAACTTTTGAGGCAAGCTAACAACTCTATTATTGCATGCTCTGATCCTCAAGGCAGCAAATGTAAATACAGCAGCTGACTTCCGGCCCATTTCCTACTACAATGTGGTCTACAAAGTGATATCTAAAATCCTTTCGGGGAGATTAGCTTCTGCTCTAAATGGCATCATTAGTCCAATGCAAAATGCCTTTCTAGGTGGGAGAATGATGTCAGACAACATCAATTTAGTTCGGGAGCTTCTTCGTCATTATGGCAGGAAGAGAGCTTCTCCTAGATGTCTCATAAAGGTTGATTTTAAGAAAGCTTTTGATTCAGTTCAGTGGCATTTCCTGCGTCAGTTGCTTCACATGTTTGGCTTCCCAGAACGATTTGTGCATTTAATTATAAAATGTGTCGAAACTACATCCTTCTCTGTTGCAGTTAATGGCAATCTTTATGGCTTCTTTCCTGGAAAGAGTGGAGTTAGGCAAGGTGATCCATTATCTCCATATTTGTTCATTTTATGCATGGAATACTTCTCCAGAATGCTTAAGCTAGCATCGAGGAATTGTGATTTTCGTTTCCACCTGAAATGTAATGTCCATGATATATGCCACCTTGCTTTTGCTGATGATGTACGTTTGTTGTCTCGTGGGGATAGACACTCGGTTTCCACTATATTTCAGCAGTTATTAATCTTTGGGCAGACTTCGGGGTTGACTATAAATGCAGCGAAATAATCAATATATTTTGGGGGCGTTAGTGAAAGTTTGAAGCGGTTAATCCTCCATGATACTGGCTTCAGAGAAGGTAGTTTTCCCTTCAAATATCTCGGTGTTCCTCTCAGCCCCCACAGACTTCTAGCAAGTCAATACTCTCTTCTGTTGCAGAAATTGGAATTGGCAGTGCAAAGTTGGATGGGGAAACATCTCACTTATGCTGGGAGGTTGGAGCTAGTGCGGAAAATTTTCTATGGCATGGTCCAGTTTTGGCTTAGCATTTTTCCTATGCCGAGTAGTGTAATTAATCAAATTATCTGCATATGCAGGTGTTGGGTCATTCAAGCAATCAAACACACACAAATTTACGTGGTTCGGCAACTTGCCTACTCCACGGAGCTACTGGTTTGTATTAATCAAGCTTGGAAACAATACAAACAACAAAACAAGGAGGAGGAGAAAAATTCTCTACTCAACTCAACTCTCCCTAGCTCTCTCTCTCTGTGTTTCTCTCTTGTTCTTCAATTCTTCGTCTCTCTGTCAGCACCTCTATTTATAATCAAGACACTCTCCTTTAGTCAAATATGGCAGCCACCATTTTCAATGGTTAGGCAACCTACCATGCCTAACCTTGCAGCCATGTTTGACAGCAGTCATGCTTGACATGGCTGCCACCACCACCATCTTGTGTCCACACTTAACA
>Ga0307509_10012099_pt1 | contig 10354 bp, 13 predicted proteins | sample 10_EM_MG_FD_202245 | JGI IMG/M metagenome (GOLD analysis project Ga0307509, IMG submission 202245) | Populus trichocarpa ectomycorrhiza microbial communities from riparian zone in the Pacific Northwest, United States - 10_EM | ecosystem: Host-associated > Plants > Roots > Unclassified | place...
AAGAGCCAAATTCAAGCCCTTGACCGTACCCAACCCGGCCTGCCCATGAAGAAGGGCCGCGCCGGAACCATGACCCACGACTACAAGCGCAACGGCACCACGACGCTTTTCGCGGCGCTCAATATGCTGGACGGCAGCGTCATCGGAACCTGCATGCCGCGCCGCCGGCATCGTGAGTTTCTGCGCTTTCTCGAGCTGATCGATCACAGAACCCCCGCCGGTCTCGCTTTGCATCTCATCGTCGACAACTATGCCACGCATAAGACGCCCACCGTCAAACGCTGGCTCAAGGCGCATCCGCGCTTCCATTTGCACTTAACGCCGACCTCGGCGTCCTGGCTCAACATGGTCGAACGCTTCTTCGCCGAGATCACACGAAACCGTATTCGACGTGGCGCCTTCAAAAGCGTCGCCGAGTTGAAAGACGCCATCATGCGATATCTGGAAAAACACAATGCCAACCCCAAACCATTCGTCTGGACCAAGTCCGCTGCCAAAATCCTCGAAAAAGGTGCCAGAGCGAAACAAGCGTTAGAGTCACAACACTAGAGGTGCACTGATTAACCCATCCAGAAAGAACCAATTCTTCTTCGGGGGCAAACGTGAGTGAAATCCGCAACTATTGGAGGACGCCGGCAGACATTCTAGGCTCGAATGATTTGTCCTGCTCCTATTACGAATTGATGGGCCGCTACGTTGGCGACGGCCTGATCAAGAGCTCGCTCGATCGCGGCGCGTTTGTGCGCCCGCACGATGTGCTTGGCGGGACGCCGCTCGATTGGGTAAGTGCGCGGAGCAATTCCTTCGCGTATGGGCCGGAGGCAGGCGACTACCAAACACGGAAAGCCATCGCGGACTTCGACAACGAACGGTTCGGTATTAGCTATGATATCGAAAACGTGACAATGGTTCCCGGCGCATGGTCCGGGGTCAACTTTGTCCTTGAAGAGATATTCTCGTTGGTTCGCGGTCAGAGCGCCAAGGGACGCTTGCTCGTCGTCGGTCCGACGCACTACCCGATGTTTCACCGCGCGATCAACGTTCTCGGCATAGATGTCCTGGGCATGGACTATGTGGTTTCCAGCACTGAACATGTTCCGACGACGGTTGAAGACTTGCAGCAAATGCTGGCAATACGACCGAAGGCGATATTTGTAACCAACCCAAATAATCCTGATGGTTTGTATTTCCCGTCAAGCCTGCTGCGTACACTTATTGATATGTGCTCTCGGGAGAAGATCTACCTGATCATCGACGAAATTCAGGACTTCCTGCCCGTCGAAGACACAAAAGGACTGGATTACGGAGCTTGGATTCAATCGCCGTGGGTGGTCCGTATTGATTCATTCTCGAAGAAGCGGGCTTTGGCTGAATATCGCGTTGGATGGGTCATTGCAGATCCACACTTACTGAGAAATCGGATCAGCGGCGTCACTAGACGTGTAAGCGGACTCATGGGCAATGCGCCGCGCGCCGCCAATACCGCGATCATCAAGCTGATCGAGGATTGGCGACGAAGCATCACAACCGGCGAGGACAAATTCGCACCGGTATGGAAGGAGCTCATCAACAAGGAACGCTACGTGCTCGACAGACTCCGTGATTTGCCTGGGGCAAGGGTGCTCCGGCGTGAAGCAGCAATAAGCGTCACAGTGACATTGCCGTTCTATGGCTCCGATCTGCTGCTGGCAGAAGAGCTCATGAAGCACGGCACACTAATCATGCCTTGTGGCGGCTACGGCTACAACTCGTCGGATACGGTCATGCGCGTGACCTTTGCCGAGCGGCCGGAGAAACTTGAGCACGCCATGGATACTCTCGAAACGGTGATCACTGCCAAGTTGCGCCACTGAAAGCCAAGTCATCGAGGCCACGATTGTTGTAAGGATGATGGACAATGCCACGCGAGATGGATGACGCACGGACTGTTGCGACGACGAACGACGCGATCGGCCGGATCGATGCTCATACCGTTGACGGAAAACAGTTTGCACGCGTCCACATGGATGGAAAGACGTTTCTGCTGCCGTCCAGGTGTCCGCATAGGGGGGCTCCGATTTCCGAGGAGGGCCGCGTTGTCGGCAAATTCATCGTATGCGGACGACGCGGCGCGACGTTTGATCTTCGCACCGGAAAGTGGCTGCGCGGCGCCCCTGCAAGGACATCAACATTCTCGTGTTGCCCGCGGAAAATGTGGACAACCATTGAGACGGGCATCGCAACAGGTTGAAAAGCCTCGCGCGAGAATAACCAAACCGGAGAGTTCGATGACTTATGTCATTGCGGAGCCTTGCGTCGGGGTGAAAGACGGAGCTTGCGTGAAGGCGTGCCCAGTCGATTGTATTGAAGGGCGGCCCGGAGATCCACAACTGTATATCGATCCTGACCGATGTGTCGACTGCGATGTGTGCGTGACCGTCTGTCCGGTGGACGCAATATTTCGCGATCACAAAGTTCCGGACAAATGGAAAGAATATGTCGCGATCAACAGTGAGTACTTCGGCAAAAGCGCCTGAACACTAGGAGCTATTTGCTCACGGCCCGAGGTAAAAAAAAGGAGACGAGATCATGGACGTGTCTACCATCAGCCCTTCGTTCACATCGCTTTCCCTGGTGCATGGCCTTCTCGAAGATATGAGTGCCGACGCCTTTCCAACGGTACTGTCGGCATGGTCGGACGAATCACTCGCGCTTCAACAGAACGCGACGCATTTCGGCTACGTCTACGACGGCAAGCCTATTATCGAAATAGCGTGCGGTGCCTTTCACCTTGCCCCGGGAATGTACTTCTCGGTCCCCGGGGAAGGCGTGATCCGGGGCCCGGGAAGAGGGATCGTCGTCTCCCGCGTCGACTACAATGGCTTTTTTCACATCGGTGGACCGACCGAAGAGCTCGGAAGATTGAAGTACATTGACGGATGTACCGACTCATTGCTCATCCCCCCGATCCTGCTCGGCGACCCCTGCCTCAACTTGCTCCATTTTCCACCCGGGGTAATCCAGACGCAGCATACCCACCCTTCGGTTCGCGTGGGCCTGGTGACGCGAGGCAGGGGCGAGTGTGAGACGCCGGTCGCCACTTTCCCTTTGATTCCGGGCACCGCGTTTGTAATCCCAGCCGGCGGTATCCACGGCTTCCGAACCAACCAGTCCTCGATGACGGTCATTGCTTATCATCCGGACAGCGATTTCGGCCCGACCCACGATGTACATCCGATGATAAATCGCACCATCGTCGATGGCGTTTCGGCAAGTCAGCTTTACAATATAAAGACGAAATAAGGACGCTGTTCCTATGACCTTTTTGGCGACCAGCACAGAGTTTCTACCTTCTATGGCGAACGTCCATGCCACGAGCGCGTGCTCGCCGTTCGTGCGACTTGCGCAGTTGATTGCCGGGATCACTCCCGGAAAGCCTGCGATCAATCTTGCAGCTGGGGAACCGCAGCATGCGATCCCGTCGTTCGTCGGCCCGGTAATCGCGGCCCATCTCAAGGAGTTCGGGCGATATCCGAACGGCAAGGGTACGGAGAACTTTCGGCGCGCGGCGGCCGACTGGCTTGGCCGGCGGTACCGCCTGGCGCGCCCGCTGGATGTGGAGAGCGAGATCGTCGTGCTCAGCGGGACTCGCGAGGGACTGTTCATCGCCGCCATCGCTGCCAAGCAATGGGTAAGGCCACGCAAGGGCCGGCCGGCGATTCTCATTCCGAATCCATTCTACGCGCCCTACGCGGCGGGAGCGACCGCCGCTGGGTGCGAGACAGTGTACCTCGCGGCCACGCCAGCAACCGGATTTCTTCCCAATCTCGAGGCGCTTGATGACGAGCTTCTCGCCCGCACCGTGGCAATCTACCTCGCATCGCCGGCAAATCCGCAAGGCTCGGTCGCCGACCTTGCCTATCTTGCTAAGCTCGCCGCGCTCGCCCGCCGGTTCGGGTTTCTGATGTTCAGCGACGAGTGCTACTCAGAGATATACTGGAAACACCGGCCCCCCGGAATCCTTGAGGCTGCGGCGCCAGACTACCAAAACGTGGTGGCGTTCCACTCGATGTCGAAACGGTCGAGCCTGTCTGGCCTGCGCGTCGGTTTCGCGGCGGGCGATCGTCGCTTCATCACCAGTTACATGGACCTGCGCAATTTGTCGGCACCGCAGGTGCCGGTGCCTTTGCAAGAAGTCGCGGCTGCGGCTTACGCGGACGAGACCCACGTCGTGGAAAATCGTAGCCTCTACGCGGCAAAATTCGACCTGGCGGATCAGATAATCGGCGACCGATACGGGTATCGGCGTCCGGCCGGCGGATTTTACCTGTGGCTCGATGTCGGGACGCATGGCAGCGGGGAGGCGGTTGCTGTTCGCTTGTGGCAGGAAGCCGGCCTCTGCGTCCTGCCTGGCGGCTACATGGCACGCGATCACCTCGATCGCACAAATCCCGGCGCCGATTATATCCGAGTCGCACTAGTCCACGATAAGGAAACCACGGCCGAAGCGCTACATCGTCTTGTCGCAGTGCTGCGTTGAGCGGACGCCAGCCTGTCTCTTCCACACCGTAATAATCGATTTTGAGAGAAGAGCTAAGTGACAGGATTACAATATGATTGCGCGATTTGTAGAGCAATAGATGTCAACGCGTAGAGGTTGGGATTTCTGCTTTTGTCGAGTGATTCGGGATAATAATATAGCGATTTTCCGCCAAATCTATCTTCAAATTCGATCAGCCATTTTATCGGGAAGTCTGCGCCCTGAAACAAAGCTCCCCTCCACTCGTGATCTTGCTAGTGCATTGAACGTTTCGCGCGCATCGGTGGTAGATGCCTACGAGCAGCTTCTTGCCGAAGGCTATACTTTCAGCAAAGCGGGCTCGGGTACATACATATCGCCGGGCTCTCTTCGCGCGGCCGAGCCCAGTCGATCTAGAAACAACCGGCAACATATTGGCCACAACCGGCGAATTCCAACCCATTCACCCATCCTTGACAAGTCGCTGGAGTTCACGTCGCTTGGCGGCGAACGTCCGTTCAGCATGGGGCGTGTTTCCCTCGACGAGCACGCCGTGCAGGCACTGCGCAAAATCGGGTATCGCGCATGTCGATCCGTCGCCCATCCGCGTCATCTAGGCTACTCCGACCCGTGCGGTTTCATCGAGCTGCGCGAGGCGCTTTGCGAGTTCCTGTACGCGTCCAGGGCCGTGAAATGCGGGCCGGAACAAATCGTCATCACCACGGGCGCACGGCAGGGAATCGATATCGCGATTCGCGTCCTACTGGCTCCCGGGGAAAAAGCGTGGGTAGAGGATCCGGGTCATCTATGGGCCCATTCCGCGCTTATGGCTGCGCACGCAGAGGTCTACCCAGTTCCGGTCGATGAACAAGGTATCGATGTTGAAACCGGCATTATGTTGGCCCCAAACGCGAAAGCGGTATTTTTAACACCATCGCATCAATTCCCTACAGGGGTCACGCTTTCGATGGCGCGCCGACGTGCCCTTCTTGCTTGGGCACGGGAAACGGGTGGTTGGATCGTTGAGGACGATAGTGGAAGCGAGTTCAGCTATTCGGGTCACCTGTTGCCATCACTGCAGGGGTTGGACAACGACGAATGCGTCATATACGTCGGCACTCTTAACAAGGCCCTCTTTCCAGGGATTCGACTCGGGTATATGGTGGTTCCGCATACGTTGATACCGGCATTCACCGGGATCCGAAGCCTCATAGGCGCACATCCTTCAACTATTTCCCAGGCGATCCTTACCGAATTCATCGGCCAAGGCCACTTGGCAGTTCATATTCGACGAATGCGAAACCGATATCGCTATCAGCGCGATATGGTGGCCGCGGAACTTTCGCGGCAGGTGGGCACGATGGTGAAAGTCCAAGCAATGGACCAAGGAACGCATTTGGTTGCCTACCTCGACAAGGTCTCGGATGTTGATGTGGAGATTGCCGCCCGCCAAAACGGCGTCACGGTGCGAGCGTTGAACCCTCTCTACAAGGCTGCACCGCCGCGATCCGGCATCATATTGGGTTTTAGTGGTCACCCGGACAGAACATCCATCGCGGCGGCAGAGCGTCTTGCCCGGATCATTCGTTTTCAGTACGAGCGCGCCGCCGATCTGGCAAGGGCCAGTCCCGAGCGCGTCGCCAGGAGTGAAGCATGAAGTGATGCGCCGCTGATCCGCGATCGCCCCGAACTCAGCGTTTGCTAGGAAGCCGGCTCGACCGCTCGTCATTGCCTCTGCGCCCCGGGAAACGAAACCAACAGGATAGGACATGGCATACACCGTTCAGGAAGTGCTCGACATTCTTGATCTCGAGCTGCTGGACGTGAACTTGTTCCGCGGCCGCTCGCCGCAATCGCGTTGGCAACGCGTATTCGGCGGCCAGATCATCGGCCAAGCGCTGGTCGCGGCCTGCCGCACGGTCGATGGCGTGGCACGGCGGCCGCCGCATTCGTTGCACGCCTATTTTCTGCTCGGCGGCGATCCCGAAACGCCGATCGTCTACGAGGTCGACCGCATCCGCGACGGCAGGAGTACTGCCACGCGCAACGTCAAGGCGATCCAGCACGGCCACACCATCTTGTCCATGTCGGTTTCGTTCCACGTCGCCGAACCGGGTCTGACGCACCAGTTCAAGATGCCGGTGGTGCCGGAGCCGGACGCATTGCCGAGTGAAGCTGAGATCAAGGAGCGCATCCTGCCGCTGATGCCCGACCCCGTGCGGCGCTATTACGAGCGCGAACGGCCGATGGAACTGCGGCCGGTCGAATACGGCTGCTACCTCGCCGAAAAATCCGAGGACGGCCGCTTCAATCTATGGATCCGCGCCGCTGGACGGCTACCTGACGAGCCGGCGATCCATCAATGCGTTCTAGCTTACGCCTCCGACATGATGCTGCTCGAGGCCGCTCTGATCCCGCATGGCCGCAGCGTCTTCAGCGGGGATATAATGGCGACGAGCCTCGACCATGCGCTGTGGTTTCATCGGCCGTTCCGCGCCGACGCGTGGTTGCTCTATGCGCAGGACAGCCCGAACCTTGCCGACTCGCGCGGTTTTTCGCGCGGCCTAATCTTTGCGGGCGATGGCACGCTAGTCGCCTCCGTGGCGCAGGAGGGCGTGTTTCGGCAGCGCCGCCGCGAGCGATGAGCCTTCCAGCTCGATCTCGTTGTAACGGATGAGGATCGATCTTTGTAGCCGCTCTTGCGTGAGACTCACGGCACAGCCTCGCCCCGCACGCGTCTCTAAGGTGGCGAGTTTCGCCAGCCGGGCAAGGCTTCAATCGAGACGTTTCTGATGTCGTCGCCCCGCACCACTCAGCCATATCCGGAGCTTGACAAAAATTTGATGCCCACAGCCAAACGCTCGGCACCGATAAAGGGATTGGATGTGGTCGACATCAAGGCCCAGGCCAAGCGGTCGTCGATCCGCTTACAGAAAAACCGCATGAACCATGCGCGAAGGCCTCGCCGCCGCCATAAACCGCGCCGTCGATCTCATACCCGAAAAGATGCCTGTTGCCGATCATGATGCAGTCGGCGTCAAAAAACTCCAAGCGCTCTAGAAGGTCAAATCCTGCAGCAAGATCATGTGTCGATCCGACGTGCACCGTTTCGCACTTCAGGGAAATCACTTACCACAATCAAGCAAGTCACCAGAAAAACGGCACGTGAGCTGGTCCGATGACGCGAGAGTTGGGGAATATCCGTTTTCTCATCGAAGAAAAGCACCTTGTGGGAAGCGATGGGATCACAGACGGACTCGTTGCGCGATACCCAACCGAGAACTGGGAGGCCTTAGATCAAGAGACCCGCCGAGCCTATGGGCGACAAGTTTTTTTCGAGATGAAACAGCGCGCCAGGAGATGGGCTTTTCAAATTTATCGGCCGAAGAGGTTTTCTATAACAGCTAATACCGGATTTTGCTTTCCACGAAGCTCCATCAGAAGAAATTTGGCTTTTGATGCGGGCATTGAACAACGGGCGCTCAAAGCGCTGGAGGTGGCACCGCCCGGGGTTGATTGGACGATTGTTGAGGACATATCGAGAGCTGCCGGGCGGAAATGAATTTGCATTTTGACGAACGGTATCATTGAAAAAGATACCTTCTCAAGTTTCAGCTAATTTGTAGTGGCGAAGCGATGCCTGGTCACACTGGGCGTGCCGTGTGCTCGTCTAAGTTAGCCGGCAGGGTCGAACGCTCGGCGCATCAGCGCGCGGCTTCATAATGGTATTATCGTTCCCAATCCTTACGACCTCTCAAAATCGAAGCCCTTCCAACCCGGCCCTACGAGGATTAGCGCCTCTTGAGTCTTACCCCTGTAAGACTTGTCACCTGACAATGTGCTAGGCCGTGTACTCATAAAACCGCTGGCGATGTCCGCTTTGCGCCGATACCGACCACCTTTGTGCGGCCGCAGCAAATGACGCGATGGGCCGATAGCTGAAATTCACGTTCCATTCGATTGATAACGATAGTCGGCGGGTCAACCGTTTATCAAATCAACTTAGGAATTGGAGTGGCGTCAAGCCGTATCAAAAACTTTCCACTCGCGCTTGGAGTCGCGCTTTCAGCGAAGGCCATTCGTCATCAAGAATGGAAAACACCACGGTATCGCGAATATAGCCAGTCCAACAGAGACGGTCCCGGCGCAGGACACCTTCCCTAACGGCGCCAAGTTTGGCGACCGCTGCTTGGCTACGCCGATTGCGCGTATCGACTTTGAACTGAACACGCGCCGCACCACAATTGAAGGCGTGGTCCACCATCAGCAATTTCATCTCTGGATTGGCAACGCCTCCTCGTGCGTCTGGATGTATGAACGAAGTCCCGATACTCACACCACCCTGACTCAAGAGCTCGTTGTAGTAAGATGACATCCCGATCACACGGCCATCAGCAAGTCGTCGGACTGCGTAAGCCATTCGCTGATTGGGCGGCGCATTGCAGGCCAATGACCAATACTCATCGAATCCGGGACCGGTTGGATTGATCGGCATTATTGCCCAACTATCAGGATCGCAATCGACCGCCGCACGCACCTCGTCCTTTACGTCAGAGCGAAAGGGCTCCAGCCTTAAGAACCGGCCTGAAAGGGGAACATGTTCAAGATTTAGCGGCGACTTGGGCATGGGACACCTGCGCAGACATCAAACAAGTAATCTACTTGAGCTAATGAACATTCGGTAACTAGACAGAACGCCCATTTGGAATATATGCTTTAACATAATGATTAATGTAGATAAATCTAATAAAATTACTCAGTCAAGAAAACTGCACTAGATCTTGCAAGAGCCGGTCCCGGAAATCTGCACAGGACGAAAAGTGGAGTTTCTGCCTGACAACGGCGATAATCGCCGTGAACAGGAGAGACCATGAGCAGACGACCCCGCCGGAACCACTCACCGGCCTTCAAGGCGAAGGTGGCGCTGGCCGCCGTCAAGGGCGATCGGACGATAGCCCAGCTGGCCGAGCATTTCGACGTTCATCCCAATCAGATCACGGCTTGGAAATCGCAGCTCGAGGGCAGCGCGTCCGAGATTTGCGGACCTGGAGGCGGGACGCCGGCCACGCCCGCGGTCGACGTGAAATCGCTGCACGCCAAGATCGGAGAGCTGACGCTGGAGAACGATTTTTTAGAAGGCGCGCTCACCAAGGCGGGATGGCTGAGCGCAAAGCGATGATCGACCGTGAGCACGATCTACCGATCACCAGGCAGGCAGAGATTTTGAAGGTCAGCCGCGGCAGCGTTTACTATCTGCCGCGTCCGGTGCCTTCAACGGAGCTCGAGATCATGCAGCGTCTCGATCGGCTGCACCTTGAGTATCCCTTCGCCGGTTCGCGTTTGTTGCGTGGCCTGCTGGGTCTGCAGGGGTGCAAGGTCGGCCGCCGGCATGTCAAGACGCTGATGCGGCGGATGGGGATAGAGGCGCTCTATCGCCGGCCGCGCACCACCAAGCCCGAGCCCGGTCACAAGATGATCTATCCGTATCTGCTGCGCGGCGTGGAGATCACGCGGCCGAACCAGGTCTGGGCCATGGACATCAGCTACATCCCGATGGCGCGTGGATTCGTCTATCTCGCCGTCGTGCTGGACTGGGCAACCCGCCGGGGTTCTGTCGTGGCGGCTGTCGATCACGATGGAGGCGGCCTTCTGCGTCGAGACCTTGCAGGATGCTCTCGCGCGTCACGGCAAGCCAGAGGTCTTCAATACGGACCAAGGCTCGCAGTTCACCGGCTCGGCCTTCACCGGTGTGCTCGCCAGCAACGGCATCGCCATCAGCATGGACGGCAAGGGCGCCTGGCGGGACAACGTGTTCGTCGAGCGGCTATGGCGCAGCATCAAATATGAGGAGGTCTA
>Ga0307509_10012100_pt1 | contig 10354 bp, 3 predicted proteins | sample 10_EM_MG_FD_202245 | JGI IMG/M metagenome (GOLD analysis project Ga0307509, IMG submission 202245) | Populus trichocarpa ectomycorrhiza microbial communities from riparian zone in the Pacific Northwest, United States - 10_EM | ecosystem: Host-associated > Plants > Roots > Unclassified | place...
ATTTCCTTATGGAAGCTTTTTTCGTGTTTAGCAAATGCTTCTTCAAACAACCCTTTCTGTTCACTGACCTCCGACGGATCAACGTTGTAAAAAACGGGAAGCACAAGGAGCCTAGTTTTATTCCTGGAATCCATGATGTGCACAAGCTGGTCCAGGCACTTTGTTGAAGAAGCATAGCCTTTAGAGAACACAACAACCGATATCCTGGATTCCCGTATCGCTTTCTTGATATCAGACTTTTGTCCTGCGTAGATTCCACCATCATCTCTAAGAGTGCGAATCCCAGCAGAATTGAGGTCCTTGTAGAGATGATCGCCAAAATTCTTGCCAATGTCATGGTGGCTAAAACTCAAGAAAACATCGTTATCCTTTCTAGAGAGGAGAAGCATCAACAGATTGATAAGTGAGAACAAATCCATTGGACTCGTTGGTGAATAAAAAATGCCGAAACTAAACTGGAATATGAGAAAGATGGAAGTTTCCGATGGGAATGGAGTGAAACGGCAACGTTGGGAGGATTTTCAGGGCACCCGTAAGCGAAGAAAGAAAACAACTGTTCAGGTTCCCCAATTTGACACGTTTGGTTCACTAATATTGGCCAGCCATCAATATTGACCTTTGGACTCGTTTCATGTGTCGAATTAGTGCGCACGTGGCCCAGATTTGATATGTTTGGTCCATTTCTGTCGGTCCAATTAATATTGATCTAGACTTGGGTTTCTTTTGAAGAAACAGGGCCTGATAGTCCATCAAGCGGAAAATCAAAACCTGGATCGACAGTTACTTTTTATATTCATTGTCATTTTAGATTTCAACAGTAATTAAAAAAAACAAAATTGGTTATTGAATATTTTTTTTTGGTACAGTTAAACCTTTTTTTTTTTAGCATTAATTAACATCCAATTACTTTTTTTTTTATTTGAAGAGAGTGTTGAGTTGAGAGACAGGTGACAGAAGTGAAAAAAACATGTAAAATAGGTAATAATTTTGAATTTTTTTTGAAAAGTTCATTTTAATCCCTCATTTTTTTTATCTAATAGGTAACCACTCCCTTTAAATTTTAAAAATTAAATCTTGGCTTAAAACTTTATTTTTAGAGATGATGAAGCGAGCAAGAAGAATTCTATAGGATGTGTTTGGAAGATGCCTAATGAATGGAGAGACAATACTACAGTAGTGATTGATACACTAGCTCATCCCTACTTCAATTCTATGGATGTGTTTGTAAAGCTTCATCACAGGCATCCTAATTTCTTAAACATGAAATATATAACTGGTAATTGCCACAATAATAAGCCAAGTTGAGATTTCAACTTACCAGAAAATTCAATCTAATGTGAAATTCTTCCCAGTAACAACCGCAAAAGCATGGAAAGCAGAAAGGATGCACAGATGTCCTCGCAAAATGCATGTATTATATAATAAGTTTATTATTTTATAATAGTTAACAGCAACAAAGAGGCGGGGATAGCTCAGTTGGGAGAGCGTCAGACTGAAGATCTGAAGGTCGCGTGTTCGATCCACGCTCACCGCATTTCTCTCTTTTTCGATTTAGTTTGTTAATGATGTCCTTTCCCCCCAATTTCAGTTAGCGAATCTCTCCTGTTTCCAGCTCCTAAACCCGAGCAGTGACAATTCCATCAAGAACAGAAACAATCCAGTCACCGGAGAAACATTGCTACCGCGGGCAGCTTGAAGGTTCACCAATATCTCGCTTCAAATTAAGCACATGATCAAACTTTTTTTTTACCAAGTTTCGGAGAATGTGGAGAAACAAAAGACAGATGGATTATGCACCGAGGAGTGGCGGGACAAAGATTTTGAGGGTGGTAAAGTGTATTTGGCATGCTGCCCCCAAGTTTCGGAGAGCCAGAGCAGTGCTGCTGTTCCTGCTCTTGAATTTTGCCAAGGCTTTTGCCAATTTTGCTTAGTGTTCATAATCTGCGTTGTTAAAACTGAAGATTTCTTCTTCTTCTTCTTCTTCTTCTTCTGAAGTTGAATCTAAGCTTTGATCCGGACTTTGTGTTTCAAATGAGAAGGAAGCAATCAATTATGGACCATCCCTTCTCTTCTTTGTTTGCTGTGGCATCTTAAAGTAACTTTGGTGGACTTGACAAGTAGAAAGGGATGAAGGAGGAGGGACAGCAAGCTGCTTATGGTCACTTTGGAAGGGATGACCCTGACTTTACAAGGGAGGTTGTGAAGCCCCTGGAATATCAGAAGCCCCAAGTGTAAAATCATGACATGCATGGCCTGTAATCAATAATTTGCTTGTTCTAGCCAGCAGCTCGAAAACCCAACTAATTGCTAAATGCTCTGCTTTTGCATTTTGAAGGGTGTAGAAGTATAAGCATGGGGCTATGATGGTTGCGATGTTTGTGGTTTTGGTTGATACAGCAATTCCCCATCGATCTTTAACGAGGCATGAAAGGGTCGTCTGTCGATAGGGCTCCGACTGACTCTTGTTCTATTGTTGTTTCTAGACAGAACATGAACGAAGAGAACTTGCACGCACAAGGAGTAGATGGACACATGTGGACGTTGAAGATATGACGAGAGAGATTGTTCAGTTTGTTCATTGGACACTGTTCTAATTTCCACACAACATGATGAAACTATATATTACCAATGATGAGATTGCTGCTGACCTGAAAGAGCATGTTATCAAGCCAGTCATCCCTGGGAAGAACCTTGATAAGAAGACCATATTCCACCTCAATCCATCAAGGTGATTCGTCATTGGTGGACCACACGGTGATGCTGGACTTACTGGGCGTAAAATTATTATCGATACTTATGGTGGTTGGGGTGCACATGGTGGTGGTGCCTTCTCCGGCAAGGACCCTACCAAGGTAGACAGGAGTGGTGCCTATATTGTTAGGCAGGCAGCCAGGAGCATTGTTGCAAGTGGTCTTCCTCGCCGATGCATTGTTCAAGTCTCTTATGCTATAGGTGTGCCCGAACCATTGTCAGTTCTTGTTGACACATATGGTACAGGAAAGATCCCAGATAAGGAAATCCTCAGCATCGTGAAGGAAAACTTCGATTTCAGACCCGGAATGATTGCCATTAGCTTGGATCTTAAGAGGGGTGGCAATGGCAGGTTCTTGAAGACACCTGCTTATGGTCACTTTGGAAGGGATGGCCCTGACTTTACAAGGGATGTTGTGATTTGTGAAGCCCCTGAAATATCAGAAGCCCCAAGTGTAAAATCATGACATGCATGGCCTGTAATCAATAATTTGCTTGTTCTAGCCAGCAGCTCGAAAACCCAAGAGTCTTCCGGTTGTTTTCTTGCCTTTTCTGCTTATTTATTTTATTTTGAAGGCTTTGTATGCTTTTTCCATACAGTACAAGTGGAGTTTTGAGTTTTAGTTAAAAACAAGAAGACGGGAGAAGAGCTGCCTTGTCACCTTGAAACTTCATGAGATTGTAAGTAGAGAACAGGGATGTAACACTGTAAAAGGATGAACTGCAGAAAAAATGAATTTCATGGTGGAATAAGATGATTGTTCAACTTCCACACTTCACCATGTTTTGTCTGCCTTGTTCTTCTCACATAGATTTTCAGCAAAAACTAATGCAATGTTCAGGTACAACGAGATGACCTTGCTTGAACTATCATCATCTTTCTACTCAGCTGCTAAACTCTCTTGTCCGAAGCATAGAACCAAAAAAGTACTCTCTGAATTCAAAAGATGATATAGCAGGATTTTGATTGGTTGATAATGAGTAAATGTCTCTTTTCTTATAAGCCAAAGAAATTCATAATGGCAGAGGAAGCAACCTATAAACTGAACAGAGAAAGGCACAGAACCAGCATTGACGAGGCTATAAAACCTCCAGAAATCTCAAAGACTTGATATGAATAACTTGGATCCATTCAAGTCACGAATATCTAAAAGAGCAATCCCCATGAGCACTTCTTAACAATGAAGAAAATATTAATAAAATGAAATGATTGTTTCAAAAGTTTCTACACTCTGATCATTAATTTTCTTGGTTTCATTTCTTTTCCTCGCGCACACATATCATATTTCTTGGTGTGAAATTTTGGATTTTTTTTATCAGATTTCTTGTGTTTCTCCTTTTTAAGGAAAATGATTCTATAGGTTGGACTTGATAACAGTTGGTAGGTATCTGTGTATCTTTCCAAGATGATGATACTGTTTATAGCTTCGTTGATGGCTTATCCATACATGATGACAGATTTTTCTCTATCAGAAACTGTGAATGGATTTTGTATGTGTACACAAGCTTCTTGCATTGCCTTCAATCTCTTGCGATAAAACCTGTTGAAATTTAAATACTATAAATGTATTGTAGAAAATAGAATACAATAAATTCAATGATAATACATCTCTTTTAAATACATGATTTTAACTCATTGAATGCAATTTAAATACTATATAAATGAAATTAATTTTAATAGGAAATTGATCTCAAACATGCTGCAAGTGCACAAATATAGACGAACGAGCCATGAGCAAAAACTAATACCTTTGCTCCTCCACCTTGGGTTACTCGAGAGGACATATATCACACGCTTCAACTGCGCTTGGAACTTCTTACCAGATGTCGTCACTGTTGGAAGAAATTATATACTACTAAGCTCATGGCCCAACAAAGTTGAGCCCATATGAACGGTGATGTGGCAAATTATGCTCATCTTGTTTGTTTTATGCATTTTTTAAAAAAAATAAATTTTTAAAAAGTTAAATTTGTTTTGATAATTTTGAATATTATTTAATGATATTAAAAATAAATTTTTAATACTAAATTTAACAAAAACAAATCCCATTTAGATATTGAAATGGAAAACTTATAGTTTTTAATTAATCTTTTGTTTCATCCTTGTTATTTTAGCATTTTAAATTTTGATCTCAAACTTAATTTGTTTTTTATTTTAGTTTCTGAATATTAAAAGAGGATAGAGAAAATAAAAAAAAATTAAGAAAAAAAAAGCAGTCGGATGTGAACATTTTAGTCACAAAATAAAGTTATTTTAGTGTCAATTGGTTTGCTGTTTTTGGAAAAGTAATGAAGATGGTGTTGATGTATTTTTATAAAAAGGTTTGATGTTTTTTATTTGTTTAATTTTTATTTTTTAAAGAGATTAAATGTTGTTTAAGATTAAAAGTTGATTTTCAAATGCTTTTAGGATATTTTTAGTTAAAAAAATATTGAGAAATAGATTTTTAAAATCTCACAACTCAAACTTTAATATTTCAATTACTAGAAGTAACTAGAAACTGATGTAGAGGAAAACGACCTATCATCCCTTTATAAGAAAATAATTAGAGCAGATGACACTGTCTAAAAAAAAAAAAAAGTGTGCGGAGCTATAAGGTTCTAGCCATTATGTGGCCTGACCTCAATTTTTTTTTAACTTTTAATTAATGTTTTTATTTAAATTTTAATGAATACCTTATCTATTATATTTTAAAATTGTTTGGTTAACCTTTTTTAATAGTAAATAATTTTTTAAAATAATTTTTTTAATTTTATAATGCTTCAAAGAGATTATTGTAATTTATATTTATTTTTTTCATTTTTCATTTTTCATTTTATATAAATAAATTATATTTATGTGACATATTTATAAAAATACAAATAAAAATTGTCCTTAGTTGCTAGAATCAACTTCTAATATATAATAAATAAAAAATTAAAAAATAGAAAGAGTAGTCGGGGTTAAATATTTGCACGTACATTTATTTTTTACTTTACTAGAAATGTTAGCTTTTTATTTTAGTATTTAATTAGCATTAACAATTATTTTTTGATTTGTTGGTTCATATATTTTTTAAATTTATTTTATTAAATATAAATAATATTTTTTTTATTTCTATGTTAAAAAATCAGGATACCTTAAAATATATTTATAATATTGACATCTTTTCTTACATTAAAAATTAACTTAAAATGCTAACCATGGCGTATCATGTGTTACAGGACTAATATAAATACACATCACCTTCTAAAACTAATTATATTAGCTTAATTTTAGAAACTTGTATGATGACTTTTACATCAATTAATCAATTATATGTCATGAATTATATGAAATCAATGGTAAGCTCGTTGATTTAAAAAGTTTGTTTTTTCATTAATATACTTTTTTTTTCATTAACAATGAAGAAAATATTAGTAAATGAATATGTTTTTTTTTCCTCAAATAATTCATGTATTGAATTGATTTATGGCAGCTTCCATTGCTACTTAACTTAAACTTCCATTACCTCTTTTTTTTTTCCCATACATGATGACAGAAAAATGTGAGAAAAAAAACTTTAAAAAAAATTAAAAAAGAAAAATAATAATTTAAAAAATCAAACAAGAAAAAAAAAATGAATTAACCAAACTAAAAAATTCCAGTTTAGTTTTGGTTTCTATTGCCTCTCATCTCTCCCAGGTCCCAACCCAGAGTATCTATTCTCTCATATTATCCATCATTGTCAAAACCCAACGATGAGGAATTACCAAAAAAAACCAAACCCGAAATAAAACAGCTCCTCAGCTCTAACATGGCAAGCACATACAACCTCTACCATGTCTCTCTCTCTCTCTCTTTTTCTTTCTTTCTTTCTTTCCTAAAACTAACCCAACTGTTTCTCTGTCGAACAGAAAACAACAGTCAAAAACCACTGTAGCCCAAGAACACCCCAAAACCCATTTGATACTCATCAAAGAATAATCCAGCTGTGATTGGAGCAGATCTGTTGTGAGATGAAAAATAGAATTATGCTTGTGTTGATTTTCCTTTGCTAGTGGCTGTGAGTCGCACAGACAATATAATGATCCATGCTTGCTTTATCATCCTTTAATTGAATTCAAATTACCTGGTGTAGAGAAGCATTGGTTAGGATGAGCAAGTAATTTGAGATTATGGGAACGTGTGGCCAGAAATCATGCAAGTTTTTATTTTTCAGTTCTACTGATTTTTGAACAACATAATCCAAATCAAACCGAGCTGAAACAAGTTAATTTAAACCGGTTTTCGTGAGTTGATATGATTATTTTTTTTTAGGTTAAAATGTGTACACCAGCTTCTTTCATTGCCTTCAATCTCTTGCCATAACACCTGTTGAAACTTGAAGAATCTTATTTGTTTCTCAGATCATCTGATTTGATCGAATGAGAAGAAGATTCTTGAAACAATTCTGATTATTTTCAGTACTGAAATCACTGCAACTTTTCCAGCTCACCTGCTGAATCGGGATGAAGAAGACGAGCACGACTGCTTCACCCAGCAACGGTGCTGTTTCGGCAGAAATAAACATTTTTATTTTGGCCCCTAAACTTTTAACATTTAATATTTGGATCCCAAATAATCAAGTATTTCTTTTACGTTTGCCCTCAGATTAATTTCAATTGAATCCCTGAGTTATAGTGTCATTTACACAACAGTCCTGGATTTCTAGATTATTTAATTTGGTCCTTAGACTTTAATTTCCTGCAATTTTACCTTGAATCAGCTCCTTGTTTCTTCAATTAAATTCTTTTTTTTAATTAATTAAATCAAAGTTTAATTAAGCCCGCAAACTTATCAATTCTTCAATTAAGCTCATGATTTCATTAATTAAACCAATTCAAATTTTAATTAAATTTTTAAACTTATTAATTCTTCAATTTCTGACTAATTAACTCTCAAATTTAATCATTTTATCCCTTAATTTCAAATTTGGGTTGTTTTAATTCCATTCTAAAAATATTTTATTTATTTATTTAAAAATTAAATTACGACATACAGTTGATAATAAACAAACTGTTCCCAAGATCAATCATGTCATTGAAGCTACCGGGATCACAAATGCTGAGAGCAAGTGGTTTCCAGTGTCGAGATTTGATATGCAATCTCTTAATGTTGATAATTGTTCTTCTCTCATCTGTACCATATTATGTTTAGCACAAATCAATGTGCAGAGACGATGAGAAATCATAAAGCAACATTTTATCATACTTTTTTTTTTCTTTTTTCTTTTATCATACTTGTTCAAAAGGATAGAAGGTATAGAGTTCATAATTTCTAACAGGAAAAGTCGTTAATGGGATTTCACTGTTGTGTTCATATACAGTGAAACCCATTTTGTTTCTTGCATTCTCATCATTGAATTTTTTTAATCCTAATTTCACCCTCTCAAATTATATTAGCATGGCTTTGTATGTTGATATTTCTTTCAATTTGTATTTTTTTTTAATACACATACATGGTGTTTGGGGTATTTCGAGGATGTTCTGGTTATGAAATAAATACTAATCTTGCAAAATAAATCTTTATATATAGTTAAATTTAGAAATTAAAAGAAGGAGGATAAAAATTAATAAAAACAATTCTCATTTAGATATTGGCATGAAGAACTTATATTTGCTCTCTGTAGTTTTTAATTCATGTATTGTTTGATCCTGTTAATTTAGCATTTCAAATTTTGATCTCAATTTGTTTTTCATTTTAGTTTTTTGAATGCTGAGAGAAGATAGACAAAATCACTAAAAAAAAATATTAAGGGGGAGAGATAGTGGTCTGATGTGGACATTCCAATCACCAAAAAAAATTATTATGGTGTCAATTTATTTATTTTTAAGAGAAGTTCAATGAAGGTGGTATTACCTTCTTGCCATGCTAGAAAAAGTAGATTGGAGTTGCTGATTTTTTTTTATTTGTTTAATTTTAAAGAGATTAAAGTTTGTGCTGAGATTAAAAGTTGGTTTTTAAATGTTTTTAGATGAAAAAAAATAAGAAATAAATCTTTAGAATCCCACAATTAAAACTTTAATTTTTCAATCACTAGAGTTAACTAGAAACTACTGGTGTAAAGGATGAAATATCATATGTCCTAGTGGACAATCTATCATCTCTTTACAAGAAAATAATTGGAGCAAATGACACCATCTAAAAAAAAATAAAAAAATGATGTATGGACCTAGGCTATAAGGTCCTTGCCGTATACCTGAACTTATTTTTTAACTTTTAATTAATGTTTTTATTTAAATTTTAATGAATACTTTATCTCTTATTTTTTAAAAATTGTTTGGTTAACCTTTTTAATATTTTTAATAGTTTTATTTTCAATTGTATAATACTTTAAAGAGATTATTGTAATTTATATTTTTTTTTCATTTAGGGTTTATATAAATAAATTATATTTATGTGATGTATTTTTTTAAAAAAAAATTATCCTTAATTGCTAGAATCAACTTTTAATATATAACAAATAAAAATACATAAAATACAAAGTACAATCGGGGTTAAATATTTACATGTGTATTTAATTTTTACTCTACTAGAATTATTAGCCTTTTATTTTAATATTTAATTAGCGTTAACAATTATTTTTTATTTGTTGGTTCATATATTTTTTAATTTATTTTATTAAACACAAAAAATATATTTTCATTTCTATGTTAGAAAATCATGACACCCGAAAATACACACTTTTTCAAGCATTGAAAATTAACTTATAATCCTAATCATGGCTTAATTTTAGAAACTTGTGTGATGACTTTTACATATGTCATGGTTTTTTTTCTATTGTGGTATTTATAAAATCAATGGTAAGTTTGTTGATTAAAAAAGCTTGTTTTTTCATTGATATACTTTTTTTCAGTTTTAAGATTCATACTTGGAAATATTTTATTCTTTCGTATTGTTATTCTTTCGTAGTGTTAAAAAACAATTTAAAAATTTAGCAAGAATATAGTTGAGAAGAACCCTAAGCATGCACTTACTTGTAGCAGTCATATGTCAAAAGATCACTTAGACTTTGATTATGCATCTCATCATCTCATTTTGAGCTCAAAATTCTTGAAAAAGTTAACTGTCATAACGATCGATCCAAAGATACAAATTGTCATAAAAAAAGAGAGAAGCATTCATTGAAGTCCAATCCTTTAATTAATTCATCCATTCATGCTTTCACAAAGTCGGTGGGCTGTGGGACCATTCTTTTCAGCCTTTTGTTCTCATCACCCGACAGATATCCACGTGCTTAGTTCCTATTGTTTCACACTTCTGCTTTACCCCTACATCCTCCCTCTCTCTTTTTATTTTTTTTGTCTTCTAGGCATAACAATAGTCTATGTAGGCATAACAATAGTCTGGTATTCTACAAGAAGACAAAGCATAACAAGAAGACAAAAAAAATAAAAAGAGAGAGGGGGTCTGAAAGAAAGACCTCCTCCACTCTCGTAAAAGACCAAGAAAATATGAAGGTGGGCGGAGGGCCGCCGACAGTGGTAACGAGGACGGAGGGGCGTGAGGCAGTGAGAAGTTGAGTTTATCTGCGATCTCTTTAACAATCGACTCTATGAACTTTGACTCATACCTGCAAACACACATTCATACAAATTAAAT
>Ga0307509_10012102_pt1 | contig 10353 bp, 10 predicted proteins | sample 10_EM_MG_FD_202245 | JGI IMG/M metagenome (GOLD analysis project Ga0307509, IMG submission 202245) | Populus trichocarpa ectomycorrhiza microbial communities from riparian zone in the Pacific Northwest, United States - 10_EM | ecosystem: Host-associated > Plants > Roots > Unclassified | place...
GGTACTGGATTTTGTTCATAAAAGTCAATCGAGTTTCTGTCTTTGGTGGCACCCTTGATGCTAAAGGTGCTGGCTTCTGGGCTTGCCGGAAATCTGGACAGAATTGCCCTGTCGGAGCTAGGGTAAGCGTGTGTCTATATATACATGTATATATATATATGAAAATTTAAAATCAATATCGTAATTCAACAAGTTGCATTATATATATTTTCAATTAATGCTAGAGATCCTTAACGTTCAAATTAAAAAAAAAAAATTTGCAGGGCAAGTCCATGTGGTTTCATGTATTAATTAACTAACAACAGGATGAATTTGTTAATGCAGTCTATAACATTCAACTGGGCAAATGACATCCTGATTAGCGGCTTGACATCCATCAACAGTCAATCAATGCACCTTGTTATCAACAGTTGCAACAATGTTTTGGTCCGAAATGTAAGGGTAATTGCTCCAGATCAAAGCCCTAACACCGACGGTATTCACGTGCAAACATCGACCGGAGTTACAATAACTGGCAGCACACTTCAGACAGGAGATGACTGCATATCAATCGGTCCAAGCACTAGGAACATGCTCATGAGCAGCATTAAGTGTGGCCCTGGACATGGTATCAGGTAACATATGTTTTCATCATTAATAGTGTCCTACAACAGAAGAAATGTATTCAAAAATGATATAAACATGTTTAGTTTAAGAGACTAAGAGACAGGGATATGGAAATAAATTTAGTATTTCTATGATGTTTTCGACTGAATGAATTATATTCTTTCGTAATGAAAAAGATATGATAACATGTCTTGACTGTTTTAACTTCAAATTAAGAATCCTAACCAGTACAACATTGAAGTGGTTCTGATTGATTAATTAATTTGTTGTACCTTAAATTCTTACAGCATTGGAAGTCTAGGCAAGGATTTCAACGAAGGTGGTGTAGAAAACATAACTTTGACAAATTCAATCTTCAGTGGATCAGACAATGGTGTAAGGATAAAATCATGGGCTAGGCCCAGCAATGGATTTGTGAGGAATGTTGTGTTCCAGAACTTGATTATGAAAAATGTTAGGAACCCAATAATCGTTGACCAAAATTATTGCCCAAATAACCAGGGCTGTCCTCGTCAGGTGATTAATTACAGTATTTCAATTAGCTAACATATTAGTGTACTTAATTCATATGATGAAATCTAATTAATTTGTTTTGTGTTTAATTTAATAGAGCTCTGGGGTGAAGATTAGTCAAGTGACATACAGGAACATACAAGGAACATCAGCATCACCAGAGGCAGTGACATTTGATTGCAGCTCCAGTAATCCTTGCAGGGGAATCAAATTACAAGACATAAAACTTACTTACATGAACACAGCAGCAACATCATCATGTAAGAACATAGGTGGAACCAGCAGTGGAGTTCTTATGCCTGAGAGTTGTATATAATAATTAGGATTGATTATTATCTTAATTATTTGGATTAGTGGGTGAAAGTGTAAAACACACCATGTGTAAGCAGCTATTAAAGCTAACATGATTGAGTGTGGCAGTAAATCCCGCTGATACAAACATTGTTCTTCAATTGCAGCTGTTGAGTTTTGTATATATCAAGATATTGCATATAACTATGGGGGATATATTTAATTAAAAAAATAATGATAAAGATATAAAATAAATTTATTTTTAGAATATCTTTTAAGTTAATTTTTATATTTTTAAAATAAAAAATACCAGAATATATTATTATTGTTATTGTCTCGAGACAATACTCAAAAGCTACATAAATTTAATAAAATAAACCATAACCATTTTGATTTTTCCAATGGAAGAATCTCTATGAAATATATGATTTTTATTTATATAAGCTAAAATCCATGGGGTGGGTCTTGTAGCTAGCTTTTTGTGAAGGTTGAATTCCATATCCAAGATCTTTATGCATAAATTATCATGTTGAGAGAGCGCCTAATTTCAACTCATGTGAAAGCTAAGCTAGTCATGGTCAAATGGGAAAATAGTTGTGTCGTCTACCTCTTCTCTAAAGTTGAGAATAATTAGGAGGCTTAATATATTGATGAGCCAACCTTCTTTATATATATGTGTAGGACAATATATAATAGTAATGATAGAGGTTACCACATAAAAGTATAACTACAATATTTTTTATATACAATATTTTTTATATAGGTACATTCTATAATATGTCCCCTCAAGTTGTGGGTGGGGGATCAACCCAAAGCTTGAAATGAAAAGCAGTAAACGAAGCAGTAGGAAGTGGCTTAGTGAAGACATATGCAAGTTAATACCGAGAGGAAATAAAACGAATCTGAATCTCCTTCTTCGCAACTCTATCTCGGACAAAATGATAATCAACCTCAACATGTTTTGTGCGAGCATGAAAAACAGGATTCGCAGACAAATAAGTGGCATCAAGGTTGTCACACCAGATAATAGGAGCAGAAGCAGACGGAATCTGGAGATTGTTAATTAATACTGAAGCCAGATAACCTCAGCAGTGCCATCGGTTAAAGCTTTGTACTCAGCTTCAGTAAAAGAGCGAGCAATGGTAAGTTGCTTACCTGATTTCCATGAAATTGACGTCTGACCAAAGAACACAAGATAACCACCTGTAGATTTTCTATCATCAAAACTGTCTACCCAATTTGCATCTGTAAAACCATGTAAGGCAAAGGAAGAACTGCGAGTAATATGTAAGCCATGTGATGTCGTACCCCTAAGATAACGCAATATGCATTTAACGGCAGCCCAATGAGAATCTGTAGGAGCATGCATAAACTCACAGACTCTGTTAACAGCAAACCAAATATTTGGGTGCGTAAAAGTGAGATATTGAAGAGCACCCATAATTTAACGAAAGCTTGTAGCATCAGAGAACAAGGGATCTTGCAGAATGGTAGCTTTAGATGTAGAGATAGGAGTATCAACAGGTTTGCAAGATAACATATCAGCCCGAGTGAGGATGTCAAGTGTATATTTATGATGTTGGAGCATAAGACCCATACTAGTAGGCTGAACCTCATTACCCAAAAAATAATGAACATAACCCAAGTCGCGAATCTTAAATTCTGAGCTCAGTAACTGTATGAGGCGTTAGAGTATAAGAGAGTTGCTACCCGTAAGCAAAATATCATCAACGTAGACCAGAAGATAACAAATAGCAGTACCAACAGAGAAGATAAACAATGAGATATCCACTTTAGAGGCATGAAAACCAATAGATAACAGGAAATCATTCAGACGAGTGTACCAAGCCCGCGGAGCCTATTTTAAACCATATAGAAACTTATGCAATCGACACACATGAGAGGGGAGAGCAGAATCAACAAAACCTGGAGGTTGTTTCATATAGACCTCCTCATCAAGAACACCATTGAGGAAGGCATTATAGATATCAAGCTGATGAATTTTCCAATCACACGAAACGACAATGGAGAAGACTAATTTGACAGTTGCCTGTTTGATAATAGGACTAAAGGTTTCAGAGTAACCAATATCTTCTTGCTGAGTGAAACCTCTAGCAATTAGATACGCCTTATACCTCTCGATGTTGCCATCAGATCTGTGTTTAATCTTGTACACCCACCGACTACCAACAACATTCATGGAAGGGTGAAACGGCACCAAGGACCAAGTTCTGTTAGCGCGTAAGGCCTGAATTTCCTTCCGCATAGCATCATGCCATGCCTCATACCTGTTAGCATCATTAAAACCAAGTGGCTCATAAGTAGGAAGAGATACTGCCCTACTGAAGGAGGCAGTAGAGGCAGTGGTAATGGCAGTGGACACGGTTGTCTTAGGCTGTCGCGGACGGAGAACCATAAGATGTTGGTGAGCAGCTGGGCGTGTAGAAGGAGAGCCAGGACCTGAAAGTTGCTGGAGAGGATAGGAGGAAAGGTCAACACATAGCTACAGGCATGCTGGAGAGGTAGTGGAGGGACTGCACTAGGCACCAAACATCGGCGAAGCTGCTGTAGAACTGGGCTGCTCTGCAGCGTCAGACTTGAAGACAAGGGCATCTGCCAATGAGGAACCTGTTCCTGCATAATGATCATTTGAAAGACAAGCAGTTGGTGATAGTATGGCAGGGCTGGATAAGGGTGAAGTGGAGGCAGAGGCTATGGGCAAGGAGGGGTTCTGGCGGGGTGTTACAGAGGGCAGAATAGGGGTGTTGTTTGGGCCAGTTGGGAAAGTGGTAGGCTAAAGGAATTAGGGGGGGATGCAAGGGTGGGAGGTGTGTAGGTTGTGTGGATGGTGATGGGGTATGTGTTATCTGTTCAGAATTCGCAAAAGGAAATACAGTTTCATGAAAACGAACATGACGGGAGATATAAATACGATGAGAAGCTAAATCAAGACAACGATAACCAAGATGAGATGAGCTATAACCTAAGAACATACATGGTGAAGAACAGACTCACGGCTTTATCATCTTTCTTGATCATTGAAATTTCACTTGCCTCTAGTGTAGGGTGTGATCCTAGTCGAGATTTTTCATGAAAGAAAATTTATTCAGGCTCAAAAAAGGACCACAAGGGTTATATTCATTTTAGAATGTGAAAGGGATAACAAAGATGGCCTTTTCTCATTTCAAGTGCAAGCAATTAAGATCAATAAACTTTTATTTTGTCCGGTGTGATGGTTTGGACTTTGCAAAGAGATGCATTTCATGAGTCCATGAACAACGAATTCACTACGTATCATTATTCATACATTTAAAATACTTGACTAAAGAGTTATAGTGTGAGAGTGACGATTCATTTTTCTATTCATATTCTCTAGTTTAGAATTGGTCACCTCGATGAAAGAGTTGCTTGGTTCATGTTATTTTTAAATAAACATCAAAATGTTTTTGAAACCAAAAACAAGTTCAATTTTTCAAAATTCATTCTAGCGGAAAAGATTTTGGTAAAAGAAATGAATTGGATCTATGAGATCATGCAAGGCTGCAAAGGTGTATTTGTGAGTTCTTAAATGGAAACTCTCTCAGGAAAATGAATAATGCTTGGTCGTAAACACAATTGAAGGACAAACTCATTATTTCATTGATACTTTGAAAAAGAGGTTCAACAACAAAGATCTTATGCCAATATCTTGAGTTATGAATACTGGCATGATAACACATAAAGGGGCTAAACATTTAGCGATCATTGATTGGAATTTCTGGAATCTTTCAATCATTCATTCTCCTTGACAAGGGCATCTTTTCAACAGTCAATTGAAGTTATATGTAAACCATTCTCGACTTAATATCACCATAGCTTTATCTTCAAGATAGTTGATTTCTGGGAGTCAGTGTGAAGAAATTAGTTATAGGAACAATAATTGCCTTGGCAACCACCTTCAGTGTCATTTCTTTTTTCAGTGAAACCGTTCTTCTCAGTCAGGTCAGCAATCTTACCTAACCCAATAGCTTATTCAATCCTCCCAGCTATAACAACCAGGTTAGTGAAATGTTGTGCAAAGCTTTTAAACAGGTATTCTAAGTACGGAGCTTTAAAGGTGTTGGAAAATAAACTGATCATCTCTTTTTCCAACATGGGAGGGTTAACTTGTGCAGCTACCTCACTCCATCTTAGGGTGTATTCCTTTATGGACTCCTTGTTGTCCTTCTCCATAACTTGCAAGCTTAACCTATCAGGGCCCACATCTATATTAAACTTATATTGCCTCATAAAGGCATCAACTAAATCCTTTTATTTTTTTTATCTTGGTATTGTCCAACCGTATATATCAAGTGAGGGCAGTGTCGCTCAAGCTATCTTGAAAGAAATGAATCAGCAGTTTCTCATCATCAACCACCTCAGCCATTTTGTTGCAGTATGCTTTGAAATGAGTTATAAGGCATTGAGTTCTCGTATATTTGACAAATTATGGCACTCTAAATTTTTTGGAAATGACAACGTTGGGCACCAAACACATCTCAGCAACCTTTATATTATCATATAGGTGAATTCCCTCAAATGCCCTCATCCTTTTCTTTAGGGCAACCAATTTGTTCAGACCATCTTCTTTTACCATCTTGCCCTTTTGAGATTCCTTCTCTATAGAATCAATGGTTAAAGGCGTTCTAGTGGGGTATGGCTTGTTGAAAATCATATGACAAACCGTTTGCCCCTAGATTCTGTGGATTGAAGGGATTTATGGGCATAGGTTCAGGCTGAGCTATATGTGTTGTTTTTCCAGATTTGTCTCTCAAGGCCTGTTCGAGTAAACTAATAAGCCTTGCGAGTTCTTCTCTAAGATTGTCCACCTCTTTTTGGTGTTGGGCTTCCAACTGGGCTCTTTCTTCATTTTCCATTTGTCTTTTTCTCGAACGAGTGTTATAGGTGGGTTTCAATAGGGAACCTATATTTCAACCTGCTAAATGTAAATCATGCAATTATGCAAAAATGTTGATTCAATTAAAAAAATGCATATGAAATGCGGACTCGCCCTTCACGGGATGACAACCTAATTGTTGAGTGCATCAAGGGGTTGGTCATTATCTAGTTTCAAAAGGTCTCTCACATGCTTAGTGATTGTCCTTGAAAGGTCGATATGAGGTTTACAAGTAGTGTGAAAATAAAGGCCCTGAGTAATATCAGTTTGGCATATCAACCACTTCCAAGTAAACAATCAAGCAAGAGTTTGATGGTTTCACGAGTCTTACCCAGGCTAAAGTCGTTGGTGTACCGTTACTTCCCCACCTATCCTAGATTTTAAGGTGTGTGCTCTTAAAGTGATGCATGACAATATAAATAAGGATGCATGCTAAAGCAGTAAATGCAAGAAAAATAAACAAATAAACACAACAAATAAGATAGCAATAATAAGACAAAAAGCAAAGCCTCATCCTAAAAGTCCCCAGCGGAGTCGCCATTATGTCACACCCGACATCGCAACAACCTTAAAAATAACACTTTGAAAAGAACAGATTTCTGGCATCTTTTTCTTTGATGAGGAAAGGTCTTGTTTAAGGAGTCGCCACCTAGTATTATGGTCACTAGAAACCCCAACTGGTAAACAGAGATTCTATGGTACGGGACTAGTTGTGGCTAGGGAAGGTATTAGGACTCCTAGCGCACCCTACCTGAGGTAAACTGCATTGATAATCTTGTCTTAAATTGCTAAAAATTTTGTTTATTTGATTTATGGCGGTTCACTGGCAATATTCCTGACTCTGGCGTCAATGAATATTTAATTACACATACTACTAACTTTGGTGTTGGTAAATATTCAATTCCAGGTAATTCCAACTCTAACGTTGGTAATTACTCAACTACGAATAATTCCAACTCTGGCATTGGTAAAAATTCCACTACGAATAATTCCAACTCTGGCGTTCGTAAAAATTCGTAGCTAAAAGCATAAATTTAAATCAATAATTTTTATTCCTGATTCTGACATCAGTGAATAAATCAATAAAATATATTTATATATTTTTTTATTTTCTAATGCACAATTTTTGTTTCCATATTTTTATTTTTTATTTTTTATTTTTTTAGGGTTGGGTCTAGTTCAACCCATGTGGGCTGGGCTGGACCCAGTCATCCCGGCCCGGTCACTGGCCCAAGCCAGTGACTTGGCCAAGCAAAGCAACACGTGTGCGCTAATCCACGCATGTTGCTACACTGTGCAAGTGAATTAGAATACGTTTGGGAACGCGGTGCAAACCGCGTTCCCAAAAAATTCAATTTTTTTTTTTGCTAAAATTTAATATGTTTTGTATGTTTTAGATCGTTTTGATGTGCTGATGTCAAAAATAATTTTTAAAAAATAAAAAAACATCATTGGCATGTATTTCAGCACGAAAAATTATTTAAAAAGCAACCGCAACCACACTACCAAATACTCTCTTAATATTCACTTGCACAGTGTGCTGCTAATTAATTGAAACCAAGCGAAAGGTAGAGAAAGCGGCTTACCTGGTTGGCCGGAGGCGATGAAGATGATGGCAAAGCTCCTTCTGTGTGATTGAACCACGCTTGACAGGGCACCCTTTCCACCTTTCCTTGCGTTCTTCTGGCCTTATTTCTTCTGTTGCTAATGACTCGGAGCAGAAACTGAAGGCGAATGACCGAACTGATCAATGCATGCAACTTCTCTATTTTTTTTGCCTGCGTTCTGGGACGAAGATAGAGCTAGAAACACCAATACTTGTTTTCCTCGATCTTCTTACCTTACTCCTTTCTTTCTTCTTTTTTTTTGTCCGTCTGGTTTTTTTTTGTTCTTCTCCCCTCTCTTCCCCTCTTTTTCTTTTTTTTTCGCGAGGTTGCCTTTATCAATCGGCGCTGGTAACGGCCAGCAGTATGGGCCGTGGGGCGCTGCATTCAATGGAGAAACGTCTCTGCCTTTAATGCCGAAGTCATTGCCGAGGAAGAAGACGACGAACACTTGCTTGCCAAAACGACTCCGTTTTCAAATTTCAAAAGTTGCTTTCAATTTGGTCCTTGGGATTCTTGTAATTTTGCAATCATGCCCCTGGTTAAAATATAATTGGATCCTTGCATTTCGGCACCTTTTACAAACTAGTCCTTAGACTTCAATCTGTTGCAATTTTGACCCCAATTAACCCCAAACTTTGATATCTCTTCAATGAAGCCCTTGATTTCACTAATTAAATTAATTCCCAACTCAATTAAGTCTCAAAAGTCAAAACTTATCAATCCTCCAATTAAGCTCTTGATTTGATTAATTAAATTAGTCAAGAGTTTAATTAAATCTCTAAACTTCCAATCATGTTGTTTTAATCCAAATCTTAATTTATTCCTCATTCATTTCATTTTTATCACCATTTTTATGTATTTTTTTTATCATTCATTTTCTTATCATCTTTTCTCAAAAAGAATTAAAAAAAAAAAAAGATAAAATAAGAGAATCAAAAATTGGGTTATGATAGATGTTACTCAATTCATCCTTGACTTAAGTTTTTTTTTTCCTTTGAAATTAATCATTAAAAAGAAAAGAAGAAAACAAGGACCTATTTTTTAAAAAAAAATATCATTTTGATCATAAATTTTAATGGTGGGAGTTAACCGGGGAGAAATGCCATGTTATTTTAGAAGTAATTAGTGATAATTACTAAACAGAGAAATATATATATAGGAGAGAAAATAAAAAAATAAATTAAAAGAAGATATTCTTATATTTTTATAATTCAAATGCGATTTTTTCTTTTATGTTTGTGTATAGAAAAAAAAACTATTTTTTAACTTAAAAGAAGATATTCTTATATTTTTATAATTCAAATGCGATTTTTTCTTTTATGTTTGTGTTTATTTTTAAAAAATGTTGTCTCATTAAATAACCAATGATATTTATTTTAAGAATAATATAACATTTTTCGTTAGCTAGCTAAGGTTATGATAGATGTTGGATCCCATTGATAATATTGTTTTATTTGGTCCTAGTAGAGAATCACCCGATAATTGAGGGACCAATATGTCTATAAATATATTACGTGCTTCAAATAATCCAAAAACGAAATCCCATCTAAAGATAATAATAAAATAAAAAATCCACCAAAAGAAAGAAAGAGAATAGTGTTAATTAGTGCTAATTTGATAATTGATGATTGGAAATAGCTTGAAAAGAGGCAACATTCCCGGCAGCAATTACTCATTGAGTCTTTAACTCTCTCTCTCTCTCTCTCTCTCACACACACACACACACATGCAATGCAGCATTCATAGAGTTGTATATAATAATTAATTAGGATTGATTATTATCTTAATTATTTTGGATTAGTGGGTGAAACTTGAAAGTGAAACACACCTAACATGATTGAGTGTGGCAGTAAATATTGTTCTTCAATTGTACGTAGCTGTTGAATTTTGTATCACAATATTGCATATAACGTCGTGATGTTACCATTTATTTTCTAAGGGGGGATGTTTCATTGACCATTTATTTTCTAAGGGGGGAATGTTTCATAGATAAATTTAGTTAAAAAGATTAAAATAAAAGACTATCTTTGGGATATTATTTAAATTAATTTTTTTATTCTTAAAATAAAAGATATATATCAGAATATATTACTACTTTCATTGTTGGCTAGACAATACTCAAAAGCTATCCAAGTTTAATAAAGTAATTCATAAAACATTTTGATTTTTCAAATTGAAGATCGAGTCTCTATGAAATATATAATATTTATTTATATAAGCTAAAATCCACGGGGTGGTGGGTCTTGTAGCTAGCTTTAATTTGGTGAAGTTTGAATTCCATATATATATATATATATATATATATATATATATTATGTATGTATTATGAGAGAGTGCCTAATTTCAACTCATGTGAAAGCTAAGCCTAGCTAGTCATGGTCAAATGGGAAAATAGTTGTATCGTCTACCTCTTCTCTTCTC
>Ga0307509_10012104_pt1 | contig 10352 bp, 13 predicted proteins | sample 10_EM_MG_FD_202245 | JGI IMG/M metagenome (GOLD analysis project Ga0307509, IMG submission 202245) | Populus trichocarpa ectomycorrhiza microbial communities from riparian zone in the Pacific Northwest, United States - 10_EM | ecosystem: Host-associated > Plants > Roots > Unclassified | place...
CCCCCTTACCCCGCACTTGCTTTGCACCTCGCTTAGCATTTTGCACGGTCGGAAAGCTTCTCGCTTCGTTCACGGTCGGCGATATGGCGTCCGGACTCTCGGTCGAAGTAAGGCTTCGGTTCTGCTGTGCTTGTACCTCTGATGGGGAAAGCTTCGGTTAGTAACATCACGGTCCCGCTCGGTTTCGCTGTTGTCCCAAAAGCCCTTGCTATGGCCCGTTAGTCGGTTGTGGCTAGCCCGCTCACGATCCTTCCTCTACCCCCCTCCCGATTCCGTCCGCTGGCACCGTACTGCCCCTTAAGCTGGCACCTTACTGCTAAAAACTCCTCCCCCGGCTGGCACCCTACTGCTCCCCCTCTCTGGCTGGCACCCTACTGCTACTCACCGGCTGGCACCCTACTGCTCACCTTCCTGGCTGGCATCCCCTCTGCTCGGTGGCTCCGCTCGGCCCTCTCCCCCGGGCCCCGAAAGGGCCTTAGAACAGCCGTCGTTTCTTTTGTTTTGGGGAGCCTGCTGAACGGTTTGGGTCTCTCTACCTGTACGTTTTTATTTATTGTTTCCTTATGTGTCCAGGGTATATTATCTTAGGTGCTAGGCGGGGGAGACTTTTCCTATGGATTCGGGGTGTTTGATTTTTCCCATGAAGAGGTGAAGCGGGCGGTGGGTTTGCATTTATAGGTTTTTTTCTCTTCATAGCTAGCCCTGCATAAGGCTTTTTGTACCTAGAAACAAATAACGCATGATTACAAAAAAAAAAGAAAAAAAAAAGAAAAAAACGCCCAAGGAGATAGGATCTTCACGCAACCATCTAAGTACTTTTCTATACTTAAGATATTGTAATACGATTACGCTTTACTCTCTTACATACACTCCTCCTCTACGAGAGCCTACGCTCTAAGAACCCGGAGATTATTGTGATAGTCTCGACGGGCCGCCCGAACATAGGACTATTGTGACAGACCTACAACAATGACAATCCACCCATCTTACTATCTGAAGAGATAGTATCCTCCGACGGATCACACAAGACAAGCAACTTGAAGCCAGTTCCGTACTATCTGAAGACATAGTATTTCCCTCTACCCTATTAAAGACAAGAAGACTTGCTCACCCTAGGAAACGAGTATCGTTGCCTGTTGCCTAATAACCTAACGATAGGATTGTTACAATGTCTTGCAGATGTCTGGCGGCCACGACATCGCTCCTCCTGGCCTCCTCCCCAGATAAGCCCCTCACCAGCTTTCTTCCCATGATAGCCACATACCTTTAACCACATTACCATCCTCTCCCTAAATCCATTTCTCATCCGGAACCCCACCAACATCACCTCCATTTCTTCCCCACTCTTAGATTCCCTCAGTCCTCTTACATATCCAACGGACGTTTTCCCATCATTACTTCCTCCACCCTTATCTCTCCCAACGCCTTTAGCCTCTCCTCCTCCACCCTCTGATCCCACCCCATCTTCTCCAATACCCAGCGGACATCCCCCCCCTCTTGCCTTTTTGCACGGCCCTCTCCTCAGCTCTCCACATCCTATCTCCTCTGCTCCATGCCTCTGGCTGCCCCCCCCCTGCAGCTTACACTGTGCTCGTGGGCTCCCACCATCTTCCCCGGCTTCTAACAGCCCCCCAGACTCCTTCCCACCCCTCTCAACCTACAGCCACCCGCTAGACGACATCTACAAGCCTGTGCAGTTTATAACCATCTGCCCGACATATTCCCATCCCTGCTAAACATCTACTTCCCTACTGGATGCCTTACTGATACTTGCTCGGCTTACAACTATCCGCGCAATTCATAGGCATGCCTTTCTTTCCTGCTCACCGGCCCGCATACTACCATTGTTTGACCATTCCTGACCCTTTTAGCAAGCGTAATTTAATTTAATTTTATTACATATATATACATGATCGGTAAGTGGTGATTAAACCATTCCCCCTATCGTCTTGATCAGTTTCTTCAACATTCAATTCCCCCTCCCCAGGGTCGTGGAACTACGCTGCACCAACCAGTGCTTCAGGATTGAGCCCATGTTCTTATCGCGGCTCATGCTGACCATATCCTCCTTGTGTATCAATGAGGCTGCCAGTGACCTCTAATTCATCCAGCTTCATATTACTACCAAACTGCCACCTCAATGTGTTCTTAACATGGTCATATCCCACCCTCCTCTCAATCTGCTTTCCCCGCTCCTTCCTGATTCTGGCCTCAAATGTCGTCCTTATCCACTGGATTATTTGACCTTGCCAAACTCTTCCCGTTTTGCCCCATGATCATGCCTGACATTCCAGCAGGGCTATCTATCTGTTGGCTGACCTTTCACACAACTTGAGGACTTGCTGTTTTCAAAAGTGTCTGGATGCCCAGGCCATTCCTGAATCCGGACACTTTCGAAACCTTTCAGTACATCAGCAAAAATATTACCCTGCGTTCTGTACAGTCTGTGCGTCTGATGCACCTGACGCTGGAACGCAAATCGCCAATCAGGACGCAACCACCCTATCACACAACACACCTGACACAACCTGGCACAACACCTGATCATGAGGACGCACCAGATGCAGCACCTAATACTCAGGACGCCATCTGATGGCAGACCACATCTTCCTGAGATTAGCGAAGGGTCTCCCCTTTACTTCTTTCTGACCTTAGTCACCCAGGTCACAATAGTTTCCATTCTGTCAAACTATTAAATTTACTACAAGAAGGCTTCTATTGTTCTAATAAATAGGCAAATTCACATCCAATCCTGAGACCGGCCTGCCCTGCCTAAACCTGGCCTCCCCTGTCTAAGCCACCTCCCCGTTCCTGGAACCCTATAGCTCCATGGAGAATTGTTGCCTCAGGACATAGCTTATACCTCTGTGTAGCTGGCGTCGTGCCCAACAACCTCCCGCAAACGGATCCAGATTCGGAGTGGTGGTTGTAGAGGAATCTGTCATTGTGTTCTGGGATTGCCAGGGTATCCATAAAGACAACTCGCACAAGGGTCAGCGATTTCCAGAGTCTTGATGCGACAGAGACATCCTTTATACCTCTGCGTAGCTGGCATCGAGCCCAACAACCACCCTTAATCAGATCTAGGATCGGCCCCAGCGGTTGTGGAGGAACCTTCCATTGAGCTATGGGATCGCCATGGTATCTATAAAGACAACTCTTACAAGGATCAGCAATTTCCTGAGTTTTGATGCTACAGAGACATCCTTTATACCACTGCGGAGCTGGCGTCAAGCCCAACATCCTCCGGTAATCAGATCCAGGATCGGAGAAATGGTTGTGGAGGAATATTCCATCGAGTTCTGGGATTGCCAGTATCCCACCCCATTCAGCCCGGTAACATCATGAATAAAGGTTGCGGAGGGATGGAACCTATACCGTTGCGTAGCTGGCGTCGAGCCTGACAATCTCCCGCAATTAGATTCAGGATTGGTCCAACGGTCATGGAGGAATCGGCCATCGAGTTCTGGGATTACCAGGGCACCTATAAAGACAACTCCCACAAGGGTTAGCTATTTCATGAGTTCTGATACGACAGAGACGTCCTTTATACCGCTGCGTAACTGGCGTCGAGCCCAACAAGCTCCCGCAATCAGATCCAGGTTCGGCCCAGCGGTTGTGGAGGAACCTACCATCGAGTTCTGGGATTGCTAGGGTCTCTATAAAGACAACTCTCACAAGGGTCAGCAATTTCCTGAGCCTTGATGCCACAGAGACGTTCTTTATACAGTTGCGTAGCTGGCATCGAGCCCAACAATCTCCCGAAATCCGATCCAGGATAGGAGCGCCGGTTGTAGAAGTATCTGATATTGGGTTCTGGGATCGCCAGTATCCCACCCCATCCAGCGCTGTAACTTCTTGAATAATAGCCCTGTGGGGATGAATCTTATACCGCTGTATAGCTGGCATCGAGCCCAGGAACCTCCAGGTATCGGATTCAGGATTAATTATGTGGCTGTGGTGGAGTGTTCCAGCTGTGGCCCTGGAGTGTGGATATTCAAGTTGGGTGTTGTGAAGAAAAGAGTTGTTCGCATTGCGTCCAGTTTGAGACTAAGTGCCGAGAAACCACCAGGCACTATGCTAGACTAGAGAGTCTTATGGCTATCACTCGCTTTCAGACTGCAGTGAGCTGGCATTTTTGCTCTTTCAAAGATAATGTTGTGAAAATAGAACTCTGAGTGCCAGTGTGAATTGGCCCAGGGGTCTTTAGCATAAATTTAAGATTAAGGGTACGATGGCTTTCTCACCTGGCGCCAGCACTAACTATATTTTCTGTGCCAAGAAATACCCCTTCCTCACCCTAGGGCTGGGCCTCAGACTCCTACTAGTAGAAGGCTGGGAGGGCACTCAGGGGTAGTGGTAAATCCTGATGTGCAATGGTGTTGAGGTTGAAGTCAGGATGCATGGGAGGCAGGGTTGCTTAGTTGCATGTGTCCAGATGGAACCCGGTACTGAGAAGGGTGTCCAGACGCACCAGACGCAACCTGATATAGCGCCTGTGTACAGGACGTACAGGACGAACAGGACGCAGAGTCCACACTTGCAGAGTCAGAACGAAACACCACGCTATCTGACGGAGGATGGCTTTTTGCTGATGTATACATTGTTTTTCTTACCCACGGAAGTGCTCCTTGTGAAGGCCACATTATGGATAAAGACGCTAGTCTGCCAATATAGCAGCGAATAAGATAATATACCGGCTATCAGAGAGATAAATGGGCCATCGATCTTACCTAGGATACCCTCATCCGTCATGCCTCTTCTTTTCAGGCCAATATAATATTGAGCAAACATCAGACCTGGAATTTGGGGGGCTTGGAATCTGAGAGAGATTGGCTGCCCGCCGGATTAGCTCGCTTTAGTCTTACTCCGATTACAAACAATCCCGACAAATGTCAAAAGATACCTCATACCTGCTCGGCGGGCAAATCAACCTATCTTTCTCCGGCAATAGGTATTCCACTCTTCGTGCACAGACTGTGGGATCCTCAATATTGCACTTATAGAGTTCTGTTATAGTGTCCTTTGCTGGATACAGATACCGAGATCTGCATCCGCTGTGCGATGCCCGGATCTGCACATCAGTAACCCACTACCACTCCAATTAGTCTAGGATAAGATGTCAGTTATCGATTAAGGGTAACGTACCTGGTTATTTGAGGGCGGGGTAGCATCAGCAAAGTCGGGAAAGCCTAATATAGTCTGAGAATTGTTCCAACATGTGCGGACTTTTTCCGTCAAGGTAATTCAGTCCGGAAATGAATTGATGAAGATCGTCCAGTCCCACATCTGCTCACAGGATTTGGCCAGAATGGTAGACTCAAGCCCAGTTGCCATATTTCGCCTACTACTCGCTAGCTGTCCTCCGCTATCCAATTGCCGCAGTGTTGTATCTAGGTGACTTGTGGTTATCACGTGTGTCACAAGTGGATTCAGGTCTGTGGGCGAAAGGGAGGGAATTGCAAATGTAAAACCATTTTGACTAACTTGTACTGGAGCAGATTTCGCTGTCCAGGGTAACTAATCCTTGTGCTAGAAGTCTGAGTATTCTCAGGGGTGATTGTCAGTATCTGGCATTGCGAGCTTAGGAACTCACGCCGAATTGGTCTTTGCGCTCCCCAGGCTGATTGATTATCTATATCGTCCCCATGCCAGCCTACCTCGTTCTCCTTACTCTCCTTACCCCCTTAATCTCCTTACTCTGGCCATTATTACCCTCATAATCCCCATCATTAGAGTCTAGACTCTTATCCGCTGACACTCAGACCTGCTGCCAGTTGTACTGGACAGGCTCTGGTATCTGGAATCATGAACAAGCTGGCTCCCGTACATTATCCCTCCTCCTACCTACAGCAGACCCAGCCATAAACGACTCAACACTAGGTGATGTTATTATTCTCACTGTCTCCTGATGAGATACGTGCTGGGATAACTTTGGTGTTCTTTCTTTTGTTACAGGGTTGCCATGAGGGATTTTCTTTGTAAGGTTTATGACAAATTATATTGTTTCCTTGGTTACCCGGATATGCGACTCATACTAGGGTATGAGTCGGGCGGCAAAAAGGCTGTAATCAGATTTCATTCTATTTAAAGTCGGCTTTGCCCCCAAATTCTCTTCATCTTTCTCGTCCGCTCCACCTCCAGCGATTGAAATCTCAACACCATGAGAAATCATCGTGGGAGTGTCTCCCGCCTCTGGTCTCCCTTGATGGCTTCTGCCTAGGAGTACTACGCAGCCGTCTCTCCCTTTCCTCTCTCTGGGGTCTTTGGCCTCCCCTCCCATGGGGTTCTTGATTCTGTCTTCGTTAGCATGCTTGCGTTGGTGTTTCTCCCCCTTACCCGGCCCCTCGCGACGCGCCTCGCTTAGCGATTTGCACTGTCGGCAACCCTCTTTTCATCGTCAATACACGGTCGCTAGTTTCGGGCTATCGGTGGAGTAGTTGCCCTGGTGGCCCTGCTCCGTAGTATTGCACTCTCTCCTGAGTTGCTCGGTCAGTACGATCGGCATTCGAAAAATCGTGACCCTGTCTCCGTCCCCCGTGTTCGCACTTCTTTGTTACTGGCGAGCCTTCCCTCTCCCGCTTCCCACGCGTTAGATCCGCCTGCATCGTACTGCTACATCTAGCTGGCACCTTACTGCTTCCTCCTTCTTCCCTCGCCTTCGGTCTCCCTCTCGTCCGGGATCCTCTCCGGTAGTGACGCTCTCTCTCCTGTAACAGGGACCACGTGAGAGAAGGGGTAATGTCGTCCGGTCGGCCCTTGGTCTATCCGCGGTGGCTGGCATCCCCTCTGCTGAGTGGCTCTCCTCGCCGTGTGGCTCTCCTCGTCTTCTTCACCCTCGCGCGATTTACTCTACGGTCGCAACTCGTGATGGTTACGGTATTCCATGGTATAGCACTACCTCCTTGGATGTTCCTAAAGTCTGTCGCGCGCCGATTTCTGGGCAGTCTGCCCGTGACACCGTCTTGCCCCTAAGCCGTTTAGGTTCGGGGAATTCCCTTAGGCAACAGGCAACAGTAGTTTTATCCTTCCGCTCCGTCGGCCCTGGGCCGTAAGATTCTTTTCTTTTGTTTAGGGGAGCCTGCTGAAGGGTTTCTTTGCTCCTGTACATCTTTATGTTGGTTTTTTCGTGTTTGGCTTTCCTATGCTTTCCTCCCCATTAGTCTAGGCTGGTGGCTCGTGTGTGGTTAGTCCCATACGATAGGGTCCTGGGGGTACGGTTTTTGGTCTTCACGTTTGATTGCTTTCCTACAGGTGGGGGGTATTTGTTTGTCCCATGACGAGGTGAAGCGGGCCGTTGGATTGTTTCATGGTTTTGTTTCTGCCATAGCTAGCGCTCCATGTAGTTTCTTGTACCTTAACAACGAATACTTGATTTTTTCTTTTTTTTTTTTTAAAAAAAAAAAAAAAGCCCCCAAATTCTCTTCACGCTCCGGGCCCTCTACACCTCCAGTCATTGAAACTACAACAACACGTCGTTCTGTTCACGATCCCCTCTTGCTCCCTTTCTTGCCCTCTTTTCAGGCTTCGCATCCCTGATTCCCGTCCCCACAATGGACAATCTACCGGACATCCCCATGGTGTTCCCTCCCCTCCCATCTTCAGACTCCCCCTCTAGAGCGCCCTCAGTGGCCTCCTCTGAGGCTGAACCATCCCAAACCCTTCTCCTTCTTCGTCAGTTCCTTCAGGAAACACGAGATAGACTCAACTTGTCCCCTCTACAAATTCCCATCCCCGACAACAGGCAGCTCGGCGACCTCTCGGAAGGCGAAATATTCCTCATCCCCTTCCCTGACTCCACCCTCAATGCGGTCAAGTCAATGACACGTCAGCTGCACGTTCTTACCACTCAAATGGGCAATATTCAGTCCATGGTTGCAACCCTCCCAACTTTCCTGGCGATGGAAAACGCTCTTTCCCCGATCAACATGTCCATTCGTGACCTGTTACATAGGACTACCACTGCTCCCACTCCTGCACCTGCCCCAGCTCGGCCTGTTGTTTCCCCGACTTGTTCCACCACTAGGGCTGCCAGTGCCCCCCCACCCCCCCACCCCTGAGGCCCCGCGCTCCGCCCCCCAAACCTTCTGGGTCGGGCTTCGACCCGGACATTACCCGATACGACCTTGTGGCACGAGTCTTTTATGGTGACCCCCGCACCTACGCTGCCAAGTTCTCTGCCTCGTGGGAGGCCGGCACCTTTCGTGACGGCAAGTACCCTAATCCATCCTCTTTCATCTCAGGTCATCTTGACCCCAACTGCCCCAAACCCCAACCCTCGTACGCCTACGCTGCCTTGCCCAGTGTCCCCAGAGGAAGCAAGAAGAATGAGAACTCCACCACAGCCTCAAAAGTCGCGGCCATCGTCAACTCAGCCCCTGCCCTGCAGAAGCCAAACCCACACCCTACGGCTGAAAGAAGGTTCTACGCTCCTCGGTCCACCTCCACTGAACACCCTGAGTCTTCACTGATCGCTGCCGCCTTCCCCGACATTGCTGCCCGCGTCCTCACGGATGCAAACTGCCCTCTCCCCCTCGCCATCACCGCCCAAGTCAACGACAGAGGTTCAGTCACTCTCCTCGTCTCCTCTACCACCCCCGCGGCTGTCTTCGCACCATATTTCAACACCCTTACCACTCAACTCAATCGCTCCTTTCCGGTGGGAAACTCTCCCTGGCTGCCCTTTGGCCTCGCCCCCAATGAGATCCAGTTGGCAATCGACTTCCACCCTCATGCTTTCCTCCCCGGGGACCCTGAAAAGCTTTTCCCCAGCCTCAGCGACTCAATCTTTAACTCAAAAAACATACAAATTCTCTCAGTGAGGTTCCTCAACCCAAACCCCGAGTCAAGTTCTCGAAAGTCGGCCAACTCAGTTATTGTCTCAGTCAACCCCGGTGATGTCCCCACGATGGGTTCATCCATCAGGCTCTTCTCCCTCTCAAGGACCATCGAACGTGCCTATTCCTCGAACCGCTACACTGAGTGCAGGAACTACTGGGGCTTCGGACATCTCGCACCCCACTGCTCCGTTGCCGACCCAGTATGCCCACTCTGCTCCCTCAACCACTCCCGCTCTAACCACCGATGCCCGAACCCCACGTGCCCTAACAGTGGCTACCTTAGGGCTACTCCTGGCTGTTGCTCTTCCTCACCAGTCCGCTGCGTCAACTGTAGCAGGGAACACACCGCCCTCTTCAAAGATCCTAGCGGCCGGGCTCCTCCCACTCTCAGGCATACCACCACTCCCCGAGAGAACGTAGATCCGCCGCCCGTTGACGAGATGGACACACCCACCGATGACAATAACCCGTGGCCCCCCGCTTCACCCACTGGTCTCATCAGCAAAAGAAATACCCTGCGGACCGTCTCTCCCCACCCACCCTGTGTGTCGGACTTTCCCGGCGGTTATAACGTAAACTCCTGTTCTGGGTGCGTCCGCCCGGGATCATTCCATCCGCAAGTGAAAGGGCCGCGTCCAATTCGTCCGGACGCGCAAGTCAGCGTCTGGACGCATTGGACACGGCCCTTGTTGCGTCCAAACGCATTTGACCTCCCCTGGCGCAGCCACCCCCCTGATACTCTACTCCCAGCGCCCAGCCTTTTCATACCTTCGCTCCCAATGCATCTGTTCCCATGCTGCCCTTTTGCGGACTGCTTGCGCCCCCGACATCTCTCCTCCCGGCCTCCCCCTCCGATACCCCCGCCCGTCAGCTTTCTTTCTATGATACCCACTCTCCTTTAACCCCGTCACTAACCTCGCCCTGAATCCATTTCTCATCCGGAACCCCACGAACATCATCTCCACTTCTCCCACACTCTTGGATTCCCTCAGTCCTCTCGCGTATTCGGCGGATGTTTTCCCGTCATTACTTCGTCCGCCCTCCTCCCTCCCAACACGTACAGCCCGTCCTCCTCCACCCTCTGATCCCAGCCCGTCTCCTCCCATATCTGGCGTATGTCCCCCCTCTCTTGCCCTTTCGTGCGGCTCTCTTCTCAGCTCTCCACATCCTATCTCGTCTACTGCATGCCTCTCGCCGCCTCCCCAGCCTCTTACAGTCCGCTCGCAGGCTCCCACCGTCTTCCCCGGCTTCTAACAGCCCTCCAGACTCATTCCCGTGCCTGTCAACCTACAGCTGTCCGCTAGACGACTTACCCAAGCCTGCGCAGTTTATAACCATCTGCCCAACACATTCCCATGCCTGCCGAACCTACAATTGCCCGCTAGACATCAGCAAAAAAACCTTTTTCACCGGACGTATCGAGCCCGCGTCCGGACGAAGCCAGTCCGCTCTTTGCCTCCCGTCCTTCCGGATCTCCTGAGCCCTCTTTGCCTTTCATCTCTTGCGTCTGGT
>Ga0307509_10012106_pt1 | contig 10351 bp, 10 predicted proteins | sample 10_EM_MG_FD_202245 | JGI IMG/M metagenome (GOLD analysis project Ga0307509, IMG submission 202245) | Populus trichocarpa ectomycorrhiza microbial communities from riparian zone in the Pacific Northwest, United States - 10_EM | ecosystem: Host-associated > Plants > Roots > Unclassified | place...
GGGCTGATCGATGTCAATAAAAAAGCCTCCGTTTATTTGCCAGAACTAAAGGGATCGAACAAAGAAGATTTTATTATCAAAGATATTCTTACTCATCAAGCCGGGTTATGGCCTTACCTTCCTTTCTGGGCGGAGACTGTTAAAGATTCTGTTGTCACAAAAAAATATTATGGTCACGAGGCAAGTGATGAATTCCCTTTTCCAGTAGCCGAAAATTTATTTGCTTCTAAATCCATGAAGGATTCACTATGGCAATGGATCATCAAAGCTAAAATTCGTGAGAAGCCTTCACGAACCGTTTATGATTATCGCTATAGTGACATGGGCTTTTATATCATGCAACACCTGGCCGAAAAAATGATCGGCGAGCCTATCGAGAATTTTTTACAAAAAAATATTTATCAACCGCTAGGCGCATCAACCCTTGGGTATTTGCCGTTGAGAAAATTTCCTATTAATCAAATTGCACCAACAGAAAAGGATACACTCTTTCGTAAAAGTCTATTGGTCGGTTACGTTCATGATCAAGGTGCAGCTATGCATGGAGGAATTGCTGGTCATGCCGGATTATTTAGCAATGCCAATGATCTTGCTAAGCTGGGACAGATGTGGTTGAGCCAAGGCAGCTATGGTGGTGTTCAGTTTTTCAAACCAGAGACCCTTAATTTTTTCACTACCAAACAATATAACGACAGCAGGCGAGGCCTCGGCTGGGACAAACCGATAGTGAGTGATTGGAACAGTCCCGTCTCAATGTATGCCTCCTCAAAAACTTTTGGTCATACCGGCTTTACGGGCACGTGCATTTGGGTGGATCCGGAATTTAATCTTGTTTATGTATTTCTTTCCAACCGTGTCAATCCCGATATGACCAACAATAAAATATTAAATGCCAATATCCGTCCAAGGATACAGGATGTCATTTATCAGTCCATTTTTACGTATTGTAAAAATCATATACCTGATGAAACCAAATAATCTCAAATCGAGTTAAACCAGAAATCGCAAACCCAAAAACTGTGGAAAAAATGAAAATTGGCATTGTTTGTTACCCTACGTTTGGAGGTAGCGGGGTGGTGGCCACCGAACTGGGCAAGGCGTTGGCAAAAAAAGGACACCCGGTTCATTTTATTACTTACAACCAACCGAGCCGGTTAGATTTTTTAAGCGAGAATTTATATTATCATGAAGTAGAGTTTCGCAATTATCCCCTTTTTGAACACGCACCTTATGAACTTGCGTTGGCAAGTAAAATGGTGAGCGTTGTAAAAAATGAAAAACTGGATTTGCTTCATGTGCACTATGCGATACCACATGCGTCGGCTGCCTACATGGCTAAACAAATTCTGAAAACCCAGGGGATCTACATTCCGGTAATCACTACACTTCACGGAACAGACATTACTTTAGTAGGACGAGATCCATCTTATGAACCCGTAGTGACATTCAGCATTAACCAGTCGGATGGTGTGACTTCCGTATCGCGTGATTTGAAAAAAGAGACCTACGAATTCTTCGATATTCAAAATCATATTGAAGTCATTCCCAATTTTATTGATTTAGAAAAATTCAAGAAACAGAAGAAAGATCATTTCAAGAAAGCGATCTGCCCCGATGGTGAGGCCCTGGTGGTACACACGTCCAATTTCCGTAAGGTGAAACGTGTGGGCGATGTCGTAAAAACGTTCTATAACATCCATAAAGAAATCCCGTCCAAACTGTTAATGATTGGCGATGGCCCTGAGCGCGATGGAGCCGAACAACTCTGCCGCGACCTTGATATTTGTGATGATGTCCGTTTCCTTGGAAAACTGGAAGCCGTTGAAGAGGTACTATCTGTAGCCGATTTATTTTTAATGCCATCAGAAAAGGAAAGTTTTGGGCTAGCGGCTTTGGAGGCGATGGCTTGCGAAGTACCGGTTGTCAGCTCTAATACTGGAGGGTTGCCCGAACTTCAGTTACAAGGTGTAACAGGATTTATGAGCAACATTGGTGACATCGATGACATGACCCGCAAAGCATTGTTTATACTGGATAAGAAGAATTTACCTCAGTTCAAGGCCAATGCATTAAAGCGCGCTCAGGAATTTGATATCACCAATATCCTGCCGCTGTATGAAAATTATTACCGACAGATATTAGAAAAAGCTATTGCCAAAGAATCGGTTTAAACCATTTTTGATTGTGATAGTCTTTGATACAATGTAAATTCGCCTTAATTAAAGCGCTATGAACTCCGCCATAAAACCTCAGGCTAAAGGCACAAAACAATTGTTCAAGAATCCCATTCTGGAGAAATTGTCGCGCACGCATATTTCAGTGCCTTTGATTATTTTCTTTTCTTATGCCGCGGCACTCCTCTATTGGAGTATCACGCATACATCACTATCGGCACAGACCACGATTGGAATGTTTTTTATTGGGATGATCTTCTTTACCTGGGTAGAATATATGATACACCGCTACCTGTTTCATATGGGTGCGCACACCGAGAAGCGAGCTAAATTACAATATACACTGCATGGTGTTCACCACGAGTTCCCAAAGGATAAAGAACGCCTTGCTATGCCCCCCATTGTCAGTGTTTCGATAGGTACAATTATGTTGTTTCTATTTCGGTTTATCCTCGGTGATTTGGTGTTCTCGTTCCTACCAGGATTTTTAGTGGGTTATGCAGGATACCTCTCCATTCATTATATGATTCATTCTTTTCAACCACCCAATAATTTTTTCAAGATACTTTGGGTAAATCACAGCGTACATCATTATAAAGATGGAGTGGAAGTTTTTGGGGTGTCATCTCCTTTCTGGGATTACATCTACGGAACGATGAAAAAATAATTTAAGCTCATAAAAAAACAAAAAAGCCGTGCAAATACGGCTTTCGTTTTTCAAAATACTATCATTTTAAAATTTCGCTTCTTTCAAAGCCTTGTGCGAAGGACCATGAGCGTAGGTAGGGCAAGTGTGGACGGAACAAGCTGAAGTCAATACTGCTAACACCAAGAACAAAACTGCGACTGATTTTCTCATAAAAAAATTTATAGTGGTTAAAAAAAATCTCATCAAATATAGGGGTACAGAATCCGCGAATATTTTTAAGAACAGTTGATTTATTACATGAGTTTCTTAATCGTTAAAAAGTGTATTCAAGAAAAGCAGTTCTTAAAATTTTATGTTTTCTTGAACAGAAAAGGAGAATATTTGGTTTATCTTGAACTTGAACATATAAATTATGCTAGGTCACCGGTTTTCAAAATATAGTCCCCCACAGGAAGACGGTAAATCAAATTTTGAGAAACTTCTGAAGGTTTTCATGCAGCTATTGTTGATCACTTCCGGCAACGTTTCCGAAGCCCTGCAGTGGCTTACGGAGGTTGATAAACAATACGGACTTACCAACAAAGATTACGGCATTGGCGACTTCATCGAAGACCTGAAAAAGAATGGGTACATTACCGATGAAGGCCCAAATGGTGAATTCAAAATCAAACCCAAGGCCGAACAAAATTTAAGGCAGTCGGCTCTAGAAGAAATTTTCGGAAAATTAAAAAGGACAAAACCGGGCGGCCATCAAACTCCACACAATGGTCGCGGTGACGAACCTACCACCGATAGGCGCGATTATGAATTTGGTGACACCCTCGAACAAATTTCTATCACCGATTCACTACGCAATGCGCAAGTCAACCACGGGTTGGATGATTTTTTCATGACGGAAGAAGACCTGGAGATTGTCGAAAATGAGTCCAAGTCTCAAACCTCCACGGTTTTGATGATTGATATTTCTCACTCCATGATTTTGTATGGGGAGGATCGGATTACACCCGCAAAAAAAGTGGCGATGGCGTTATCCGAGTTGATCACCACCAAATATCCGAAAGACACCCTCGATATTTTAGTTTTCGGTGATGATGCCTGGCAAATAGAAATTAAGGATTTGCCTTATTTGCAGGTGGGTCCCTATCACACCAACACCGTTGCTGGATTGGAATTAGCGATGGGTATTCTTCGAAGGAAGAAAAATACCAACAAGCAAATCTTCATGATCACCGATGGCAAGCCAACCTGTATTAAACAAGGAATTAAATATTACAAAAACAGTTTTGGCCTCGATCAGAAAATCTTGAACAAGACACTTGATCTTGCGGTACAACTCCGAAAAATAAAAATACCGGTCACCACCTTTATGATCGCCACCGATCCTTATCTTAAGTCCTTTGTGCGCGAATTTACCAAAGCGAACAACGGCAATGCCTATTACAGCAGCTTGCAAGGACTGGGTAACTTGGTATTTGAAGACTTTAAAAGAAACAGAACGAAAAATTTATAACCGTTAATGGTTGATCGTTGTTAGTTGTTAAAGGATAACCAAGGCAACAATACGAACAACCAACAACGAAGAACTTACAACTACTCTAGAATGAAAGATTTTCAAAAAATAAAAACGCTCGGCCAACTCAAAGCCTCTGGATATAAACTAAAAGCCATCAAGGATGAATTGCGTGGCAATCTGATTGAGAAATTGCGCAACAAAGAAAACGTCTTCGAAGGAATTTGGGGCTATGAAGAAACGGTTATTCCTGATTTAGAAAGAGCCATTCTTGCCGGTCATGACATCAATTTGCTGGGCTTACGCGGACAAGCCAAGACAAGGATCGCCCGATTGATGGTGCATTTGTTGGATGAATACATTCCAGTAATTGAAGGATCAGAATTGAATGACGATCCGCTGAATCCGATTTCGCGATATGGTCACGATAAAATCAATGAGCTCGGTGATGAAACTCCTGTTGCGTGGCTTCATCGCGATGAACGCTATACAGAAAAGCTTGCCACACCCGATGTTTCGATTGCCGATTTAATTGGCGATGTTGACCCAATTAAAGCTGCTTCGTTGAAGCTTCCCTACTCCGATGAGCGGGTAATCCACTTTGGATTAATTCCCCGATCCCATCGCTGCATTTTTGTGATCAATGAGCTACCCGATTTACAGGCTCGTATTCAAGTTGCCTTGTTCAACATTTTACAAGAAGGCGATATTCAGATTCGTGGCTTTAAATTAAGACTTCCGTTAGAAATTCAGTTTGTATTTACCGCCAACCCGGAAGACTATACCAACCGCGGAAGCATTGTAACTCCTTTAAAAGACCGCATCGACAGTCAGATCATCACCCATTATCCAAAGACGCTTGACATTGGAAAGCGGATTACACAGCAGGAAGCAAACATTCGTGCAGAACAAAAGAAAATGATTTCAGTAGGAGAAATTGCGAAAGACATCATTGAACAAATTGCATTTGAAGCACGCAAAAGCGAATACGTAGATGCAAAGAGCGGAGTATCTGCACGACTTACCATTTCGGCTTACGAAAATCTAATTGCTGCGGCTGAGCGGAGAAACATCATCAACAACGAAAAAAATACGTCCATTCGCGTTTCCGATTTTATCGGTGTCATTCCTTCGATCACAGGCAAGGTAGAGTTAGTGTATGAAGGTCAACAGGAAGGTCCCGGTATTGTGGCTCAAAATTTATTGGGCAAGGCTCTCCGTTCACAGTATATTAATTATTTCCCTGACCCTGATAAATTCCGAAAACAAAAAGAAAAAAGTCCGTATCGAAAAATCACCAACTGGTTTGGCGATGGTAATTCCGTGGACTTGCTTCATGACTTAAGCAATGCCGAGTATGAAAAAACACTGAGATCCGTTCCTGGACTTTTAGATTTAATCAATGAATTTCAAAAAGGACAGGATGCCTCTCTAAAATTATTCCTGATGGAGTTTGCTCTTCATGGTTTAGCGGAACACAGTTTGATCAGCAAACACAATTTAACAGCCGGTCATCAGTTCAAAGATTTGCTCAGCAGCATGTTCAGTCTGCCGAAAGATGAAAGTAATGAAGAAGACGAAGAGCTCGGCAACGACAAATATTAAGAGCGAAGAAGTTTTAGATTTACAGCGACTGGTGGCAGAAGGAGAAGGTCATCAGTTAGAATTCAAGCGCAAAGCATCCAATCCCGAAAAAATTGTTCGAGAAATGATCGCCTTCGCCAATACCGAAGGCGGAACAATTTTGATCGGTGTGGATGATAACGGAGTGCTGGCTGGAGTAAAATATCCCGATGAAGAATTGCTTTCTGTTCGTGAGGCACTGCAGCAGCACGTACGACAATCATTTGTGTACCACGATTCTTTAATTGCGCTCAATGAAAACAGTTTCATTTTGCGGCTCGACATTTCGCCCAACTTAAAGCGTCCAATTTTATTTTGGATCGATTCAAAGCATTCAGAAAGTTATGTGCGCGTGAATGACATGAGTGTGAAGGCCAGTGATGAGATGATTGAAATCATTCGCAGGAAACGACAAAAGAAAGACATTCGTTTTTATTTTGCTGAGCATGAACTGACCTTGATGAAATACCTGGATAAATACCCCTCCATCACCTCTAAGGAATTTCAAAAACTCACGGGACTGAATCAATATGCGGCCTCGCGCAAATTAATTTTACTGGTACTCGCCAATGTGTTAAAAATTACGGCAACTGAAAAAGGGGATTTGTATTCGAGGATTTAACTATCTCAAATCCTCTTCGCGTTCCAACATTAGAATCGAAGCCTGAGGCACGATAAAATATTTCTCGCTTTCGTACATCACTTCGATGGCTCCTTTCTGTAAAAAAATAGCCAGATCGCCTTCCTGAGCTTGAAGCGGCAGATATTTTATTTGATCGTCTTTGCCTTTCCATAAATCATCTTCATCGGCGGGCATGGGCAGTGGATAGCCGGGCCCAACTTTAATTACAAAGCCTCGCTGAATTTTTTCCTTTTCCTGAACACCTGGAGGAAGATAAAGTCCACTTTCGGTTTTGTCAGATTCTTTGGCCGGGCGAATCAACACGCGATCGCCTACCACAATCAATTTCTTTAATTTATTATCAGCAGTGACTTTCATTTGTCTGGTTACGAAAATGTTTAGCTTTCAAAGCTACAAGAAAGGAAGCAATTACTCCCTTCGCATTGCTTCCACTGGATCAAGGCGTGAAGCTCTTACGGCCGGATAAGTTCCAAAAATAATTCCAACCAATAATGCAAGAACGGCAACAACAGCTATAGTATTCCATGTGTAAGACGCCTGGAATGGAATTTTTGTTAGTGCTCTGATTATAGGTATTGCTCCCATCGTTCCGAAAATCCCCAACAACAATCCGCAAATGCTTCCAAAGGATGATATCGTGATGGATTCTGTCAAAAATTGGAGAAGGATATCTTTGCGCTTTGCTCCCATCGCTTTGCGAACGCCTATCTCGGAGGTTCGCTGCGTTACAGAAATCAACAACACATTCATCACACCGATGCCACCCACTACTACCGAAATGCCAACAATCAATCCCATGATGACACGAAACAAACGAAAGCCCCTTTCAGCTTGCTCTAGTCGAAAACCATTGGTCATTATTTCAAGATCGCTGGCGTGATCACCAAATTCCTTTTTCAGTTGCGTATCCAAAGAAACCTTGATCGATGCAATATCTTCAAGGTTTTCGGCTTCAATCACGGCAACAGGCGGATAATTTTTTAATTCAGCATGAGAAAACACCGTGACCGGCAAAAGTACTTCAGGGTTTTTCGATTTGTTTTGCACAATGCCGATGATGTTGGCGATATGCCCATTCAAATTGAGATGACGCCCAATTAAGTACTTTAAGGAATCCTTACTCGTAATAGCCTCCGCAAAAACCGCGTTTACGACTGCAAAAGCTGATTTGTTTTTAACGTCAGCGGAATCAAAAACTCGTCCTGATTTTAATTCAGTTCCTGATCTAAGGTTCTCACTGCTTCCATAAAGCATACTCGCTACTTTTTTACTTTTTCCTTCCGACCCAACTTCAACTGACTGTGAACTGAGCAAATAAGAAAAGGCGGGTTTTGTCAATGATTGCTGAATTCTTTTGAACTGCCAATAGTTGATGTAAGCAAATGAGTCTTTCTTCACAACAATACCGTTCACATTCTTTGTAGGATGGGAAGAGATAACAATTGAGTTCAGCGAAGTAGTAGTGTTGATTTGTTCCATGGCAAATTTCTCCATACCATCAATCAAACAAAGGATAGCAACAAGGGCCGCTACTCCAATCACCATTCCTAAAATAGATAAGAGTGTATGAAAAAAATGGCCGTAAATAGTGCTTACCGCCATTTTAAAAGAACTTAGGATTTTTCTAATCATGTTGAAGGGTCTTGCGCAAAGACTTCATAGAAAGAGAAATGTTACAGAGAGTGTGTAGCCGAAAAAAGACTCAACTAAACAAATCTTTTTGATCGTCCTTCTTTTCTGGATAGCTTTCTGATGAATATAAGGGAAGTTTATTCAATCGATTAGACAGGATGGAGTCCTCTGTAATAATACCTTTTGAATTCGCTTCATTTTTAAGTGAAGAGGTTTCTTGTTCTAACTCTTTAACGCTAATCTGCTTTGCTCTTCGTTCAATAGGCGGGTTAATCTTTTCCGCCATTTCAAATTCAGAAACTTTCTCTAAAATATCCTTTGGCAAATCGGCTGCACTGCGATAAACCAATTCAAAGAATTGTCGGGTAAAAAATCCGTCTATTTGAATTCTTCGCTTTGAAAGATGCACAAACTTACCCAACACACGGCAAATGTTTTCCCGTTCCTCGGGGCTTAGTTGCTCAGCAAATTCATAATCTTCGATTTTCAACAGACTTAAAATCACAGGCTCAAGCGAATCGATTGATATAACAAACACACTATAATCGGCCAGACGAAAAACATATTGATCGAGCGTTTCTAAGGTGTTAGTAGGCACTACAAGAAAAATATCCTTCTTAACATCTTGTTCCTTCGCATATTTCTTCGCCGACTCTGCCTGATTCTTCAAGTAATTTCTGAAGTTGGATAAATCTTCACCTGCCGGGCTCTTTGCATCAAAAACAACAAACTCATTGCTGATTTTTAGCGTATTGTCCGGTTCACCTTTAAACGGAACTTTATCAACGTATTCGATGGTGTGTCTCGAGCAAATGGTTTTGATCGTATTCTTTACATTCTCCTGATGGGCTGTCCACGTTTCTCGAAGTTTATGAATCCGTTTTATTTCCGTATCCTTCAGTTCTTGCAACTCACGGTTCCGATCATTCTGAATTCGGTCTTGAATACTCTTTAATGAATCTATTGCTTTGGCGTGGTCTTGCTTTCTAAACTCTTCATCCTTCAACAATTGTGTATTCTGTTGAATGCTCTTTTGAAGTTCACGCTCGGTTGACTCCAATCGTTCCCGCAAAACAGCCACATCGTTGGAGAGTTCAGTTCCACGTTTGAAGTAAAGTTTATTTTGTTCAGTGGCTGTAGTCAAATCTTTTTGAAGAGATTCGATTTGTTTATTCGACTCCTTTAAAACTTGAACTTCAGTGTTAAGTCGCACAACCGATTCACTAAGGCTCTTGTTGGTAGTTCGTTCTATTGAAAGTGCATTGGCATTTTGGACCAACTCTTCCGATTTCGAAACAAATTTTTGCAAATCAGCCGAAGCATCGATCAACTGATTCTTGATCTTGCCCCAACCAAAGAGTCTGCTAAAAAAATTAATCTCCTTGAGGCTTTCAAAAAGTTTCTTGATATGATCAAACGTATCCATCACACAAAGTTAGGTCATTTCATTCCCCGTGCAACGCCATTAGCCGGATCGCAAGCAAATTAGTAAGCCAAAAAATTGCAGCAAGGCTATGGAAAGTGCTAACTTGGTGTTAAAACTTATCAACTTAAGAATTGGCAGGGCTTTTGTATATACTAGTGATAACAAACTGGTCGGTCGATTGCTTAAGGCTTTTAAAAAAATATAAACAAATGAAAAAACTACTTGTTCTTGGATTGGCACTTGTCTTCGCACCTTATGTTAATGCTCAGTCTTCGAATGACGAGATGCAAATGTTCCAAACCATGTTTGGCATGGCTAAGAAGGAAATCGTTTCTGAATTTGTAAAAATAGATGGCTCTAAAAACGATGCCTTCTGGAAACTTTACGAAGAATACGAAACCAACCGGAAACAATTGGGGCAAAAGAGATTTGTAGCGCTCAACAATTATGTAAAAAATTATACCAAGCTGTCAGCTGCTGAAACGGATCAGATTATTGAAGATATCATCTTACTTTCCACTAGTCAGGACAAACTCATAGCCAAGTACTACGATAAAATGAAGAAAGAAATAAGCATTTCTACAGCTGCACAATTTTATCAGATTGAATGGTACCTGCAAAGCCAGGTGCGCACCAATATCCTCGAGAGTATCCCCATGATCAACGAACTCGAGAAGAAAAGCAAGTAACCAGC
>Ga0307509_10012107_pt1 | contig 10351 bp, 9 predicted proteins | sample 10_EM_MG_FD_202245 | JGI IMG/M metagenome (GOLD analysis project Ga0307509, IMG submission 202245) | Populus trichocarpa ectomycorrhiza microbial communities from riparian zone in the Pacific Northwest, United States - 10_EM | ecosystem: Host-associated > Plants > Roots > Unclassified | place...
TGGTGACCGGTGACCTGCCACTAGGCTAGCGGCAACTTTTCTGGTGACCGGTGACCGGGGGGGTGTTTCGGCAGCGGCAGAATTTGTGGTGACCGGTGACTGCCGGGTTGGTCGTGTCAGTACAGTAGTCTGGTCGGCTGGTGACAAAGTGCCAGATTTCAGTGACCCGACAGCGATCTCGGAAATCCGAACCTAAACAAACTCACCGGTCAAGATGTACTGGAATCGCTACCATAACCCTCCCCTCCCCAGCATTCGTCACCGCTATCATCACCACAGGCAGAGGCAATATCGCTAAAATCGCCATAGCCGTCATCCACATTGCTGATCTCGGAGCTGGTTTTCACATGCGAGACATGTTTCAGGAGCTCCCTTACTCCCTCCCTCGGTACGAGTTCCCCATGGTTAATGATTCTAATGGATTTGAGTGGCGACCCTGCTGACGCCCTCGCTGCTGCCACCTCTACCATGGTCTCCACGTCAAACCGCTCCCCAGTGCGGAAGACAAGTCTATCCAATTTGGGGCACATAATCAGGCTTGTTGAGTCTGGGACAGGGGCTAGTGCGAGGATGAAAGAGCGTAGGTCTTTGCATAAAGAAAGTGAGAGGGTCCGCAGGTTTTTCATGGACATGAGGGCCCGGTGAAAATCTTCAGAGAGTGGGTTGCTTCTAAGGATTTCCAGCCGTTCAGTTTTCGACGTGTCGAGGACAGCCAGGGACTGGGCCACCGAACGGGTTGTGTCAGCTCCAGGTTCCGAGGAAACCATCAGGACATCCCCATTTGGCCCGACCAATTGCATGGATGTGGTGTATCCTCCAAAGTGGATGCGGATTCTGGTAAAGTTTGAGATGTTCCGGAGGTTATCGAGAGACCTCGGAAGGTAATCCTCAATTCGGGGCCCGCCCATGTTCAGTTTTATCCACATCTTCACACCAACCGGGATCAAAAGGTGTTCAAGCAGGAGAGGAGGCGGGCGAAACCCGCTGATGTTCAACTTCCTCAAATGCACCAGTGACACCAGTCGTCCGATTTGGGCGCCGGAGGTCGGGGTGGAAAAGGTGAGATCAACATCTCGAAGGGACGGCGCGCTTTCAAAGAAGTCGAGGAGTTGCCCGATGGTGACTCTGGGTTCCAGCACATAACCCAGTGTGAATGACGTGAGGCCGTCCATATTCTTCCAAGGTAACTTTGTTTGAACGGAATGTAAACACAACTCGCGCAACGAAGAAAGGTCCCCGTCGAAGAGTGTAGTCGGAAGCACGGGGTTGAGATGTGGGTCATCGGAGCTACCGAATATGGATAAGTCTTGAAGAAGAGGTGCGGGATGAGAGAGGTAGTTGGTGATATCTTGGAGATGATCCGGCATTGTGCCGATGAACAGATGTCTGACCCGGCCGATGGCGTGGGGGGCGATCTGGAGGAATGGGTCGTGGGGAAGCAGGCCATCATCCCTATCCAGCCACACGTTGATTGGGGAAGATTTCGAACGTCCGAGGTAGACGCGAGTTTTTTCGGCGTCCGCACAGTGAAAATAAGTCCACAGCGAGGAGCACGACGTAAACATCTCCCTCCAAGTTCTACAAACGTGAGTCAACGCGATCACGGTTTTCTCTCTTCTGCGCACGGCCACAAAGTTTGGAATAAGAGTGAGGATCTCGGGTGGAACCCTGCTGATTGGGGCAAGCTTGTTCCTCCAGGATCGAATCAAGTAGAGGACTTCGAAAGCATCCTGCTCGAGAGAATCAACCTAAAATACGATGGGTGTAAGCACCCATTGGCTGTCTAATTCATTCGTTGATTTTTTACCTCGTCCTGGTTCAGGGAAGTCGTGATACTGTAAATTCGCATATTAGACAACGAGTATAACTTTTTCCAATATTACCAGCTTACCTCCCGCAGAGGGCCTGCACTTCTTTCCTGGCCGCGCGTAGGAGGTGTAATATAGCAGAGCCTCCACCTAGGCGGGACTCGTTTGTGGCGGAGGTGGACATGGGGGACCCAACGCAAAACCGAAGCCGATGATTCGGGGATGTGGCCTGACCGACAACTCCCGGCGGAAAGGTTTAAACTCCGCGTGCTTGTTTGGTTCACAGAGGACGGGGAAATAAGCTGCGGTACTCGGAACTCCTTGAGGCAGTCAGCTCAACATCCTCGAGTGGGTTGAGGTGGTCGGGGCGAATTCTCTTCGTTCCTTCACAGCACGCGCTCGTTTTTACCGCGGCAACCAGAAACGTAAACTGCGCAATGGAAAGTATGTGGCAATGCAAAGCCGGCCTCAGTCAATAACTACCACGGTCTGGCTGGGACAACTGTAGTACACGAGCGAGAAAGGAGGAATGAGCCAGACGAGGCTAAGAGAGCAACCGGTTGATGTCTGATCGTAATGACATTCCGTGCTTGAAGGGTCGATAGCGCCGGGATAGATCAAGATGTATTTCTGTCCGTAACGACGACGTGCGTACGGTGACGGTGACAATGGGTAAGCTCATCTCTTCCCAATGAGTCCGATGGGCGCACACCCTACTAGAGATCCAATCTACCAGGTCTGAATGCGTCCGTAACCCTACCTCCGGAAATCATAGGCAAGATCTTAGAGCACATACCAGCGGACAGCTCAAGACGACCGACCCTGATCGCATGTGCTTTGGTGGCTACCTGGTGGACGGGATCGAGCCAAAGGCAGTCATTCTCTTCCATCTCGATCTACGAGAGGAACTACCAGCGATGGATGAACGGTGTCGTCCTCTCAGAATCCAAGGTTTACCTCCTCGGATTCGTCCATTCATTGTGGCATTCCCGTAGCCTGGATTTCAAGACATAGCACAGAATGCGAGACCTCCCACAGGACTCTGGAGAATATCTCTCCGCCTTGCACAATCTCCACAGCCTCACGTTGTTCAACACCAGGATCGAACACATCCCGAAAGACCAGTTCCATACTTGCTTCTCAGCGTTCCGTGGAACCCTCACATGCCTCTCCCTCAAGGTTATCAACACGTCGTTCAGTGCGTTCGTGACTCTGGTCGATTATTTTCCCAATATTAGAACCCTCCAACTGCGCCCCTTCGTACTGGAGCCTGACGAAGGACCGGCCCCGTCGTTGTCTCGGCCGCTTCGGGGGAAACTACACGTCGGCCGCGTTCAACTCGATAACCTGGAGTTTTTCAACGAATTTGCCAAGTTGAAGCTAGATTACGAGGAGTTGAGCGTCGGCTTCCTCAGCACGGAGACAGAGTTTCTGGGGAGCGTCTTTCAAATGAGCGCAAACACCGTCAAATGTCTGAAGCTGACCACAGAGCTTCGATGTGGGTAACCTTCACCTGCCCTCGTCGGAACCGCGTCCTTACCTGACCCTCTTGGATTTAAGCTGTCCCCGCGGTGGCGATCCACAAATTTCGACAGCTCCAAGAGTTGGAACTGACAGTCGCTTGGCCAAATCACGCCCACAGAATCCTCCTCTATTCAATCACCTCCACCGAACTCCGCAAGATTTCCTTCCAAACGAGGTACATGGACGATCGATCGATTTTCTCCCGGAAAGTGGAGGCTTGGGCTTCAATCGACAAACAGCTGTGCGGACTGGTGGAGAGGCTACGCCTTATGGGATACCATCATACCCTAGAGGCGGAACTGCGGCTTGAGACGGCTGAGGATTACCCTGGAGAGCATACTTTCACCAGGTTTTTGCCTGGGTTTAGGGAGAAGGGGACCGTGACAATCAAAGACGCTGCCCACCGCGACCGTGTTCTTTATTCTTCCACTCATAGTCATTAAGTCAAATTTGGATTCTCGTTGTCGTTCGTGATTTGTTGTCCATTGGAAAGTACACCGTACTTACGTAGGTACATTAGTCGCCGTACCCGCTGATGCCGTCAACCCAATCATCCCATGACCGCCACCAAGGACCCGAGTAGTCGCAAACTGTTGGGAGTTCCATCACCTCCACCCATTCGCCGATGTTGATGTTGATTGTAGTTGGCGCCGAACCACACAGTCTTGCCATCCAGTCCGGCACGTTTTCCGAGCTCCAGACCGAAACCTCGTGCAGGGGATGATCCGTTTTGGATCGGTCTTCGCATAACGCAATAAGCCGCTTCAGTTGGGATTGCTCGTAGATCCCCTCGATCGCGAGTGACCGTAACCGTGGGGCAGGGACGCCCCGGATCCCTGGATTCCTTGGGTCCAACACCTCACAGAGACGGTCGGAAACCCCCCTGCCTCCCACGAGAGAGAGCTTCTCCAAGTTGAAGCACGAGAAGTTGTCAAAGATTCCGTAACCCTCCCCTTTGTTGTCAGAGTTGTGGATCCATAACTCCTTGAGGTTTTGTGCGCACTCCCTGTAGACGCACTCGAGCAACGAAATGGCTGACTCCGTCCTGTCGTCCTCGCCAAACCACGTTAGGCTGCCACAGATCTTGAACAAACCGCCGGTGCCATAGAAGATGATCCCAAACTGTCCGTCGAAGTCATGAAGGACCTCAAGCCTCTCCGTGCTGCCGAGGGTACATCCTGGGGGAAACAAGGGGATGATTTGGGCGAAGGTATCCTCAGCCATTTCCGTATCCGAGATGTTGACGGCGACCCCGTTCGGCTGCAATTGCATGGTGGACAAGATGCATACGATCGCTTTGTTGCTGAAATTGTGGAGACGGAGTTTCTTAAGCGATCGCGCCTGGAAGATTGGGCCCAAATCAGGGGGAAAGTCCAAGATCCATTCGCTGGCTTCGTGCTGGCGGATATGCAATTCCTCGATATCCGGGCTCCCTCGCAGCATTTCCAAAAGCTCGGGGATTTCGCATTCGAGGGCCGATTGATTGTAGAGACAGATAAACTTGAGGCCCTTGAAGTCGTTATGGGGCCAGGGGGTGCACTCCGGGATGAACAGTCGAGCCAGGTTAGGCAACCCGCCCTTGAACAATGCCATCAGTCGCGTCTCGGGCTCAACCTCGCTCTCGTTCTCCCAACCGATATTGGAGGTGATTGACAGGGTGTCAAGATTCGGTAGGCAACCTTCCAGGAAGTTACACGAGCCGCGGAGGGCAAGTCGGTCCTTGTGAATGATCAAACTGCGTATCTGTGACCCCAGCGGGACGAGCATGTTCAACATCTTCTTGTCGCATGTGTGAGGCCCCACCGCCTGACGAAACCTGTGCCCAACGTTTTGCAGACAGACTTCCAACAGTTTGGAACCTGACCGTTTGAGATACATCTCGAGTATCTCGGGTCGTGTGAATTCGATTCGGTTCCACAATCCGGAGAAGTTGATCGCGACCGCCCTCCAGTACTTGCAGACATGCGTGACGCGGATCCACTCGTTCTGGTTCATGGTCGGGCCTATGGTAAGGGGGAAGTATGGGACGAGGTAGAGGAAACAACGAGTGAGGATTTCCGGGGGGAGTTTGTTGATCGGACAGGCCGGGTTTATCGCGGACCGGAGCTTGGCCGAGATGTCCGAAAGAAAGCTTTCGGTGAGTCGGAGCTGAGATATCGTAAGAAGGCATTCGACGACAATCCGTTCCTTTGTCGTACCTTGTCCGAATACTCCTTCTCGCGGCCTGCCATTTCCAAGGACCGGTGAATCTGAAGATGCGAGGATGGCGTCAGTGTGGCGCACATGAATCCAAGACCTGACCACAACGTACGGAACCGGAACACACGAAATTCGTCCAAGCAAGGAGTTCATCCTTGATTCTTAGAATATCGTCGGCTTGCGCCACGCCCTGCGGCTCAGCTTGCATTGGGAGATGTTGAAGTGAGGTTTCCTTTCGGACATCCCCGAGGCGGACTTATATACCCTGCGGCTGGGACGTTGGCGCCCAACCCACGTGTCGCGATTGGTCAACATGACTAGATTTGGACAAAGGTATTTGGATGTTCCATTGTCTGGGGCTGGCTCCGTCGCCTGGGTGGTAACCGATAACCCCGCTCCTGAGGCGTAGGACACGGCGACTGGGGTTCCAGTGATGTGTGTGTGGGTTGATGTTATTCGTCAACGTTAACTCGATCGTTTCGTTGCCCAACAACTCCATACCTGTGCCCCGTCACCCGACCAAAATTGAGATACGCTCGGAGGTGCATGAAAGAGCTGTTTTGACCGTCCCCGCCAACGTTTACCATAGCGACCTGGAATTCTCCTGGGTGCTGAAACGTCCGTTGGACAGCGACCTCCGACACCTCCCCACGGATACCCGAACCAGGGATGGATCGGGGTGGGAGCGGTGGCGTCGGACGTGGTCCGCGCCTGTTTCGCAGTAATGTAAGGACACAGAACGTTCGGTACCGTAGTGTCCACACGCGTCGGAAAGACATTGGGGTTGATTTCCGACCGCGGCTCGGCGCTACGAACCCAGGGGGATTCAGTTCTGAGAACCGACCGCCCATGGTTGCTCTTTCGAGCAAACGATTCCCCTCCAAAGAGTCCGAAGACCTGTAGCGACAAAGAACCAGAAATGCCAGGGCTCCGAGCTTGGACGGTGGCGCATGATGGATGAGGGGATATTGAACGCGAACGGTAAACCTTTCGGGGTGGGTGACGCACACAGCAAAAACACCTTTCTCGGCCATCTGTACAAATCATGGGAGTCCCCGAACATCGTCCAGCTTTTGCAGGAAATCTTAGAGGTGCCTGTTCCGCGCCCGCTGTTCACAGAAGGTTAACCCACGTATTATGATGTTGTTTAAGTTTGAACGGGCTACTGACCATCAAAACCAAATCGGTAGACTTCGTTCGAACGTCTCGCTTGGGGACTTCCATCCCCAGGGCAGAGTGGCCCATTATTTTGACCGGGGTTTTAGACGCTAAAGCCCGGGGGGGGGACATCGAAGGAGTGGCGATGAAATGACCCGGAGGAACTCGGGAGGGGAGGAAAGGGGAGAGTTTAAATCACGATGACATGTTCGCCGTCCGCCCGTACAAACCACGGAGGTCATATCTGGGACGGGGTAGGTCTATCAGGGAGTGGCTAGGCCGCCGGGGGCTCGAGGGAACGAATGTCAAGCAGGGCAACGGCCACGCCAGAGCGGGACATTATGCAATATCCCGTTTTATGCCACAAGCATCACCCGACAGGACTGGTAGAGGGTCTGGTCGAGCGCGTATGGTGAGACGGTTCATGGGTGGGTGGTATGGGCGAAGAGAATGACCCAGCGGTGTGACCAGAGAGTCATTATGTAGCGGGATTCACTTTGTTACTGCTACCACAGAAGGTGTTTGGCGCTCGCGAAGACGGTGACGATTGACTTCGATCAGAAGTAAGCTCTGTCCGCAACCCACACCCGCAACGGCGATCATGGGTAATTTTCGTTCAATCCTCCAATCTCGTTGCAAATCTGATGAGCGGTCACCTCAAGGATCCAATCTGTTAGATCCGAACGCAACTGTGACCCTTCCTCCGGAGGTCTTGGACAAGATACTGGAGCGCATACCCGCGGATAGTGCTGGTGGGGAACGAGTGACCCTGATCGCATGCGCTTTGGTGGCCAGCTGGTGGACCGGACCCTGTCAAAGGCGCCTCTTCTCTTCTGTTTCAATTCGCAAGTCCAACTACCAGCAATGGATGGACCGCGTCGTCCTCTCCGGATCCAAGGCTCAACTCCTCGGACACGTTCGTTCGTTGCGGATTGGTTACAACCGAGATATCTCAATCAAGTTCCGAAACCTCCTGCAGGACCATGGAAAATACCTTTCTGCTCTACAAAATATCCACACCCTCGCGTTTGCCAATACCAGGGTCGAACACATCCCCCAATACGAATTCCATATCTGTTTTTCAGCGTTCCGTGGAACCCTCACATACCTCTCCCTCGAGGTCTTCGCCACCTCGTTCAGCGCATTCGTGACTCTGGTCGATTACTTTCCCAACATCAGGTCCCTTCAACTGCGTGTGTTCATCCTGGAACCGGACCAGAGACCGGTCCCATCGTTGTCTCAACCGCTCCGGGGGAAACTACGCATCCGTTTCCTTCAATCCGGTCCCCTGGAATTCTTCAATCATTTCGCCAAGTTGGACCTGGAGTACGAGGAGCTGGTGATTGAGTCCTCCATCTACGTGGATCCAAGTTCTCTGGAGGGTGCCCTCCAAATCAGTACGAGCACTGTCAAATCCCTGAGGGTAACCTGCGAGCTTTCGCGTGAGTAACTTTTACCGGCACTCCTCTTCAAACCCGCAACCTTACCCAACCCTCTCATGTTCAAGCCGACGCCACCGCGGCAATCCCCAACTTTCGACGACTCCAAGAGTTGGAACTGAAAGTGCTTCGGCCAAGGCCCGTTCACGGGGTGCTCCTCTCTTCAATCTCCTCCACCGAACTTCGGAAGATCACTTTCGTGACAGGGTACATGGATGATAGGGAGATCTTTGTCCCGGAAATGGAGTATTGGACTCTGATCGACGAGCAATTGTGCAGGCTGGTGGACCGGCTACGTGCGAGGGGGTCCCATCGTATCCTGGAGGTGGAACTGCGACTTACGAAGGCCGGAGATTATCCCATAAAGCATGGTTTTACCAAGCTCTTACCCGTTTTTAGGGAGAAGGGGGTCATGACCATCACTGACGCTGCCTATGAGGGCCGGATTCTTCATTCTTCTAACCGCGACCTCTAAGACCGAGCGGGGGTTCACGCGGTCATTCGGAATGATTTGATCTTTGGGAATACACTGTATTTAGAAACCATATTACGCCTGTAGTGCACCTGGGAGCAGTTCATGGGCAGGGCCCTAGTGGTCTCAACAAATTCGAGGTCGTCTCCCCTCAGGCAGACGACGTCCTCCTTTCATCCCCTCTGAATTGAGGCTGGATTCCAGCCTGGTCAAATCCCAAACGGGCAGATTGCCGACGGGTTTTCCAACTTATATCTTCGCGTCGAGGCCGGAAGTAATACGGGGTAGCCCTCGTAAGCCCCCAGGCCCACGGAAGCGCTTCCGAGCCGATTTAAGTTCCGCTCAGGCTAAATCCCCCGGAAGTGATCGTCGGCAAAACGCAGTCCGCTTGTCAAATCCGGCCCAAAATCCAGAGGGGACGGCACCGCCAGGAGGTATTTGGTGCTCGGGCTCTGACAACAGCTCTGTCCGCAACGTACACACCACGACTGTGACGATGGGTAAGTCACTGTGCATCCCTCCGCCCCCATTGTAAATGCCAATGAACGGTCGCCCTAAGGATCCAGTCTATCAAATCTGAATGCGTCCGTGATCCTCCCTCCGGAAATCTTGGATAAGATTTTAGAGCACATCCCCGCGAACACGGGACAGTGAACCCTGATCTCATGCGCTTTGGTGGCTACCTGGTGGACGGGCCCCAGCCAAAGGCGCCTCTTCACTTCCGTCGGGATCGGCGCGAGAAACTACCAGCGATGGATGAACGGAGTCGTCTTCTCCAGATCCAAGGCTCGACTCCTCGAACACGTTCGTTGGTTGTCGCTTAGCCAGATCCAGATGCGGAGCCTCTCACAGGACCATGGAGAATACCTTCCCGCTCTATGCAATCTCCGCGGCCTCCTATTCTTCCTGGCGGAGGTCCAACTCGTCGGAGAAGGACAGTTTCAACCTTGTTTCTCAGCGTTCCGTGGAACCCTCACATACCTCTTCATCGACTACATCTCCGCCTCATTCGACGCTTTGGTGTCTCTGGTCGATTACTTCCCCAATCTCAGAGCTCTTGAACTGCGTTTGTACGGACTGGGACCCGGCGAGGGTCTAGTCCCATCACTGTCTCGACCACTTCGGGGGAAACTACACGTCCATTCCAGTTTGGGCAATCCCTCGGAGTTCCTCAGTAGATTTGCCAAGTTGGACTTGGATTACGAGGTGCTGGTGATCGAGCCCTCGACCTCAGGCTACTTCGGCGGGCCAACATTTCTGGAAAGTGCCCTCCAAATAAGTCCGAACACTGTCAAATATCTGACGATGACCGACGAACCTCAAAGTGAGTAGCCTTTACCCATCGCTTCATCAAACCTGAAACCTTACTCGAGCCTTTCATGTTCAAGCCAAGGTTGAAACAGCGCTCCGCAGCTTTCGACAGCTCCGAGAGTTGGAACTGATGGTTTGCTGGGGGAGGTTCCCAAAAATAGTCCTCCTCTCTTCAATTACCTCCACCGTGTTGAGCGGGTTGGGGTATAATCCTACAAGGGATGGACTTATACTACAACAGGATACTCTACTCTTACCTTAGGATGAAGGGAGAGTCTTCTAGTGAGGGAACGTAGAAGAGAGAAGCGTTTTTGTTATTGCATGGAGGGGTCATGTATTTATACATGTGCATAATGCGCACAGACCATGTTTGGTTGTGCTTGGCACCTTAAGGGTGCGGGTATACATCGGCTGCCATAAGGGCGCGTGATGGTAATACT
>Ga0307509_10012108_pt1 | contig 10348 bp, 7 predicted proteins | sample 10_EM_MG_FD_202245 | JGI IMG/M metagenome (GOLD analysis project Ga0307509, IMG submission 202245) | Populus trichocarpa ectomycorrhiza microbial communities from riparian zone in the Pacific Northwest, United States - 10_EM | ecosystem: Host-associated > Plants > Roots > Unclassified | place...
TTCTCAAATTTGTAGGGGGAAGCGTGTGAATGCGTACCTCAGGGATTTAAACTCAGATCTACCGGTCTGTATATCGTCAGACGTCTCAAAGATCACGTCTTCATATACGGACCGGTCACCGGTCTAACCTTATCATTCGATACTCTCGAGCTTGACAAGATGTGTCAGCAGCATTTTGGCATGTTTGCAGAAGCACAGCCATCACTCAGGTACTGGTCAATCACTGCCTCAGCACACTGCTTTCGCTCGCCAGTGTATCATAGTGGAAGTTCGGCACGTTTTTGTTCTTCCCAAAGTCCTCATTTTCCACAGTAGCGCCCTAGAAAGTTGTTCTTCAACCCTCAATGCCACCAGAACAGGTCCGACGAATTGGCTTTTCCACCCTCTCTAGTGGCGAGAATATCAATGGGGGTCCCGTCGTGGAGTAAGTCATTGGCCGAATGCGATATTTTCACTCCCCACTGACGGGGTCGTCTTCAGCATCGTATTTGTGCATGGCCTCGGTGGGCATCCAAAAGATACTTGGAGTACCGTAGCCCCGACCGGTTTCTTCTCATCGATAACTGGTTCAAGTGGCACCGTGTTCTGGCCAAGTGACCTACTGCCCCAGGCCATAAGAAATGCCCGCATCATGACTTATGGCTACGATTCTGACCCCCTTGTGGTCTGGAGTGCCGTGAATCGCACCAACGTCTTCCAGCATGCCAAAGATTTTCTCATTGCTCTTACTGCGCAAAGGCTCGATAATGTATGTACATCATTGACACGCTGCGTAGATTATTATGGGTCTGACCACCAGTAGCCATCCAGACCGATCATCATCGTTGCTCACAGTCTAGGTGGGATCTTGGCTAAGGATGTACGTTGCAACTTCCATGCTTTTTACTCGGATTCGTTACCGACCCACTGCCATAGGCGCTTAAGCAGTCCAAGGACGCGAAGTATAACCGCGACTTACTACACGTCTATAAGGCGACTCACGGGATTATCTTTATGGGCGTTCCGCATCGAGGGAGCAATTGGGTTTCCTTGGCCAGAAATTTGTCGGCGCTTGCTCTTGGCCATGCCGACCAGCAGGTGTTGAATGCATTGGATGTCAATAGCGAAATTTTGGAACGCTTGATGGCAGACTTCGCTGTCTTACTCAAAGAAGAGACGTTCAGAGTACACACATTCCAGGAGACCAAGGATATTGTGGATATTCCAGGGTTGAAAGGGCTGGTAAGAACCAAGCTTCGTCCTTTGGGTGTTGGTCGCTAACATATTTTCGGACTAGATTGTCGAGCCGTTCTCGTGTATCATCGGTGATGCTTGTGAGCAAGTTCAGACGCTCAATGGAAACCACCGCAGTATGACCAAGTACGATGGAGCGGAGGATGATAATTATAACAAGGTTTACGAGGCGATCAGTAAATATGTGCGCGAGATCGAAGTAGCAACTCATGTCCGGCCAGGTGAGTAGAGTTGGCATTATTAGAGACGTATGCGGCAGCAGCAGTTAGCCATATAGCTTCTTATCAACTGTTAAACTCATTTCCTCATTTTTGTGATACCAGATCCCTTGGCTGGCACGGAGGTAAAATTATGGGGGAGGCTCCCAAGGCTGGTACACTACTTCACTGGTCGTGCCGATATCCTTGCACAAATGGACTGCCATTTCCAAAGCGCGCGTACCCTTTTAGAGGGGCAAAGAACAGTGGTGCTGCACGGAATCGGTGGTGCGGGCAAGTCTTCCACTGCCCTTAAATATGTTATAGAGAATAAGGCCCGATACACATGCGCGCTCTGGATTGATGCCAGTACCAAGAGGAATGCGAGGCATAGCTACCGTGAAAACACCCAGTCAATATTGGCACGCGACGAACATCTGTCACCCCGACTTGAGAGGCTCGCGAAGGAAAACGAAGCTATGTTTGTGAGAGAGTGGGTCACACAACGTAAAGGGAGGTGGCTACTAATCTTCGATGGGCTGGATGACCCCGCTCAAGGTTTAGACCTTGATTGGTCCTTACCGCAGTCCGGGGTTGGCGATATTATCATCACGTCCAGGCAGAAAATGGCGGAGAACCATGGCCATGGCATTGCGGTGGCCGAAATGAACCGGGAAGATGCGATTACTCTGTTGTTGAGCGTCGCCAGACAAGATCAGATGAAAACCGAGAACCGAGCCCGAGCTGGGAAAATTGCCGACTATCTAGGCTGCCTGGCGCTTGGCCTGGAGCTAGCTGGCTCATATATCCGTCATTCGCTTTGCGGGGATCTGGACAAATATATGATGTGGGAGGTATCGGAACCGGAAAAGTTCTATCAAAACCTCTTGAAAGATAACCCCAGATCACGATTCCTGTCGTCGTACAATATGGGAGTTATCGAGACCTGGAAGAAGTCCCTGAAGGCGGTTGGCCGCGAAGCTGTGCAGTTTCTGCACCTGTGCGGTTTCTTCGACCGAAGTGATCTCAGTATAGCACTTTTCCGTGATGCCACACGGACCAAGTATCACTGGAACAATGACGGGGCATTGGCGTTGCTTTATCCTGAGAATGTAGGTGTACCAGCTTGGTTGTTGGCGTTGACGCGTCGTTCTGATCGGTCATGGAACGAATTTGAGTTTGATGCTGTCCTGTCGAAGCTGGACAATTATTCGTTCTTGCGGCGGACCCCGAAAGAGGATGGGCTCTGGATTCATCCCCTCGTTCACGAATGGGCCAAACAAGACCTGGAGCCAGCAGAGAAATGCCGCTTTTCTATGGACTCGATCTGGATGCTATTACAGAGCCTGGGCGATTGTGCGGAAGAAGCAGACAACGACCTGTCCATAACCAATCCTTCTGCAGTGCGGGATGTATGCAGAGATGAACTCCTGCTGCTGAACACGGGCACCCGCTTCGTTGCAATGGTGAATCCGGTTCTTGCTGTATACCGTAGTGGCCAGTTCCAGACTGGGGCTGGCGGCATCGTTGACAGGTTCGATCAGCTTCTGTATCTGCTGCAAATATTCCGCACCCATCTTGACCGGGCCTATTGCGCAGAACTTGACCCCCGAGCCCAGCAAAAGGAAATATGGCAATTTGACTTCTACGATACGTTTGCAACTCTCATCGCGTTTCAACGCGAGAAATTTTTGCACAGTAATATCAAGGATGCTAGCGGAATATTTTCCAATGTCAAGTCCATATTCAGAGGCACATCGACCTACGCGTCCGCGCTATTGCTCTCCTACTTGGTAGTACGCGATGCCTGGCAATGGGACAGACTCCTCGAGTGGAGTTCGTTAGCGGGGCGGCTAATCCAGGAGCAACAGCTGTCGCGTAGCCCCGACGAAGGCGCTCTGATGCTTGCAGCCTGCACACAGCTTGCGATCTCTTTTTCGTATGCGGTTGGCGAAAATCACCAAAACAACACCAACCCGTATTCGGATCCTATGAACTTTGCAGATGACCAACGTCACAAGGCGATGGAGGTATTATCCTCGATCGGGTTTATGTCTCGGAAATGCCTTCACCTTATCAAGATTGACATCGGTGCCACTCAGGGGACGCATCCTGCATCAAAACTGGCGCTGAATACCACGCTCCTGTGGCAACTGAAGCTCAGCCTCGGATGGCACTGTCTGCGTGAAGGGCATATCGACGAATGTTCCCTGCTATTCAAAGATGCCCTTGCAGAAATCAAAGTCCTGAAGGACGCTGGTTTCGTAAACCTGGTTCAGAATGGGATCGAACGTGGTGTTAGGGTGAATCGACAGATGAGTCTGCGGAGACTCCAAGATCACGATGTGTTTTCCGATCGCGACTTTCTTTCAGATCTCCGCTCCCACATTCCCAAAGGACTCATTACACCCTCCGATTTTCGCCAGTCGTTCCCGCACCTCCACATCAAGCGAAGCAAACGTGGTCGAACCCAATCCGAGATTGTAGATGATGACGTCTTAGCCCGAAAGAAAAAAAAGGCACCAGCTGACATGCTTGCTGAGATGCGTGCCATTTCTGAACTAAATACAGGTGTCATCGACAGAATCAAGAGGGACACCACCTCAGAAGTTCCCGGGATGCTGTGTGTGAAGACCCTGATTGGAAAGACCTTAACGTTCTGTTTTGAGGGCCTTCACACTGTCCGCGACCTCAAAGATGCAATTCAGAACCATGAGGGCATTTCTCATGATCAACAGCGCATCATCTTCAATGGGAAGCAACTTGAGGATGGGAATTCTTTGCATGAATATAATGTGTATGTTGTTTTTCATTCATATTCAACCCTCTGGATTTGGAATCTGATCCTTGTCTTGCAGCCAGCCAGGCTCTACGGTCCATCTCGTAATGCGCCATCGTGGTGCTTAGTGATGTGCCAGGTTCATTAGACAGCTTAGTGAGGGTAATACAAACCTGTTGCACTGGATGTGACAATGATGTATGATTAGAAGGACTTATTGAACAAGTTACTTACACATCTGACATAGTGAACATGGTTGAGTATGGTATTGTACAGTGATCTGCTCAATATTTGGTTCTGCTGTGCATCAGTGAACAAACTTGGCCATCATTTCACAAATTGATAAGGTAGGGGAAATTCATGCACAACAATGTCAGGTGATGTGACGATCCGTGACTGCTAAGTTTGGGAGCCATCATTCTCAGATGGTTTTGTCACGCTAAGAGATTGTGCACACACTGCCATTGAAACCTTTTTGTTCTTGAAATTTTCACATCTCCCATCATTCTTCTCATTAACACACCTGAATTAAAACAGATAGTTAGTAAAGTTTGACAATGAAATAGTAAATATACACCTTTCTGGAGAATGGGTGGAAGCACCACCTGTTTCCTCTATGCTTAACCTATTCTTTCAGATGTTGCGGCAGCAGTGATGGGCAATTGACAAGCACAAAAGGTCATGATGTGGTACACATTGATGTCATTTCGAGCGGAGCTTGAAACCCATCAAACCTGTATACCCACACTGGGGTACGGGTTTTTGCTAGGATACAAGTGTCAAATCTGTACCCCAACTCCAGCAAAACCCAGGCTGAAACCTGCAGGTTTCTTGTACCCATGGTAATCCATAACCACATGTTGGGATTTATCCCAACAATCTGATTGTGGCTTGTTCAGCAAAACAGCAATATTTGCAGTCTGACCGGCAGCAATTGCCATTCACTCAGCACCAACTAAATTTGTTGCTAGGCAGCAATCCGGCTTACTTCCTGGACAGCCAGGGTTTTCTCATGCCATGCCAGTGTCCAAGGGGTATCTGGAACATTGATACTGTGATACTGGGGTAAGGGGGGGTCACTGTCAACGGGCTTAAAAAAATTTACTAATTTTATTCAATAAAATAAAATAAATTGGACACCACTACTAGTACTACTATTAGTACCAAAAAGGGATTATCTGGGTGCCTCCTAAATGCCACGGGCAGCCGCAGGTATCACATATATAATCAATATTTATATATTAATTTACAAATGATGGAGGGTCTGTTGGGTGGCCTCCGTGGTTGAAAAGGGGCGCCAAGCATGAACACACACACCAACATGGTGTTTTCATGCTTGGCATATGTGGGCCTGCCAGAAGATGGCGGGGTGGTGGCAGTTGTCATGTGATAATCAGAAAATTACCCTATTTGGATTACATTTTTTGTGGAAATTACCATTCTAAGTATGTTGTTCTCACATGCAAGGGGTGGGGGGTGTCAACTGGGTCTTAAAAAAATTTGCCAACCCCACGCTGTTGTCAAAATTCCGGATACCCCTTGGAGCTTGATCTCCTCATCGCCTTCGTCATGAATGCATTTCTAGGGCCAAGTTCATCATCTTTTCCATTTTCTTTTCTCCCACCCACCCACTTCCTTCAGTGTTTGGTACAGCCACTCGGCATCCAGTTTGGTCAGACCACAGGCCACTGGCATTCCAAATGCTCAGGCTCTGGCAGCGCGACTTCCGACTCCCAGCACACCCACTGTTGATGTAGTTTTGTTTTTGAGACAAATTACTACCTGGGTTTCACTGGAGATAGATTATGAAAGAAGTTTCAAGGAGGTCTCGGGCTATTCCAGTTGTTCTGGGATATATTAATACTAATATCAGGTCTTGTTTAGATTCTACGTAATCTTAGGTGAGATACAAGTGTTCTTCAACGATGCTGTCCAATAGATTAGATTAATGGGCTCAGAAGGGAACAGTTAGGTTGATTGAATTAATTAAAATACAACTAAACCAAGGAACTAAGTCTATAAATATCTGGGAGATTATACAGACAATTAGGGGAACATAGGAGTTTAATCTCTATTTAATGGAACAAGAAGAGACTAAAATAGGTCTAAGAAACGTAAGAAAAGGTTAGTAGGTATGTGTGGAAATAAGTAAGGAAAGGTAAGTCTACAGTAATAAGTCTACAGCTAAGTAATTATATGTACTGTACTACAAAAATGTGGACAGGTGTGAATATATTGCCAGAAAAGGAACTTGTGGCTGTGAAGGTGATGTAGTCAGAATATAAAAGGAAGGTGACGTAAATAGGAACACGTTGATGGCAGTTCTAAAAATAGATTGCCAAATTCGGAAGTCGTGAGAAATGCTTACTAAATGATTCTAGAATAGGTGGAAATGTCAGTGGCTTAATTCAGAATGTGCCTAGGCTCATATAGCTCTTGTATAAGCAACCTAAGGGGTAAAACGTCGGACTAAAGCTTCTATTCCTTGACTCTTATAGCTACTGTATAGATGTCCTAAGGATTGTATAGAAAGCTATCTACGCCTAGGCTCTTATAGCTACGTGTATAGATGCCTTAAGGTTAGTAGAGAGTAATAGAGGTCCAGAGGGTATAATATGAATTCTATTGACTGGGGGGTAAGGGTAAGAACAGGCTGGTATTTATACTCAGAGGCTGCAGCTGTGCCTGTCAGATCGCAGAATGGGATTGTGACTAGGTTATGCCACTTTTGACTAGTGTTTGGAAGTCCGGTCTGGTCCGGTTTTTTGACCCCAAGGGCCATAGACCGGGACCGTAACCAGTCCTTCTATTTTCGGATCCCCAAAAAGACCGGACCAAACCGATGTGGACCGGTCCACATCGGTTTTTTGCGGTTATGAAACCGGTTAGGACCGGTTAAGGTCCAAACCAGTTAATAACCAGTCCTAGACTGATCTTATTAGACATAAAATAATATATTAATAAATTTTATATACAATTAGGGCACATGTGCTAGTTTAATTAATTAAAATGGACCCCGCAAGGAAGGGGTGGTAGGGCAGCAGGGATGGGGAAGGAGCCGAGCACAAGAAAACACCGAAACAGGCGTGTTTCTGGTGCTCGGTGTTGGAGACAACACCAGATGGAGAGGGCACGAACACCAAGAGTACACCCAAATGGGCACACTCCTGGCAGTGTTCGGTGCCTTGTCGCATTGAAGAACATCAAACAGACATGACGGGGAGGGTCTCCCCTCCTGGTCGTGTCGAATAAAGTCAAACTGACGCGAGGGGAGGGTCTCCCCTCCTCATCGCGTCAAATAAAGTCAAACAGACGCAACGGGGAGGGTTTCCCCCCTCGTCGTGTCGAATAGAACCCATAGACGCAACGGGGAGGGTCTCCCCTCTTCGTTGCGTCCAATGGACTCAAACAGATGCGACAGGGAGGGGAAACCCTCCCTGTCGCGTGGTGTGGAATGAAAGTGTGATCCCCTCCGTCTCGCGTTAGCGAGGGAGGGGTGGAGATGGCTGGAAACTGAGGGGAGCGTAATTAGTACGAAATATTGGTGTTAAAGTCAAGATACGTACCATTGTTGGGGATGGGCGGCCATCATGGCCATCCCCACCCTCGTCGTTGCTCTCCCTTCCTTGTCAATGCTCTTCCCAGCCTTCTCCTTGTGTCGTCGCTGACACATGGTCGTCATGGTCGTTCACGTTGTGGATGTGGGTGAGTGGTGTGGTGTGACAGTGGTGATGTGTGGCTAGGCCACAGCAGGTAGTGGTGTTGAGCGAAGGGGAGTGGTGATGTGACATCAACAACAAGTGATGTTGTTGATGCTGAGTTAAATTCAATAATTATTAGTAAAATTTAATCCTTACCTTTGAGACTGAAAAGACCGGTTAAGACTGGTCTTAACTGGTCTTTTGCGGTCTTTTAGTTTTCAACTTTGTGATGGACCGTTAACCGGACCGCAGTCTTCAGTCTTTGTCGGTTAATGCCATTTGCAGTCTTTATTGGTTACGGTCCGGTCCAGTTACGGTTTTTTTCCGGTTCTGTAACCGGACTTCCAAACACTACTTTTGACATGAGTTTAGTAAGCTCTGACTTGTTTGACTGTGCGCACTGCGCAAAGTCAATGCCTGATTTATTGCAGGTTAACCGTAAGAATCTCGGTCTTTTCTCGGTTTTATTCCCACCTCCTTTTCAATCTCATCATTACCGTACCCTGTTTGGGTACGGATATACCTATTGTGATACCTTATGATTCTACTCCTCCTATTTATTGTGACTATGTTTCGTATAGTACCCATATATATACCTACCTCCTTTCTACCATCACTCTCAGTCATTATCACCCCCACCGACTGAGAGTGAGTAGTTCTTTTACCTTCGTATCTTATACTTTACTTACTGTACATTCGTAACAGGTTAGTATTGCAGGCAATACAGAGTCGTTATCACCCCCACTGACTGAGATACATTTGTAACAGGTTATGGGCCCCATTGCCACTACCCTCTAATTCTACAAAACTCAGCAACTGAAAACGACTCACACACACCCGACTTAAGCTTACAAGCGAATACCCCTTTCTACAATGTCGTCGAACACACCCTCACTGACGATTCTTTCTGAGGAACAAAAGTTCAATGGTGACAACTTACTATCATGGACTACGACCATGACACAACTGCTAGGATCGAAAGGATTGTTGGGCTATGTTGATGGGCGAATTCCCTTGCTCCCCCCACCTAGGCACTGGTGCTCCAATCCCGGCTCCTACACCCATTTACTCTGTTGAATATTGCAAACCGCATCTATTGTGATGTGTGACATGTGATGTGACAGTGATGTCATGCGTCGACAAAAGTTGGGTTTTTGTCGACGCAAGCTATAAATAGCACACATGTCATTATTCGGTTCAGTACTATTAGGTACCATGTATATAGCATAGACTAGACGTGTCGTGTCACCTCAGTTCTTTCTACGAGTACTGAGGTGAGCACACTCTTAGATACATTTCATTATGTACTTACCATACATACAGTTATCTATTTCAATAGATAACTACTAATATAGTTCTTTCTACGAGTACTGAGTTATCTATTTCAATTGGTTATGAGCCCCAAGCTCAGTTACTAAACTCGTTAATAAGCTTTACATGTCCCATCGCTTCTAAAAGTCAAATCCTATTCTGGCAATGTCATCCTCATTTTCGAAGCTTGGTGATGACCTCATGAAGGTGCCGAAGCTGGATGTAGGTGGAGCCAACTGGGTCATCTATAAGGATCGATTCCTATGGTCTATTGACGTGAGAGGATTGCTGGAGCATGTGGATGGTTCAGAAGCTGAACCTGAGTGTCCAATACAGCCCACAGACAAGGCACCTCTGTCAAAGAAAGAGGACAAGGAGATGAAGGAGTGGAAAAGGGAACTCAAGCTCTGGAAACAGGGGGAGGCTATCGTTAAGCAACAGATTGCTGCAACGATCCCAGACTCACTGTTCATGAAGATTCGAGGCAAGACCACTGTGCTCGAAATCTGGAACACCTTGAAGAAGGAATTCCAAAACAAGTCAAAGATGGTCTCAGTCGACCTACGACGACGGCTACAGCAGGAACGCGCGGAGTCACTTCGCTAAGCTGTGCATGATGCATGAGGACCTGGCTTCTATGGGAAGCCCCCCTGGCAAGGATGAATTCTATGTGATTATTCTCAGCTCTCTTCCATCTTCCTACAACCCTTACATCTCAGCCCTTAACACTACCTCAAGTGTTCTTGGGTCTGTGCTCTCAAGCGAGGACTTGATGCAAACGATAACAGACGAATACAAACGCCGTAATCTTGGCAGGGGATCAAAGAAGGAGGACAATATTGCCTTCTCCGCTAATGACAGTGGAGAAAGGAGGGGAAAGTCAAAGCAGAAATCCGGCAACTGCAACAATTGTGGAAAACCTGGCCATTGGGCAAGGGACTGCTGGGCAGAAGGTGGTGGCAAAGCTGGCCAAGGCCCACAAAGGAAGAGCAAGGGGAAAGACAAGGAAAAGGACAGTGATGGCAAGGGCGAGAGTAGCAGAGAGAAGAAAGGGAAGGAGGCTGTAGCAAGTGCTAAGGCCAAAACGGAGGAAGATGCCGCATGGTTTGTGATGACGATCCTCACCA
>Ga0307509_10012109_pt1 | contig 10347 bp, 17 predicted proteins | sample 10_EM_MG_FD_202245 | JGI IMG/M metagenome (GOLD analysis project Ga0307509, IMG submission 202245) | Populus trichocarpa ectomycorrhiza microbial communities from riparian zone in the Pacific Northwest, United States - 10_EM | ecosystem: Host-associated > Plants > Roots > Unclassified | place...
AACAATAATTAAGGATTCCCGACCGGAAAGCAGAATAACCCAGTATCCAGACGGTTGTGACTGAAAATCACGCGGGGATCACGCCTTGCTGATGGAAATAGACCTGACCCTGCTCGCCAACCGTACCAATCGTGATCACCTCATGAGAGCCGCGATGGATCATGACCTCCGGAATCTCAGGTCATGATCAGCCTCGTGAGGTCCGAAATCCGCCGAAACCGGTCAAAATCTCTCGTTTGTTTTTCTGAAGGCAGCCGCAGACCATAAGCGCTTAAGCGGTGGGTCGGAACCTCGGAACCTGACACCGACGGTGTCCCAGAGATATATAAAAGGGCCGAGGTGCACTCTCTGGTTTCCCCAGCCGCTGTGCAGCGCACCCCAGTTCTTCTCTCATACCTCCCAAACTTCAGGCCTGGCGCCGTTGCTATCCGTTATTCCTCACGACACTCCACAACATCATGTTCCCCAAAGCCGTTCTCATCTTCCTCGGGGTCGGAACTTTCTCCGTCAACGCCCTGTCCGTTCCGGTCCCCCGGTCCCCCGCTCCTGAGCCACAATGTGAGTTTCCCCGATTGTTCTCTATCACACCTTACCACGATCTGACCTTGGTGTCCTTCAACAGCCCAAGAACTCGAGGCCAGGAGCTTCCCTGAGCTCGCCGCACACGACCTGCTTTCACGTGAGCCCCAAGCTCTGGGCGAGCTGTTTTCGCGTGAGCCCGAGGACCGGGCCGAGTGGGCCGGATCCGCCCGTGACTACTACATGGCCAAGCGCGAGCCTTTCGAGACCTTCCCCGGCGGATTAGAGCCCTGGCTGCCTACCATCCCGGAAAATAAGGAGCTAAAGGTGCCGAAGAGGCGCAATCCTTCACTGATCAGAGTGTTCTAAGTACATGGGATCTTATTGCATAAATCCCGAAATGCATTAAGGTTGCGGCGGAACGGTCATTGTACAGGTCTCCGGCGTGTAGGGTGATTTGCATCGGAGCTCGGTCGGCAACGGTTTGGTGGAGGAGACGCTGCCGGGTGGCGTATTGACAAAGGGAGATTGATCCACGTTCCGGGCCGTTCTTAGGCGTACAGTATGTTGTGAATGACCCCTTGCTATATCTGTCGCGCCCCAGAGGCCTTCACTGCCCAGGTGACTGCCGACATACAAACTAACACCAAACGCGTGCCAATGAGTTCTGCGTGACCCGGCCCGCAATCCCCAGTTCCAGGGGAGCCAATTTGAGACCACCGAGGCGTGACAGTCCTCCATTGCACCGCTAACTCAATCCCAATTCACTCGCCACACCACCCGTATGTCATAGCTTTGCAGCCAGGTTCAGGCTTGATGGCGCCCGCCCGTAAGACTCACGGGGACGGCTGTGACCGGGAATAGACCTGACCCTGCTCGCCAACCGTAAGGAGCCCCGTTCGCGTGCAGGTTCTGTCAGTTCGCGTCGAGGTTCTTGACCGGAAATGGACCTCCTAGATGTCCGTCTCGGTCTTCTACCGCAACTCCCACGTCCCCCACGCCTCCCCACTGTACTTCCTTTCCGTCCCTTCGAGGATATTACCCTGCCCTACTTTCCAACCCCCGAACCTAGTTTTTCTTATTGTAGTGTGGATGATTCCACCTGGGGGGAATAACATGTTGGTTGGCTACTAGGACGTCCTTCACGGCCGACCCATTTCGCTCATCCCCCACCTCCATGACTCCGTGGGTTGCACGCGTGACGCTCACACGCCCCCGACTTCCCCAGCACGGGCGTTAGACCCTTTTTCCTCATTCGACACCAAGCAGCCCAACGCCAAGTCAGCCTTATGGGGGTGATTTTATGCGTCCAATTTCACAGGCTGAGTTTCGGAAAAGGGAGCCTCTGAGGGACGACAAGATTTTCGACGGGTTCAGAGTTCTCCTACGGAGAGCGAAACCGTTGTCAGCTTTGAGTGGAAGGCGAGCAAAATGCCAGGGGAAGTTTGAAGTGGCGGCCCAGTAAGTTGGATAAACCTCATCAACCTGACCGATGATTCCCAAAGACTCTCGACTCGCATTCGGGGCGTCGAACGTAGGACGGTTCTCGTCATCCCCATGAAACCCGGGTCGCCCGCTTACTGAGCTTTGTGTCTTGTGTGCCCTGAATTTTCATTTCTATACCATCTCTTTCACCGTGTTGACCACGCGACAGTCAACCTCGACGAACTCTTCAAGAGCCACAGAGAGGACATCCTCGCCAATCACCATGGAGTCCTCGTAATGGACAACCATGAAAACGGTATCAGGGCCGGTATGGTACCCGGTGCGAACTCCCTCGGGCACGAGTAGCGGTCGATTTCGTTACTTCGTCCGCCTAATGATACAACACATCCGCATGACCGGATCTCCAAAACACGGCACGCACTCGCACTCGCTAATCACCAAGATCTCTCCAACTCAACCCCAGGTGGATCATGACTCCAGACCTCCATAACCATCTTCCCCGCCCTCTTACACATAATCGCACAAACGTTCCCCACATACCCAACCTTCCAAACGCTCTCGGCCGGCTCAGTCAAATCCCTAACATACTTTCCCGTCCTTGTCTCAAACAACCTCACCCTCCCGTCGTTCCCGCCCGTCACGAGGAAGTTCTGGTCGAATTGGAGAGTGGTCACGGACGAATCGTGAGCGGCGACGCGTTGGAGAATGGAGTAGGTTTCGAGAGAGAATGTTATAACGCGACCGTCTGAGCCTCCTGTCGCTAAGATAGTGGGTGAGAGTTGGATTTGGCATACGAGGGCGGTGTGCCCCTGCAGAAGGGCCAGACAGGCCCTATAAAGAAACCTCGTAAACGCATGCTATGACAAGTGTGGAATGGGGGTGCAACTGACCCAGTGTTCGGGTCCCAGATGCGGACATGTGTGTCCAGTCCGCCAGATGCTATCCGGATGCCATCATACGACACACAGTAGATGTTGTTCAAGTGGCCACGCAAAATATGAAGACAGAGACCAGTGTCGACATCCCAGACCTGCAAAAACACACCCATAAGTCTCGTCCAGCCATCGGAAAGGAATTTCGATCTCCTTACTCGAAGGGTGTTGTCGTAACTCCCACTGACGACGATCGAGCCATGCGCGTCCATACACCGAACGCTTGATTGGTGCCCCTCCAATACACGTAGAAGGTGTCCAGTGTCGATATCCCAGACCCTGAGGGTGAAATCTCGAGATCCCGACACGGCGATCGGACGATGGTCCAGAACGCTCACACAACGAATTGTCGCTCTGTGACCTTCGAGCGTATGTAGGCATCTCCTGCAGCGGGAAGAGAATCAGAACCGATCACAGAATTACAGTCTCTTCCCCGCACCCTGTTTCAACGTTCCAAACCCGAACGGCCTTATCACATCCACCACTCACAACCAACGACGTTGTCTGCCCCCAACCAGCGGACCCTGAATTCGTATTCTTCTTCCTCGGCGAAGGCGACGTCCCTTTCTCGACCAACCAAACGGCCCAAACCCCTCCCTGACAGCCAACCAACGTCCGACTCAACACGCCCGTCCGGCGGCTGAATACGTGGATCTTGTTGTCTGACAACCCTGCGACGATCCAGTCCTCATCCATCGCCAAGGACGTCACTACCCCCATATCGGGTTGTAGGATCGGTAACCGGTGATTGCGGAGCGGTGTTCCGCCGTGAAGCCATTTCATCCCTACAACACGAGTGATAAGCGGGCGGGCGTGGGGATTTCCTGGGAAAAGAGAAATCGGGGTGGGCAAACTCACGTTGGAGGTAGTGGATTTTGAAATGCCGTTTCGCGCTACCGGGAACGGCTGTGTCCTCGGAAGGTTGAAGGTGTAACGGCACCTCGAACTCCCACTTCTGGCACATTCGCCTCCACAGCCAATCATCATTACTCAACCTCCTCCAATACTTACACACACACCCAACACTCCTCACAAGCTCGTGAAAATCGCCGGTATACGAAAGAACGTGCAGGGCCAATTCCGTCGGGAGCTCTTGTAGGAAATCACGCTTGAGCAGAGGACTGATGAGGGTCGATATATATGACAACTCTTTCGGAGTGCACTGCGTGACAATCTTGTTGAGGTATTCCAGGCGCGCGTGCTCGTTGAGCGTGGAGAAATCGTTTGTCGGGTCAAAGGCGAACTGTTGGAATTCCTTCACGAGCGGGAAGTGGGTTGTGTCACGATCGTGGTTGTGGGTGAACGGACCCGGAGACGGCGCAGGAGTCGGAGGAGAGGCGATTGGGATATAGAGCGTTGACGACGTGGGTGGGGTATTGGTTTCTGGCGCTCCTTTGTGGAATTGAACCATGGTAGAAGATGGGAGATGCACAGACGCTCAGAGTAGCAGGATACGGAAGAAAGGAAGGAGGAAGTAGCCGGACCTTCCGAGACCGGTGGGAGTTTGGGTGGCTGTGCTCGGATGATCTGCAGCCGCGTGCAGCGTCCCACGGACTCTTGTCTCCGACCGGTGCCGGTGAGGTCGAACCCAGCAGACTCAATGTCAATCCGCCACCCAAGCTGAAGTTTGAGAGGGCGAATTATAGGCAGTGCTCGTGCGAATTATACAAATTATGTACGCGACTATGCTATGAGATTGTCCATGTTACACACTGTCCTTGACCACCTCCACCCTTTTCACCTTCTCCTCCTGCACCCAACCATCAACGAATTCGATAGCGTCGTGCGGCCGACCCTTGTGCATCATCAAATATCCCTGGAGAGCAGCTACAGAAAACTCCCTATCGGGAATACACTCCTTGAACTTCTCGCTCAGCAGCGCCAACTCCACGAGGCCGAGCTCCTTCTGAGGCGAAGGGAGGAGTTCCTGGCCCTCCGGAAGCTCCACATCGACCAACTTCTCCTTGGGAGGGGTGGCATACCCAGAATCCTTGTCGCTTTCCCCATCGTCGGCAATGTCCTCTACACTCGTAGCGGTGACCTTCTCGTCGGCCATGTAGAATCGTTTGAACAATCCAGCGGCCTGGTACTGACTCGCGAGTTTGAATTCGACGTGGACATCCATCCGTCCCGGCCGCCTTAACGCGGCATCGAGGGTCTCGTACCGATTTGTAGTCGCAAAGAGCAACCGACCCTCCTGAGCACCAACGCCGTCCAGAGCATTGAGCAGCCCGCTTAAAGAGATCTTCGGGGAATCGCTGGACGAGGACGCCGGTGCCTTGTCACCAGTTAGAAGCTTCTTCTCCGGGTTTTCCGCAGCCCGACTGATAGAGTGGTGGAAAGCGGCATCAATGTCTTCCATCAACGCAATGCACTTCTCGGGGAGGTCTGCAATGAGTTCTTGAAGCGCGTTATCATCGAGACCAACGCGGGAGAGGGAAACGATGTAAACGTCAAGCCCGAGCTCTCCTGCCAGACTGTGAATTATCGAGGTTTTCCCAGAACCAGGAGCCCCATACTACATACATAGCCAAGATCAGTCGCTGAGGAAGAGTCGAGTAATTCCAAGGAGAGACTTACCAACAAATACCCTCTCCGGAAAGGAATACCGCGTTCCGTGTACCACTTCTTGCTGTTCAAGAAATCCTTGGCATCGGCGAGGATCTTTTCCTTGATCCCGACGTCGAGGATGATCGAGCTCAGAGGGCGCTTGGGGCGAGAGGTGATCAGCCGCCACTCATTCTTGGTGTTGGACGAGTATATTGAAATAAGTTCTTCCTTTGCGGCTTTCCAAACGGTCTTCGCATCGAGCAGCAGTTGGTTAACGATCTTGTGATTGCGGGCGAGAATCCTGTTATCCCGATGATCAGTGTCTGCGACGAGCGGAGGAAGAACTTGGAATACCTACCTGATCACGAGTGTTTCTTTTGTGTAGAACGGCCCATCCTGGACTTGAGTCCTCGTCAGGCGGACGTAATGACCCCGGTACCATAACGAAGCCGAGCAATCAAATGATGGCAAAAATCTGATCCTGCTTTGGGAGCTGTCTCCATCCTCTCCCTCGACGAGTATGGGACGGGTTCCGATTCCAAATGAGTTGGTGCTGATCGACAATTCCTTAGCCTGGGTCCATGCACGTTGCTTAGATAGCCACAACATCATCCAGACTGCGTGATCGTGATTCATAAGACTCATAGCGGATGACATAATGAAAGCTCAGGACTCACCATAACTGTCGTCGTATTCTTCCAACGCGATGGTGATCCAGAACTGGTTCACGAGACCCCTCCAAACGAACAGGAAAAGTCTTCGGATAAGTTCTAGGACGCCTCCGATGACGAAGAGTTTGAGCCAGTCCCCACATGGGCCAGAGGAAGAGAATAGAGAGATGAACGTTGAGAGTAAATCGAGTTCCGAGGTGCTGGTATTTTGGCCGGGGACCGCGGAACTGGGGGGTTGGTCGGTCTGAGTAGACATGGGTCGAATGGGGGGAGGATACTGGCAGCCGAGTACCCAGCAGGGTTTTATAGCATACCGGAGTCCGTGTCGTAATGCACCACGTGCAAAAAACACACGATATGAGCCACAGGGACGGTAATTTGGGGTCCGAGAACACGTATTGGACACGACAAGAGTCATACTAGCCCGCCAAATGGAAGCTTCACACCCGAGTACAGCAGTTGAGCGCCTTATGGAGAACCCTGTGCGGATTACCGCGAGTTGGGCGGTACCATCGGATCGAGTCAATAGATAAGATTGGGACACCGCCAAGGATGCCGGAACCCGGAAACGATCCTTTGTGGTGGGCGTCGGCCGAGAAAGAAAGGAACACGACGACAAAGGAGCGCTGAGCCACCCGCGCTACTGTGGGGTGAAATGGCTGGGAGACCGTTGCCGAAGCTCACCTGTCGGTTACTTGTGCTGGGGGGCTGACCGTCTATCGGGATGGAGGGAGAGGAATGCGGCGATTGTACGATTGGGCTGCATCGGCACAGGGTTCGGGGGACCGGTCTTCCGGAATGCCACGAACAATCGCCGCTGTATAAAGGATGCCATGAACAAACCGGTGCGTCGGTCCACAGATCGCGTAGATCTCAATGAACACAATAACCCTGTCCGACACCGCGGCTAGGGTTCGCACCCAGGAAAGGCGCTGATGTCATCTTGTGAATAATTTTTAATTACTGTCACGGTGCGGAAGACAAGATCCGTCAAACCCTCACGTCCGTTCGGGGTACGAGTGAAATAGGCGCCCATCCTATGTTGAGTTGACACTCCCATATTCGTCGGGGCGCTCGCGTTCGGGTCCAGGCCTCGGGCACGACCACGCGACGGCTCACGCTGCCACGGAGAGCATCAGATGCCGTCGTCACCCGTCGGCCAACCAAAAAAAACTCCGCAGTCAGCGGTGCTGGGCTCCCAAATCGATTGGATGCAGTGAGGGCGTATTGGAAATCCTGCGCCGCAAATGGCGGGCGGAGGACCTTCGGAACGTTACTTATCCATACGTTACCCGGTGTGGCGTGCTGCTTCCTCCCCTTCGATTTCATACGAGAATATCCACGCACAAAGATTTCATGTATACACATACGATTCCGACCGCACTCGATGGAGGGTGGGGCGTGAATCTTGCCCATGCGAACACTGCCCGACCATGGCGGAGGGGGACGACGTGCACGGTAGATGGCTCGGTGACCAGGGGAGGTAGTGTCCGTGGGAATGATTCATGCGGGCGCCATGGAGAACGGCTGGAGGGGGCGCGCTGGGCTAGAACGTCTGGCCGCAGGTATATTAGGGTTACAGCGAAAAAGAACGCCCTGCTTAGGGAAGAGGCGGTGTTACCCGTATCAACTTACCGTCTCACCCTCACTCCCCTCCCTTCCCGCCTCGCCCGCTCCAACCCGTCCTTTCCGCCCTCCATCCACCAGGAAATCTGGACACACGACCAGAGCCATGACCACCACCCACAAAGAACCCCTCCCAGAAACCCCAATCCGTCACCCAGATCTCATAATCCCCGGAGTCTACCTCTGTGACCTCCACACCGCCCAAGACCCAGTCGTGTCCAAATCCCTCGGCATCACACACATCGTCTCCGTCCTAGACTTCCACCCAACCTTCCCCCGCGAGATGCACGACATCAAGAAACTACACGTGAGGCTGTCGGATAACTTCAGGGAGAAGATCGCACCTCATCTGGACGAGACCACCGCGTTCATCCGAGAGGCGTTGAAGAAGGATCCCGTAAACAAAGTCTTGGTACGTCGACGAGGATATTGGTGGTGAGACCGACTGCTCAATCCACGTCACGGAATCTAGGTTCACTGCGTAATGGGTATCAGTCGAAGCGCCACAGTCGTCTGCGCGTATCTCATCGCAGAGAACGGCATGACCGGTCAGGGATCGATCGATTTCGTACGCAACAAACGACCGATTATCTGTCCCAACGTTGGGTTCCGACAACAGCTGGACGAGTACGCTATCAAATTACATGGTGGTACAAAGGAAGAGATCGAGATGCAAGTCAAGCTCGGCGAAGTCCCGAGGAATATCCGCGACTTCAAGCTCTGGATGCGTGGGGTCATGAACAAAAAGAAGGAAATCGACTCAGCCGCTTTCTAGCGCATACCATTTTTTGTCCTTTCTTCTTTTCAGCTTTCTTTTAGGGCATACTGAGTGGCATTCCGTCTGTTCATACAACGATGGTGTATTACGAGCATATAGATAACATCTGGGATGTGGATATACATGTGTACAGGGGAGACAGCATTTGGGAACGTGATAAAAGCATCCACGAAACAACAACAGAACACTACCAGAAAGCACACCATCCAGAGAAACACTGGCACAAGTTCTCCAACGAGGTAGCCTGCAAGATCAACTTCTCGACCTGCATGGGCACCGTGAGGGGTACGTCAGGGTTAAAGTCTCGACCTGGGGTCCAGATTGGCATCAAAAAGCATGAACGACATCGATCATGGCACGCACCCGTAAGTTTGTTCTGCACGCGGTTGTAGACTGCAAGCGCGCGTTCGTTTCTCGTTTCCGGGGCCTCTGAAAACGCAGGGAGACCGTCAGTAACCTGATTAACTACGTAGTCTCCCGGCTTACCGTTGAAAATGTCGTTCTCATCTGCCTTCAGCTTACGGAGCGGGCCTTGGGGGTAGGCAGCGACCCTCGTGAGCTCTTGCGATCTCAACTCAGCTGCGATTATCGTACGAATTAGCCGCCATGGAACCACTCAACCGAGGCGACGGAGAACGTACAGTCCGGTGGTCTCGTATCCACGTCCGTCTGCATCAACCTCCAGTTGATCAAAGGATCATACACGAACGCTTCGAGCACGGCCATCAGTGACTCCTTATTGTCTCGAAGCACCTTCATGCTGAGCTCGCAGGTGTATCTGAACGACCCCTCGATTCCGCTGACCTAAAAGGGGAGCGGTCAAACCGGGAAACGCCGTTCAGTACGCTCTCCTACCTCCATCGCACGTGTTAACATTCTCGTCAACCTGAACGGAATCTTCTCCGGGAACTTCTCTCGATGCATAGCTACCTCGAAACAATCACCGAAATCGATGTGGACAACCTTGCCATTGCTCCTCCCCAGCATCAAGTTGGATGGATGCCGGTCACCCAGACCTAGGATGTGCCCGACCATGCTGTTAACCGCCAGCGACCTCGTGTAGGTCGCACGACGTTCGAGCCAATGCTCAGAGTCTACGCTCTTGAGCCAAAGCACCTTATACAAGTCCTGCCCGGTCGTGTTCTCTCGAGCGTACTCGAACACCTCAATCTTTTGGAGTAAGATTAGGTTCTCGTAATCAGGAGCCATCTACTCGAAGTCGTAAACTCGTGCCAGCAAATATCGAGCAAGAGAAACGAACCTGGAGCATCAACCGGTACTCGATATTGAGAAGGACCTTCTTCGATTCACGATAATCTCGAACGAGGACGTGCAAGGTATCGCTGTCCTTCACCCATCCCAACAGTCCGGCGTTGGGGGCGAGTGGAATCACCGGGAACCGTTGGATGTTCAACCTTCGCTTGAAACTGTCCGTGTCGACGGAGAGCAACGTGTTGACCAAACTGAACAACTGCATCACACGCTCGTCCTGTCGAAGATCCTCGTGGCCTGTATTGGAAGATAGCGTGCGTGAGGATCATAAACTCCACGTAGAGAGGTGAAACTGTGACTGTACCCTTCAAGGCGAACTGATAATCGATACCGTCGCTGCCACGCAAGACCAACTTACGTGGTCGCTGCTTGGAGGAAATAACCATCAACTTGGTGGCGAAACTGACAATGGTAATAATCGGTCGACCGCTCTGGTAGGTTCCTGCCGAATGTTGAGCACACCGTTGGGGATAGAAAAACAAGGTAAGTACCAGGCACAGCGAGTTCCAGGTTGCGAGCTTTCAGCAGATCTGGTGAAACATATTGCAAGTCC
>Ga0307509_10012110_pt1 | contig 10346 bp, 5 predicted proteins | sample 10_EM_MG_FD_202245 | JGI IMG/M metagenome (GOLD analysis project Ga0307509, IMG submission 202245) | Populus trichocarpa ectomycorrhiza microbial communities from riparian zone in the Pacific Northwest, United States - 10_EM | ecosystem: Host-associated > Plants > Roots > Unclassified | place...
GAGAGAGGCCACTTTTGATTTTTGACTCGCAGAACATAGAGGGAAGAGCGAACGCGTAGACAACGACGACGAAAGCAATCGAGAAAAAGTCAAAAGTAGCCTCGCTAAATTAAAAAAGAGGAAAGAGTTTAATGCTTCTCTGGTTCTTTGGATCGTGCGTGCTGCAGCTGCTGCCTTGCCTCGCCTCTCGAAATGCCGAAAACAGAATCTCCTCTCCTCTCCTACCTTCCTCCTCCTCTTCCCTGCCCTGCTTTCTTCGCCAGATTATTAATTAATTAAGTTATTTGTCTGTTAGCTTTCATTTCAGACAGAGACGGAGACGGAGACGGAGACATGTATTCTTAAGCCCACCACAGACAATCAATTTCATCACCATATTCTCTCTCTTTTTATTTCAACTATCTCAAGGTAAATCTTGCTTGCTTGATTCATTCATTCTTGTTAAAAGTAAATTACGAGGGATGGGTTGGATTGGATCTTATCGTTGTTTTTCTTAAATCTTGATTATTTATTTACTAGATTTGATCATCATTGGAGTTGGGCTCAACCCCAGTTCTATCTCATCTCTTCCTGTTTGTATATTACTACGAGCCCTGAGCTCCTGCCTGTTTTCTTCACCTTTGCACGGCAAAGATGCACGCTTTTTCACATTTCGAGCGCAAATTAAATGAATTTTTTACATGAACAAAACGAAAAAGAAAAACCCGCGATTGTTCGGCCGTGCTCTCGATTTTTTCATGAATAATCTTCTCCATTGTTACGTTGTCTAACTGGATTTTTGGGTTGCTGAATCTGCAGACACTTGATCTATTCTATTTACACCCTACTGAGATTAGAGAATTTGTCCAATCTTTTCAAAGTTTAAGCATACTTCAGCGAGAATGGCTGAGGGAGGAATATCGAGCTTCTGGGGTCCTGTCACGTCTACAACCGAGTGCTGTGAGAAGAATTATGCATATTCTTCTTATATTGCCGAATTCTACAACACCCTTTCTAATATACCATGCATTCTTTTGGCACTCATTGGCCTTATAAACGCATTGAGGCAGCGGTTTGAGAAGAGATTTAGTGTTCTCCACATATCTAACATGATACTTGCTATTGGAAGCATGATTTTCCACGCCACTTTGCAACATGTGTAAGCATTACTCTCTGTTTTTTTTTCACCGATGATCTCTTATTCAACAATTTTTTATCTATGGATAGTTCTCTCATGTATGCTGGTAGAACACCTGATAGCTTGATGAATGAAAATTTGAATAGAATGCATCATATGCTGGCAGTTGTGATAATTTATTCTGAATTTCCCAACTAAATAAAAATCCTTTAGTTTGAATTTTCTGTTGGTTTACATTGGCAATGCGGTCTTTATCGGGCAGCTCCGTTACTACTTTTTTGTGTTCAAGTCACAAATAAATTGTCCTTATCACAAATCATCATCATCATCGGTAGATGGTCATTAGATGCAGTTTGAACCATTGCTCTTGCCTTTCATTTGGGATAGGCTCCTTCCTGGTTCTGTATATATGGTGTGCTCTAAAAAGATTGATGCGAGTGATTATCATTTGTATACATAAGTAGGGTTGCTGGTGCATAGGTTGTGGAGAAAACATTTAAATAGGCTGAGCTCGTGGAGCCATAATGGTTGTGAACTTTTGTATGACTTATCCTGTGAGAAATGTTTGTGTTACATCACAGTGCAAACTTCTTATTCTGCCCTCTGAAGGCAAGGAAATTCAAAATTGCATCGCTGCTTTCTTTCAGCGGTTATTAGAAAAGATGATATCTTTTTTCTTCAAAAAGTTGATTTAGATTCCATGTTTGTGTTATTTTCTATATCCTGGAGTCAACTCCTATCCCACCCTCTCTCATTTAAAGGCATTGATGATGTTGGATGGCTCAATGCCCAAAAAGGTACATGATTAGGAATGGCAGATAAGGGAATTTTTCGGGATGTGTGAAAATCTGATCATCCTTTTTACATGAGTTACATACATGAATAGAGTGGCACAGGGTTCATATTAGGAATTGACTTCAGGGAGCGAAAGAGAGTAGTTGGAAAGATCTGTTTTTGCTTCAGCCTCAAGTCCACATGGAAGCATTTGGCAGTCATCCAACAGATAGCTTTCTCAATAGTATACATGTCTGGTTAAAAGAGTTTGCATGCCTGAAAAGATAAAGGGCTCAGCTTCATGATGTATTTTCTTCTACATCCACCATTGCTGCAGGCTTAGTGCAATACATTCGTATTCTTGTCGAAATACAATCCACTGGCACTTAGAAATGACACCCCTCAATTAACAAGATCTCTCTCTCTCTCTCTCTCTCTCTCTACTTTTTTAGGCTTACCTATATGAAGTGAGTATACTGAACTTCCATGAATGTTTTTTATTGTTGAGATTCACGCATGAAGATGATGGTTGAAATTTATTTCCAGGCAACAACAGAGTGATGAAACCCCCATGGTATGGGAAATGCTCCTATATATGTACATCCTCCACTCACCGGATTGGCATTATCGCAGTACAATGCCGACCTTCCTCTTTCTGTATGGTGCTGTTTTTGCTGCTGTCCATTCAGTGGTGCGTTTTGGAATTGGCTTCAAGGTGCATTATGCGATCCTCTGCATCCTCTGCATCCCTCGAATGTACAAGTACTACATTTATACACAGGATGTCTCTGCTAAGCGGCTTGCAAAGATGTATGTGGCCACCCTTCTCATTGGTACTTTGTGTTGGCTTTTTGATCGTATTTTCTGCAAGGAGATATCAAGTTGGCCCATAAACCCACAGGGTCATGCTTTGTGGCATGTCTTTATGGGTTTTAATTCATACTTTGCAAACACATTCTTGATGTTCTGCCGTGCCCAGCAACGGGGATGGTCCCCCAAAGTGGTCCATTTTATGGGCGTTCTTCCATATGTGAAGATTGAGAAACCGAAGGCTCAATGAAAGAAGTGAAACAATGAAATTATTAGTCTTTGCTCATTGTTTGAGGCACTTGGGAGTTTTGGCAGACAAGAAAGCAAGGATCATTCACTATTGTGTTCAACAAAACGGACCTGGTGGATAAAAATCAAACATGAAAATCTTTCTTGTTTGAGTAGAATATGTACAATACTTGTATGCTTTGCTGGAAGTTTCAGGTTAGATTGTTTGGGTTTTGATAGCTTCCTTTTCTGTCCTAGAAACCTACAATACTGTGATGAATTTGTTTTGAACTCGTGAGAAATCATGAATTTTGGTTAAAAGAGTCTTGACTTTGCCCGTTCCTTTTGAGGGACTTGACTCGTTTCTGATTGGAAAGTTGCGAACTTAGTCATTAGTCACCCTGATCATTCTTCCTATGTGATCCTTTTTCCTTCCAAGTAAGTTCTCCTATGGCGGCATTACTGAGGTGGTTGGCGATGAGAGTTTTGATAGTGAGCTCGGTTAGAGCTGTTTTCCATTGAAGGAAAACGGGTGATTTTTTCTGCTTCCTTTGTTTGCCTTGGAGTACGAAGAAGGCAATACCTCAATATTTCAGCTGAAAAGCGGGAGGACGGCATGCATGCTTTATCAATCAAATAAATAGTCTGCTGCTGACACAAGGCACTCAATATTATCGTTAATTTTGGGTGGTGATGCATAGAAGACAATCATGTTTCAACTAACAAAAATGCTGAAGATTATGAAGGCGTTGCGTCTTCTTTTATTTTCTTTGTTGTTCTTATCATTATAATGTTTAGCTCTACACTTAGGTAATGAAGACGGTGGTGTGGATGGTGAGATTGTGCTGTCCTCACGACGCATACTGTCAGCTTTAGTCTTGGAGTGCCAAAGGCAACAGAAAATATGCTTTCCGACTACTCATTGGTAGTCATCTAAATGCAAAAGAGTGAAAAATCATACGATGTGAAATCAAGGTCTGTTCATATTTTTAAGGATGTTCTGAAAAGACACAACTCTCATTAACATCATCAGCTCATCGGGCATCCAAGATGTGATGGACATTTGCAATTTTCTTATCTTCATTTGAAGTGCGTTAACAGATTCATGGAGCACTGTAAAATTGACTTCAACAAAGTCGTATCTCTAGGCTTGTATGAATGCTGCCTCAAAACACTATCAGCACTTCCTTCGTCCTGGTAGAAAAGTCGGAGTTGTCTGTAACGCTGAGAAGAAGCAACAGCACCAATACATTTCATTGTGTTTCCGGCGATGACAATTTTACACAAACCCCCTATAAATACTGTCTAAACCAGCCCAAATGAATGGATATAATATAGATATTATTTACATACATATACATGCATGATTATTTATATTTTTTAAATATATATTATTTTATTTTATAAGGAATAATAAATAGTACTCGAGCAATGAATACCCAAAAAAGATACCCTATCAGGTATTAAATATCTAAAATTCTTACCCGATAAGTAATGAATAGAGATAAGTAATGAATAGAGTATGAATACAGTGAAAACTCGACCCGTTAATATCCGTTGCCATCCCTAAGTGTTACTGCATAATAATCTGCTAAAACTATACAGAGTGCATGTCCTAAAGAATGTGTCCACCGGAAATAGGAAAGATGACACCATGTACAAACATTTCTTCCTTTCAGTGCAAGGTCACCTTGTACGAAACATGCTGGCAGGAGTTAAAGCATGCTATGGATGCAGACTATGCAAATCTAAGGATGTCAAGTCGGCCTTCCTTGGATCAATTCCCCAAGCCTCGTGTACAGAGTATACTGCTCCTCGTATGGGAGGCTTCTCAGTATCTACAAAACAGTAACACAGTGCACACAGATATTCATTGATCTACAAGAACATATATAGAAATATGAACCAATAATATGAACAACTTTTAAAAGTTCACCTGTTCCATGAGCATATCAACAGAGACGCTTTGAGGCACAACAAATGATTGATGATAGATGTATGCAAACACGGCCATCACCATCTATACCAAAGTATCAAATTAATCAGATAAGAAAACATGTGTGGCTGTGGCATGTATGGCACACCAACACTGAACTTGAAGTACACTCTATTGATTTACATGTTTTATTTTCAAATCTGCCTCGATAGATAAACAAAAAGTAGAGAACAGGCATCTACTCTTCAATAAACTTACAACACCTTGAATTTTGTAGTTCTTGGTTGAGAAGTGATCTCTGCTATTTAGTATCTCTCTGTTTATGGCAAAAGTACAAGTTTTGGTCTAAATCAAGGTTCCAAGTAATCATATCCCGTGAGTATATCCATATATTATCAGATCAAATGATTTTTCCATTTATTATCAGATCAAATGATTTTTAAATATGAAGACGATGTACATGGATGCATGGCTCCATAGAATCAGTAGCCATTTATATGTTGTTAAAGCTGCTACAATTATGCAGCAAGCAAACTAATATACATCATGTGACAATCACTTGTAATCACTGAGAGGGTAGTAAAATGCACATAATGTTGTTTTTTGGGCATTGCCAGTCAATTGTTCAATGAGTGTAACATGGAAGGTGAGAAGAGCTCCCAGATAAACAAACTACCATTTGTATAAACAATTCAAACTTCATTATATCTTACCTGGCAATCCATTCTATCTGTAATCCCTCCATGACCAGGAATACTATCGCCAAAATCCTGTTGCAAATGAAAGATAACAAGTTAGAAGATTATATAAACATCTGCAATGCCTGTCACACATCGCAACATCATTTCCCCCCTCAATTCTGGAGCCAAAAAGAAGAAGAGCACACCTTTACTTTAAAAGCTCTTTTAAAGCCACTTGCAAAAAAGCCTCCGAAAGGTGCTATTATTGATGCAAACAAACCAAGACATAGTGCGTGCCATTGAACAGGTAGAATGGAGATCTCCTTCCAGGGGAACTAAATAAGAACAAGAACATGTTATATACATAAACAAAGTGCAGTAACTTCCAAATTTCTTCCTGGAACTGCTTTTGATATGCTGAAATGGATGAACAAAATTAGCATTCAAAACCGTTGATAGCTAAATTAGTGGTGCCGGTTTATAGTGGAGGAATTATCAGGTAACAGATCTAAGGCTCTAGGACAAGGTAATCGCATCAATTTTCAGAAAGAAAAACACAATAACAAGATAACATGTAAAACGTTTTGGTCAGAACAAATAAGATGCTAGATGCATTCCTATTCAAGGCCCAAGTTCAACACGGTTCAAGCTGTACCAAGAATGGATCAATATTTTTGAGGTTGATTGCCTCTGGTGTGTGATAAGTCCATAGCTCAAAACTATCTGAGGCCTAATTGAATGTCAGCTTACTCACCCATTGAGGAATCCATCCAGGTAGAGTGAAATACTCTGGCTTAAACAAAGGCCCAGGATCACATTGCAGCCAACCAGTTGATAAATCCTGCAAAGCCACAAGTTTCTTTTACAGTGAACAACGCACCTATTAGGCTATTATGCAGTAATAACTTACATTTGGTCAAAACAATTTACCTTCCTTGGACATGTTTGCCACTGAAAACGCCCCATGATGTTTGCAAGCTGCATAAACAACCATAGAATCAGTTAAGAGTCCAAGAATACTTATGAGGTGATGAGCATGGCCATGACAATTCTAACAGCAAAAAGAAACTAAAAAATAAAACGTGATCATTTCCCCAATAATTGTTAGTTAAAAATAGCAATAAGGAATGGTCTCTTCTATTTACAATTAAACGCATCATTTATTGTAGCACGCTTGATTTAATGACAAATTTCTGACAAAGGCAGCCTTGAGGTTACAATATGGGCAATTGGATGCCTGAGGTTTGATCCATTAGGCAGCATTTGTCCATTAATTTTGACTTTTAAAGGGAGGGTGGGACACAGTGTCAGATTTCTGTTATTACAATTTTTGAAAAATAAAAATTGACTAAAAATTCGAAAAAAAAAGGTTCAAACAATAAAACTTATTAGTTTTTTTTGCTAATATTTTATTTATTTACCGCTGGAATTTTTTCTTTTTCAATTTTTTTTGCTGATTTTATATTTATTTAATGCATTCAAAAATCAATACAATAGAAAAATGTCAATAAACCTGGTAAACTTTGAGATACAAATTATGGACATCATAAAATCACCTGAATAAAAATTGGGAAAGCTCCAGATTTGAAATAAACAGAATAAGCATAACTAAAGGAGTCATATGTGACTACGATGGTTGCAACCCTCACATAGTTCAGATAAAATAAAAGCACAAGATGATGCAGTGAGCATAGCCACATCCATCTATAACTCTTGTATATCCTCACAGAAAAATGTGATTAGAATTAATTTTATTCCCAAAAAGTTGTCCAGCAAAAAGGAAGGCGAAACCATACTCACCACAAATGCAGAGATCATAGTTGTGATAGATGCTCCAATGAATCCCTCCCAAGTTTTCTTTGGAGATAACTTGATCAGAGGGGTTTTTCCAAAGAAGAAACCACATATATAAGCAAAAATGTCATTGATGACAATAAGGGTTGCTGGAAGAAGAAACCTACATTGCACAAAGAAAATCCAGGCATGAGCACCAAAAAATCGATAACACGAGGCAGACAAATTTTGAACAAAATCAAAAAGCAATCAGTAACATAAGATAAAGAATAGCATATGAGATCAAATGGTACACAAATATGCTTAAATTGGCAACTGTGGATTGTCATTAGTGTTTACCATATGTTTGAAAACTAAGCTTTTTAAACACACATAAGAAAGAAGATTTTTGCACCACAAAAAACAAATATGAAACTAAACATGAAAAATGAAAGGACAAAATAGCAGCAGATGACTTCATGACGCCATAATCCACATGCTCTCATTGACTAATACAACTTTTCCATGGACAAGGTTTTCGTTTAGTATCAGGCATTCATTGTCCTTTATATGTGTCATTGAACTTAGTAACAAGGATTACCATATAGCTCTTTATCCCTTCTTTTCCCGCCCTAGGACATGAAACAATTGGATTTTAGTTCTGAAAGGATTCCATAATTCTGCCCTCTGGGTATTCAGCAAACAGGAGTTCCAAACTCATTCAAATGAGCAATGGAAAAGCCAGGCATTGTTAAAATAAGTTGGAAAGGATTTCATCGGACATTGGGAGAATAAAGTGACAGGGATCATGCCACAAAATGGAAACAAGATGCATGCCAATATAACCAAATGAGGAAGCTAAAAAAGCTCTTCCAGTCAGAGTTTAAAAATTACCAGAAAATTCCTTCAAAAATATTGGCTACAGTGAAAGATGACTGTGTAAACACCACAATTAGAATCATATGTGTCCAAGCATACTGGCCGAATTGATACTTGTACATCTTCTTCTTCAGTGTAAGAATGAACCACATAAAACCTGAGTTGATTTTACAAGTTATAATATCAATGCCAGAAGAATGCCAAGAACAAACTGCCGCTGCAGAGGGAACAAATTTGCAATGCCAGGAATAGGCTCTTACATAAAGCACAAACGTAACATATATGACAAACCTGCAATGTACAAGGAATAGCAGATAGCCATGTGATACTTGATTAGGCTGATCACTAGCTGATACAAGAATTTCCCTGAGGTTACAGTGTTGTAAAGACGTTGATTGAGTATGCGACCATACACAAATAGCATAGCAGTGAAGAAGAAGTGCCTGACACAGGAAAAGGAGAAACAGGCAAACCTATGTGAGACATGTAATAGATAGCATCTAAAAGTGAACTAGGATTGTAATGCAGCTTAATCATGAGAAAATAACAGCATAAAAAAACGCAATTTTTAACTTGAAAATAAAATTTAGTCTGCCTACCAATTTAATAGTCTAAATCCTGGAAGTTGCCTTTCTTCATTTGCTTTCCTAAGTAAATTGAAGAGCTCTTTTGCCATATAGATTTGGATGACAACCACCATGGCAGTGATATAGAGATGTCCCATATAGACAACAAACGCAAAGCTCCCAATCATCCAAATTGTGGATTGAGCACGGATCCACATTGACTTGTATTTGTTCTGATCATTAACAAGTAAACGGCCACCATTTTCTTTACTAGCGTCTCCAACAGCCTAAGAGACCAAACAGAAGATTCATTATAGAAATCCATGTTTTTCATTTTTTTTAAAGGAAACCACTCTAGCTATCCAGCACATCTATGTTGTTTATAAGCAGTCCTCTAAATAAACAAAAATATATCAAACTTGGAGCAACAAACCTCACTGGAACGCTTGCGATGCCGGAGCCTAGCAATAGGCGTTGATGGTGCACCGGTGTTGTTATTATCCTTGTGCATAACTGATTCACTTTTACACAATCAAAAACTAGAAAACCGCATGCATATGCGGTGTGCAAGAAACCGTCACCTAACCATCCATCAAATTTGCACATTACAATTGTTAGAAACCGCAGTTAATTATGAAGTTGTGTTTTCGCACCAATCAAACATATGATGCAGTGTGCAATCAAAGAGCACCACAATCTTTGTATTGAGTAAAACATTAAAAGTGTTATTTTGAAGCATAACAACCAGTTATAACCAGAATATCAAAAAAAAAAAATTATAATTATTGATCAATTACTAATCAGAAATACACTCTGAAAAAGCGGCAACTAACTAGCTAATTTGTAGTACATAGAGAAAGCTTTCTCGCCTCAGATTTGCATTTGCATAACCTAACCTAATCGCATTAAAAGATATAATTGACGATTTTCGCAAAAAACAAATTCTTCTATCGGTTTACTCGCTTAGAGCTAAATCGGGTTAATTTACCCATTAATTAAACTTAAAAATCAAGACAAAAAAAGAGAGATTCTCGGTTAAATCCATATCAGAAGTGTTGCTACTACTATTATAATTGAGAGAGAGAGAGAAAAAAAAAGAATTGAACAAAAACTGAAGCTTAGGGATCTATACATCGTAAAAAAGAAGAAGAAGAAGAACATGCAGACGAAATGAAGGAGGAAAGGGATTTGAAAGCACCTGTAATTAGGAGTTGCAGGTCGCAGCAGTGACGATAGGCAGAGACAAAGAGAGAATGTTTCAATTTCAATGATGATAACACCAATAATTAAGCAAAGATGAGAGTATAGAGAATCTGAGAATAAAAGGAAGGGAAGGCAGGCAAGCAAAGCAAAGAAGCGGTGAGATAGGCAGGGACAGGTCGTGTCGTTAAGAGTTACAAACTTTCAGGAAAGGACTGCTTACAAACGACACTACTACACTAGAATTCTTCTTCCCCTTTTTTTTTTTTTTTTCGAAAATAAAATAAAAAAGATTCGGCCTTGGAAATTTCAACCAACACACGCACTAGTGTACTCTCCTCTCCTCTCCTCTCCTCCAAAGGGGGCGGGCGTTAGATTCACGC
>Ga0307509_10012112_pt1 | contig 10346 bp, 3 predicted proteins | sample 10_EM_MG_FD_202245 | JGI IMG/M metagenome (GOLD analysis project Ga0307509, IMG submission 202245) | Populus trichocarpa ectomycorrhiza microbial communities from riparian zone in the Pacific Northwest, United States - 10_EM | ecosystem: Host-associated > Plants > Roots > Unclassified | place...
TTTTGGATATTTTTATTTTTATTTATTTTATTACAGTATTGTTTTTGAGGTAGATTTGTCTGAAGAATTAAGGCTTTGGACAAGGCTAGATATTCTGAATCTTGTAAGAAACATGAAGATAGTTAACAGACAGTTAATCTGTTAGGATTAAAAACCCATTACCTTTCCATCTAAAACAGTATATATAGAATTCTGCATTTTTTTTCCTTACAATTTTTAGCTTCCGAATTATGCAATTACCCTTTTTTTTCAAATTTTGTATATTAAAGTATTCACCATTTAATTCCCAGTTTAAAAAATAAAATCCTTAGAGGTATTCTTCACTTTTTTTTGAACAGAAATCAAATAAAGAGCAAATAAATATACAAATAAAACACTACAAATCAACGGAGATAGAGAGTGGAGAAATGACCTCCTCGACAGCCTTCTCTCTAAGTCTCTCAGAGAACCTCAACGCCTTGATCTCGGCTTGTGCTTCACCCAGCTCTCTATCCTTATCTACACCGAAACAGCACAGCGAAGAACAAAATCATTAATAAATAAATAAATATCATTATTAATATAATCCAGCTCAAAAAGCAGTAGATCAAACCACATTCACACCTCTAACTTCATTCTCAAGCCGATTAAGCTCCACCTTAACCGGATCTGACCCATGAAGCAACGTCATGAACTCATTATCTGCATCAAAGCTAGGCCTGACCGTAGCCCACCTCCTCGACGAGCTCTTCGGCCCTTCCTTAAAAGATCCAGACACGGTAAGCGGCTACAGATATTTTCTGGAATCGGAGGGAGACCCTTCAGACTTTGATCTCTCTCTCTCTCTCTCTCTCTCTATATATATATATATATATATATATATATATAAAGAAAGTGAAGTATTTCTGTGTTTCTCTCTCCAGGCTAACATCTGGTAATAAAGTCGAACGCAGTGCTGGAACAGAGAGTGCGGATAGTTTTCATGAAGCACACAGTTTTCAATTATTTAGCACGACAGCACGCAATGTTGGCTAGCAAACCCGTGAAGGAATAGATTCCTTTTTTTGCTTGAAATGGCTCTTGTTTTCTGTCTCTCCGATCTGTAAAATCCTTTTTTTCTAGTTTCATCTTCTTCTTTTTCCCTTGAACTCTTTCAAGGAAGATTTTGCACTCTTTTTCAGGAAGATTACTTGTCAGGGTAAAGAAAAGGACCAAGCAGGAAGCACCTAATGGGAAGAAAGTGACAACGGTTCTTTACAGGAAGGTTTTGGCGACATATATGTAGATGTTCATTTATGTCATGTATGGGAAACAGTGCAAGGTTCTAAAATTTTGGTGCCGAGAGTCACAAGACATGATCACATCGCGAGAGTCCTGCTTCCTGAGACCCTTCACGGAGACCCCGTGATGAATAAATTCTGGCAAGGAGACGAGTTCCATGCCATTGCGTGTTATTAGTAGGTATCATTTAATATCCCTGCCACTTCTCTGAAGCCAGATATCTTTGCTCCACTGTGATAATAAGGGAAGGACGATCCTGAGATAAGCTGGCAAAAAACAAATCTCTTCTTTTAGTTCTTGAAGTTGTATGCTCTCCTTCAATATTTCTCATCGCTGTTGTGGAGCTAATAAATCTAAGGCCACTGTTCTTTCAATGGCATGAAAATGACATACGTTTCACTGGATTTTGAATCGATAGAAGGCGTATAGCAAGAATTGAGCTCTGCCATTACGCATCTATCACTGTAACAAGGAAATGGGATTCACTGCAGCTCCATCATAGCATCCAAACACCCAACTTTTACAAAAAGGAAAAAATTTAAAGAGGAAAAAATTTAAAAGAAAAAAGCTCAGCTATGTGTTATTCATTACCGTTGAAAATACTTTATTTAAATATGGTATTAATGCAAATATATTTTGTATTTTTAATCTAATTTAAATATTTTTAAATTTAGAAAAACAATTGGTATGGACTCATTGTGTAACGCGGGTAATTATACTAGTTATTATATTACTATGTATTAGTTATTTTTTAAAATATTTTTTTAAAAAATATATAGATTATATTTTTTATTTTTAAAAATTATTTTTTATATCATCACATCAAAAAAATATATAAAGATAATATTTTTTATTTTTAAAAATTATTTTTAATATCATCCCATCAAAATAATATAAAAATATAAAAAAATATTAATTTGAATTAAAGAAAAAAATAAAAAAAATTAAATTTAAAGTATTTTTTAAAACGTAAAAATAAACATGTTTTAATAAGAAAATTCAACTCAACCTCAAATAAAAAAATAAAAAAAATATATCACCTAACCTTTGTATAATATAAAAAAAATCTTATCAATTTATTATCTTTTCACCTTATAAAAAGAAATTCGATAAAAAAAAAAGAAAAAAATCTAAAAAAACAAACCTAATAATTTTATATCTAACAATTAAATCAGACCCAGCAATACATTTTACTATAAAACAAAAAAAACATCACTTGCTATAGTGTGTATAAATACTTTATATCTTATATCTATCCATGTTATAATTTTTCTATATCCAAAATAAATGTATAGTATTTTCTATTTAAAATATAGTATAATAATAATAATAATTTGTCAATTACTTTATTTAGTTTTTAATAATATCATTTAATGTGTCTCTTTCACCTGTCAGGAAAGCACCGACTGGCTTCACATTACTGTGGGTGGTAGATGTACTGGGTCTGGTAAGAAATTTAAGTGAGAGACTGACACATGAGGTCTGGCAATTTCTTTGGGTGTATTCGAGCTGTACTGGGTCTGGCAACTCTGTTGCCTATTTATGTTGGATATGGATAAAGCAATGTTAATCAATATGCTGTCATGCTATCAAAGAATCCTCCATGAAACTTCAAATCTTATTTTGAAAACAAGAATTCTATATATATATATATATATTTCCTTTTCAAAAAGTTTGTAATCATAATATACGTTAAGGAGCTAGGTGTGTTTCTTTATTGTTAGTTTTTATATTTACGATGTAAAAAATATAGTTAAATATTTTATAATATATCAAATTATGTTTTATATTGTGATGATTATTAAAAAATTTAGTTTGTAATGTAGTTTTTATGAAGTTATTTTTACATGTTTTTTTAACTGAGTTTTGTAAAATTTTGTTTCTTTTTGTATTTTAAAATCATTTTTTTAAGATTTAAAAAAAATTATTTTTTATTTATTTGAAATTAATTTATTTTTTTGTATTTTCAAATCATTTTGATGTGCTGATATCAAAAATAATTTTTTAAAAAAATATATTATTTTGATATATTTCCAAGTAAAAGGTATTTTTGAAAAACAACTAAAACCAAATATTTTATACATGTTTTTTTACGTACATAAACCTCAATCATAATTTTTATCAAATACATATATAAATTCAACTAATTATATATTTTTAAAACTTATTTTTTTTAATTTACAACTATAAAAATTACTTAAAAAACAATCATTATTAACAGAACCAAAAAGACAGATTACAAAATATGAGCGCAAGAAAAGAACCAAAGAGACACTTTATCCTCATTGTCAGCCAAGTTAAAGTAGGCAAATTACAGGTGACTGGGTTCTGTTATATTTGTTATATCCATGTTATTTTTAACTTGAAAGATTATTAAATTCAAGTGCAAAATTTAAATGTTTTGGTTTTGATATATTTATCAGATCTCTATTATTTTAAATTTGATTAATTATAAAATTCAAATATCTTTGCCAGATTTAAATTACTTTAAATTTAACTATCTATCAAGTCTAAGTCTAAGTCTAAGTGTTGAACATGACAGACTATCAAACACACCACTTAAAGCATGTCAATAAAAGAGATCACTAATGGGGTTTTTTTAGACATTTTAAAAAAAAGTTTAGCAATATGCTTAGCAAAATATAGATTCATTGAGACCAGTACATTAAAAGAGTATGATCTTTAATTGTGTATTACTGTCCAGCCTGATTTTCCTTTGGACAATATTGTTTAATGAATAGTGTCTTTTAGAAAAAGATTGATCATTGATTATATATATATATATATATATAATTTTATCTTTTTTAATATATAAATATGATATTTCAATTTTAAAAGGTAGAAATGAAAAGGAAATCAAACACAAACTGCATACAAAAACAGTTCAAGAATCCATGTACATACAAAAATTTATTTGGTACAAATTACAGTCATACACCATGGTAAAAGATTTTAATTCATTTACACATCAATAAAACTTAGGGGTGATTATTTTTTATACGGTTCGGTTTTTATAAAAAAAATAACCAAACTGAATTTAAAAAAAAAAAACCAAAACCGGTTCAAACTGACCGGTTTCGGTTGGGTTTTTTAGAAAAAAAGTCGGTTCATACTGGTTTGGCTCGGTTTTTTCCGGTTTTGGTTCGATTTTTTCTATTTCAGGCTTATAGAATCAAAACCGAGCCGAACCGGTCAGTTTTTTCAAAATTTTAATCGGTTTTTTCACTGTTCGGTTTTTTCAGTTATTTTTTTTCTGGTTTTCTCAGTTTTTTAGTTTTTTTGCTCATCCCTGTAAAACTTCAACTTCCTATGCCTTTATTTTCTTAGAAACAGTAATATGGCTTTCAAGGGTACTTGAATTTATCATCAATTTGGAAATCTGTCTCTTCACCCAAAATTTTTTGTAGCTAGACTCCTGATTAAAAGTAAATGTTGAAAAGTTTTAAATCATTAAGGGCCATGTCTTTAAGGAATCTATTTTTTTGCACATAAATCAAACCTTTTCATAAAAGATTGCTTATTTGCAAGGAACTTTAACATATTTATATATGCATGTAATCATAACCATAATTATATTTTACAAGATAGAATAGTGGTTGGAAACTCCTAATCATAATCATTTATTTTTAATTTGACTTTTATTTTTTTTAATTATTTTTTTTTCAATTTCATCTATTATCAATTAATTTATTTTATTTTTTATATTAAATTTTTTATTTATTTTTTTATTATTATTTGTTTTTTTCTTTACCTAATTATTATTTTTTTAATTTTATCCATCTGAATTTGATTTCAAATTATTTTTATATCAGATCTAGTTCATATTTTTTTATTACTATTTATTTTGTTGTGGATCTTATTTTAATATATATTTTTTCAATCTCATCCCTTGGTATATTATTGGTTTAGAATTTTACTGCTTTATTTTTTAGGATTTACCCACTATGGGGTTGGTTCTGAGCTCATGACTAGGGTTATGTATTTTGAAGGTTAATATGGGTTAATGTTGATTTTTTAGGTCTCTTTTAAATTAATTTTTTATTTTTTTACTTCAACATTTGATTTATTGAAAATTAGTCTTCATAATGTTTTTTCACTTTCATTTCTATTAGGTTATCACAATCTTATGCCTAGGGTCACAGGATTAGTAAGTTAACCCGGGTTGACTTAGATATTTTTTTCGTTGGTTTTTTTTTTATTTTTTTTGTATTTTCACCCTTCAATATTGGTATATTTGATAATTAAGCTTCATAATATTTTTTTATTGTCAATTTTTTCATGTTAGCTTATTTCTTGTCATCATATTTTTTAATCAATATTATTTAAATTAATTAAGTTTTTTAAATTCAATCAAGTCAATAACCCAAAAATCAATTTTTTTTTTGCTTTTTTAGAAACACCTTAATCACCCTAGCATCCTATGATTTTTTACGTTAAAAACAATTGACATGAACGTCCATTCATGAGGAATGTTTTGGACACTGACATTCAATTTTATGAGTTCACAGTTCTCACTGATGGAAAAGGCCGAATACCTCAAAATCTAAGAAAAGAAAATTCAAGACTCAAAATGATTTGTGAATGGCTGCAAAGCATTCAAAAGAGTAAGAGTTCAAGTTCGTTAACAAATTGAATCCACTGACCGTAAAATGCACTGGTGTACATGGCAGGGTTATAGAACCCAGGTTATATTTTACACCATTCGAAACTGAATAAGAGAAGAAAAAAATGACTTTGTAAGATAGAGGAAAAATACATATCCTCAATATAACTTGCAACTGCAAAACTGCCTCAAGGGAAGAAGAGGCTCTTCGATCTTTCTCACAGATCAGCAGGCAAGAGAAGATCAATCCTGCTTGTTACTCTCACGAGCCAGCCTAGCACGATGTCTTAGCTCAGCCCTTTTCCACCGAACAATCATGTAACACAAGGAAAAGAGGCTGTTTATCTGCAAATAAGATAATAGGGTCAGAATGAATAGCAGAAAAAAAGAAAAAAGAAGCAGATTAAAAGGGTAACTGCAAACACCCACCAGAATAATGGTTGCAATGATAAGAAGAGGCCCAGACCAGAGTACTGAAAGAAAAAGTCCATGTGGATCAAAGTAATTCTGGCTTGCAAAGCTCCTCCAGTAGTCACCCATGACTCTATTAAGCCTCTCTGCTAAGTATACACCAGCCACTACATGACATCAAATGATTAAATGAAATCAAATATCCAAGGACTTCAGCAGTGAGAATGGAAAGTACAATAGAAGAATACATCAATGCATGCTAGCATGAACTCAGATTCCAGGACAGAAATCACCCACAGAAATACAAGCTGATAAAAATTTTATATTGGAGAGTAAAGTGAATTAGTTCTTTTTTGGCATTGTGAACCATAAGCACTAGTTGGTCAAGTGTTGGAAAGTTGATTTTAGGAAACACTGAGTTATGACCCAAAAACTAGCTTTAAGAGTAAGAGTTTAGGTGACATTTGTGGCTCAATATTAATTAATTCACAAAATAAATACAGGATTCTAGAATCTAGGTAACTTTCTAACTACAAAACTGGTTTTGAGTTGACAGCTCTTGAAGCCTGTAACAATAATTTTAGCAGTCGAACTTCCATAAAAGCAACACAGACAATCACAAAGTTTCTAACATTTAGAGACACACACACAGACACCAATTTAATAAGATCCACACAGTAATCATATTGCAGAATTCACACAGCAATCATATTGCAGAAAAGGTAGTTAATGAAAGATGACTCCATTTACGATTTCAAATGCTAGTTCTATACTGAGAATCTTTACACAATTACATTATCATTATTGGATGGCAACACACTCTACCGCAATAGTTAACCAACTAGCATAGCACTATTAAACTGCCATTCCCATGTTGCACAACTAATACAAGCACTATGCTTAACACCCAAACAAATTAGCTTCACTAAATTCAACCAAATATTCATACAAGGCCATCAATCTTTTATCTCTCACACAGTCGCTGTTTATACTCAAGCACAATATTTTAGCCACATTACTACAGAAACCAATTGTTTATACACAAGCACAGTATTTTAGCCACATTACTAGCAAAAACCAACTCATGTCATATCATATAAGAACAAAGCAAGAAAACCCTAATGTAACAATTGCAATTGCCCAATACATTAAATCCCAAAATGTCCATCCAAGACCAAACAAAAAATTAACCCGCAATTTCCAAAAATGCGCAGAACAACAAAAAAAAGCTTCAATATTTTCAAAAGAAGTCCTGTTTTTTTTAAAAAAATCTGGCAACCCATTACCGTATTCAACCCAAATTTACAGTCCCTAAATAAATAAAAATCAATTTCACTCACATTTACAGCATTACTACAAAATTAAGTTAAAAAAAAAAAAAACTTACAAGCTACAAGGAACAGACACATCTGGAAGTTAATATGTTTCCTTGAAACAACTGTTAGTACCAGCAACACGAGATGGAATCCTATTAGCCCCATCAGCCAAGGTTCCTGTTCAAAACAAAAAATAAAAACTTCCTTTTTATTTAATTTAATCATAAAACCCCAAAAAAAAGAAAAAAGGAAAAGTCTTAAAAAAAGAGTACCGTCCAGTCTATGGCATGGAAGAAACCGATAAAATTATCGATGGCGGGTCGGAGTCCGGATCGGAGCTCCGAGGAGAGTTTCTGGACAAGATCCGCCATCATGTCCAAGTGAGCTTCCATTGCTGATTTCAGCTCTTCCATTTTTTTTCCGGCACTCTGCTAACACAGGATTCTAGTTCTAGCAGTGGTGATTTACTACCTACGGTAGAAGTCTATCTCTGTGACTAATTAGAACTTAGATTTCGCCACGTCGCCAAGCTTATGCAGGTTTACCAGTTAATTAAATCTTTGACGGTTAACGAACGACTTGTAGTTTCAAGGCACTGTACGACTTGGTAAACCCGAACTGAAAAATCCACAATCCGGTATAAATTAGATTTTAATTTTAATTAAAAAAAAAACATTAACCACTAGTAATTTCATATTGTTTGAACTGATCAAACATAATCTAAACTCAATCATAGCACATATCAAAGAATTATTTTAAAAAAATTAATATTATTTTAATAAAAAAAATAAATAACTTAAATATTTGACAATCTAATCGTCCAGGGTTTGAAGATTATAATAATAATTTTTTTCACCCCAATAGAGCTATTTTGTAAGAATAATTTCTCAAATAGAATTAGTAAAATTTTTCTTAATTATTTTTAAATTGAATCTTTTAAAAAACATCACTGTGTTTTAAAATTTAAAATAAAGAGAGATATTCGAAGAAAACAAAAGGATGAAGAAGTAATAAAATATTTATTAATGTTATCACATTTGAGAGAAAAAAGGAATTAAAATGTAAATTTCAATTTAAAAATAACTACAAAAATTACGGAGGGTGATTTTTGTGCATGTTGGAGAGTCCATTCCCATTATATATATATATATATATATATACCAATTTTTTTTTTAACGTGAACACATAAATTTTGTCAAAATTTCAAAAAAAAATCTTTATAACTCACTTGATAACAAAGTAAATATTAAATGAAATTTAATAGAATAATATCCATTTTTTTCTAATTAATCTAAGTAAAGAAAAAAAAAAGGCAAATCGACCGAAATATTTAAGATTGTAAACAAAAAAAAATATATCATTAAATTCTAGAAAAAAAAACAAAAGAAAAAAGATTTGTCAATCCTGGTTTAAATGTCAAACATGCAATCTTAGTTATAAAATTGAGATAACCTCATAAAAACTAAAAACAAAAAAAATCACGAAGCTCAGCTTCTAGCTAACCAAATGTTGAAAGATAAAATTTAAAATAAAAAAGAGTAAAAAACAACTAAAAACAATCCAAGTTAGCAAGTCAAACTTGCAACTCAAGTAGTAAGAATGTGATAACCTCATAAAAAATAAATAAAAAAATATAAATCATAATTCTCAATATACCCAACTTAAAAGGATAAAATAAAAAAAATCAATTAAAAAAAAGAACAGAAAAAACTACTAAACTTGAGTAGTCCTTGATGCTACCGAAACAAAAAGGTTGGATATTTGTTTAAACTTAAATTTTGACCATCAAAGATTAAATTATTTTAAATCAATAAAATAAAATTTTATTGTGTTAAACAAAGGATTAATTAAGCGATATTTTTTTATCAACATTGTCAGACCCATATCTAGATAACTAAAATAAATCATCAAGTTCAATTACAAACTAACACAACATGAAAAAATTATATTGAAAAAAAAAATCAGATGATCACAATGTAAAAAATCAAAAGATTATTTAAAAAAAAACACTGGATTATTATTATAATCCACATTGATCTTCAAGAAGGTCAAAGTAACTTCTCAAGTAGCTTAGTTTTTTATATATATAATTTAATATATATGTGGTAAGTTTAATCTTTCATTTTTTGCTTAATTATGTTATAGTAAAACTTGGATGTTAAATCTTATGTGGAGAAGAAAATGACAATTTTATGTACAGTACGTGAGGTTGTAGAATTGTAGGTATTTTTTTAAAAATTAATATAGGTGTTCAGGCTAGCTTGCATGTACCTCAATTAATCTCACGGGTCCTAAAGTTAACGATCATGTAAGTTTTCAGTGGTTTTGAGAGGACTCAAACTTATGACCATTAAAAAACAAACTCAAGACCTAACCAGATGAATTACCCCTCAAGTTTAATTGTAGTTGTTTTGTCATTCTTTAAGGATGGCATTAATAAAGGAGGGCATTGATAGTAACATGTACATCTTAGGCCTCGTTTGTTTGTTGGAAAGTAGTTTCTTTTTGGAAAGTAAATTCCGAGAAAGTGAATTATTTTTCGATGTTTGGTAGTGTAATGGAAAATAAGTTGGAAAACACTTTCTAGTGTTTGGTTATGTCATGGAAAATAAGCTGGAAAATAATTTATTAATATTTTTTTCAAGTTTATTAAAATAATGAGGAATAAATCTTACAAATTAAAAAGTTGAATGAGAATGAAATTGAAAAAAAATATAATTTCATAAATTATCTCAAATAAAATAAATAATAATCAA
>Ga0307509_10012113_pt1 | contig 10345 bp, 8 predicted proteins | sample 10_EM_MG_FD_202245 | JGI IMG/M metagenome (GOLD analysis project Ga0307509, IMG submission 202245) | Populus trichocarpa ectomycorrhiza microbial communities from riparian zone in the Pacific Northwest, United States - 10_EM | ecosystem: Host-associated > Plants > Roots > Unclassified | place...
TTGGAGATGTTGGGATCTGTAGTATGCAACTGGAAGCACCTAACAATGGAATTCAATTGGGAGAATCAAGCACGAAGACTACAAGGGATACAAAGGCCCATTCAAGCTACTTCACTTGAGAACATTGCAAAGGAGCACCGACAGGGTCAAATGGTTTTTGCTATATATGTTCAAACTTTGGAAGAATTTTCCTAGGTTGACATTCAATCGGATATGCAACAAATTTTAAACGAGTTTGAGGAGGTCCTCAGCTGCCTCCATTACGAGAAATCGACCATCATATACCTCTCAAGGAAGGCACCCAACCCATTAATGTTCGACCATATCGGTATGCACATTTTCAAAAGGCAGAAGTTGAGAAACAAGTGCAGGCAATGCTGGATGTAGGAATCATCCGACCAAGCACCAGTTCTTTTTCATCCCCTGTCCTTTTGGTGAAAAAGAAAGATGATACTTGGAGGTTTTGTACAGATTACAGAGCATTAAACGCAGTTACGATTAAAGATCGATTTCCTATTCCAACAGTGGACAACATGTTGGATGAGTTGTACGGTGCTACCTATTTTACTAAGCTGGATCTTCGCGTTGGTTATCACCAGGTACGAGTCCATGCTCCCGACATTCCAAAAACTGCATTTCGGACACATAATGGCCACTTTGAGTATCTTGTTATGACTTTTGGCTTATGCAACGCTCCATCTACTTTCCAAGCCATAATGAACTCTATTTTTTGTCCCCACTTCAGAAAATTCATATTAGTTTTCTTTGATGATATATTAGTCTATAGTCCTACATGGGAATTACATTTGACTCATGTGAAGAAAACATTAGAGATTTTGAAGAAACACAACTTCTTCGTCAAAGCAACCAAATGTGACTTTGGTAAGCTAGAATTGAAGTATTTGGGTTGTATTGTGACAAATCATGGTGTCAAGACAGATGGCAAGAAGATTGAGGCTATGGTAGCATGACCACAACCCACTAATATTACTGAATTGCGTGGCTTTTTAGGCTTGACAAGATATTACAGGAAATTTGTCCGGAATTATGGAGTACTCGCTCGTCCTCTCACCAACTTGCTCAAAAAGGGGAATTTCAAATGGGATGCAGATGCTGCTGCTGCATTTACTATGCTCAAACAAGCTATGACGACCACACCCATTCTTGCAATGCCTAATTTCAATGAGCCATTCACCATCGAGACTGATGCTTCTAGAGATGGAATTGGAGCCATTCTGACTCAGCAAGGGAGACCAATTGCATACATGAATCGAGTTTTGGGGGTTACTAAACGTACCTGGTCCATCTATGCCAAAGAGATGTTAGCAATTGTGGAGGCCATTCGGACTTGGAGACCATACATCTTGGGTCAGAAGTTTTTCATTCTAACCGACCATCGCAATCTCAAATATTTTTTGGAGCAAAGAGTAGCTACGTCTGAGCAACAAAATTGGGTCGCTAAGCTTCTTGGGAATTTGACTATGAGATAATATATCGACCAGGGAAAGAAAATTCAGCAGCAGATGCCTTGTCTCGCCGTCCCAGTAGTCCTCTACTCAACTCAACAATTATTTCACAAGTTTCTTTATGGGATGACATTCGCAAGGCAGCAGAAACTGATTTGTACATGCAAAAAATATTCCAACGGGCAGCAAATGATCCTACTAGGCCCTATGTAGTAAAGAATGGGTTGTGTTTTTAAAAGCAAAGGGTGGTGGTTCCACTTGCATTACGGGATCAACTTCTCCACGAGTTTCATGACAGTAAGGTGGCGGGACATTCTGGAGTTTTGCGAACTTTCAAGAGACTAGCTCAGCAATTTTATTGGCCTTCTATGCACAAACATGTCCAAGATTACATTCAACACTGTATAACCTGCCAAAAAACCAAGTCTGAGACACTGGCACCAGCTGGATTGCTCCAACCACTCCCAATTCCTTGTCTTTGGGATGACATCTCTTTAGATTTTATCGAAGGATTGCCATCTTCATATAGCAAGGATAGCATCATGGTGGTTGTGGATCGACTTAGTAAGTACACCCATTTCATTGCTTTATCTCATCCTTACTCTGCGAAAAGTATTGCTGCCAAGTTTGTGGAAAATGTTATTAAACTTCATGGAATGCCAAAATCCATCATTAGTGATAGAAACCCCATTTTTGTAAGCAAATTTTAGTAGGAGTTTTTTACTATGTCAGGAACTAAGTTGAAGCTAAGTTTAGCTTATCATCCTCAGACGGATGGACAAACAGAGGTGGTGAACCGTTGTCTAGAACAGTATTTGCAATGTTTCGTCCATCAATGGCCTCACAAATGGTATAACTATCTGCCATGGGCCGAGTATTGGTATACCACCTATCATGGCTCAACTGGGATGACACCATTCCAAGCCTTATATGGTCGCCTCCCTCCATCAATTCCTCATTATGCAGATGGGTTGTCTCATGTTAATGAGGTCGATCAAAGTCTCCTTAATTGGGATGAAGTACTATAGCAATTGAAAATGAATTTGGAGCTTGCCGCCACTAGAATGAAACACGTGGCTGATCAAATGAGACGAGAAGTGGAGTTTCAAGTAGGAGATTTGGTGCTACTTAAACTACACCCCTACCGCCAACATTTTATGTTCAAACGCTCGCATCAAAAACTTGCTAATCATTTCTACGACCCATTTCCAGTTGAGCAGAGGTTGGGCAAGGTAGCATATCGTCTCAGTTTACCACCTGAAGCTAAAATTCACCCAGTGTTTCATGTTTCTCTCCTAAAGAAGTATGTGGGTACTTCTCTGCCTGCGGTTGTTTACCTGCCACCAATTTTCGACGAAGGATAGATCCAAGTTGAACCTGAGCAGGTGGTCGATACGAGATGGATCAAGCGTGGTACCAAGTTTATTAAGGAAAGTTTGGTGCAGTGGAAGAGTTTGCCTGCAGAAGATGCTACCTAGGAGGATACGCAACTGCTCAAACAACAATTTCCTGCCTTGAACCTTGAGGACAAGGTTCCAATTGTGGGGGGGGGGGGAGTATTGATACACCGAGAAGATCCTCCAAGGTCTTGAGAAAAAATCCCAAGTTTTTAGCTTAAGATTGCATTGTTCTTTTCTAATTTATTGTTTTGAATTTGTCTTGTTGCTTGGTCATAAGTGGTTAGTCACCTCCAGAATAATAGCTAAGTCATGGTCTTGACTAGCTGAAGTCTAGAGTCAGTTTAGCTATTTAGTTGATGTAAAGAAACTCTATTTAAGGAATTCATTTGGAATACCAGGGGGACGTGAAGAATTTTATTCAAACTTGTGGTTGTCTTTCACCCAAAGAAAGTCAAGTTACTATGTGTTTTTCATTTTGATCTGACAGAGACCTATCATGAATGTTAACAAAAATAAGGGAAAACAAATTACAGATATGAAAAATGAGGATTGCAATGACACCACCGAGTATACATGGAAATAAATCATATGCTGTTCAATTCATGGTGATTTCTATCCAAAACATTTATTTCTCAAGTGAGTTGGTTAATGGTGTGAGCTAGGTGGCTTTAACAAAAGGAAAAACATTTCTGGTAGCAAATTGGATTATTGTAGCAGATTTCTTGAACCCAACCTTGTCTGTCTACTGTCTTCTTTAAAGCAGCAAACATACGCAACAAGATTACGATGAATTTTTTCATATGAAACGAAAGCGCAATATACCTATAGAACATAATTTTGAAAACTCTGAAACAAGAATTATTACGTAGGTTGTTACTTGAGCTGAAAATTTGATTACTAAACCAAATATATACAACATGCCTGAAAGGAAATAAATAGGAAATTGGGGAAGAACCTGAAGGCGGTTGTCATGTTCCTGCACAAGTAGGCATTTTTCACCAAATTCAAAAAATCACTAAGCATGAAAGAAACAGAAAGCATATCCATTTACAGAATTCTAAAACTACATACAAAGTTTGAAAATTAGAGTGAAACAAGACTAAACCTATGATTTTAGGAATTCATGACCAGGAGTCTTTTTTTAAAAATATAAAGCATGAAAGAAGAGAAGCACAGAGGATCAGACACTCATTCAAGAAATATAAAAACAAAAAATATATTAAAATGTAGTAATTATGGTTCGTTGCCTGAATTGCAGTTTCTGTCTCTAAGATAATCTAACTTTTTTTCCTTTCCACGAATTTCTTTTTTGTGTGTTCAAAAAAATAAATTAAACTTAGATTAAAGATATAGATATAAAAATGGCAATTTTTTTTTTTTTTGAAAATCATGTGGCAAATTAGTGGTACAGATTTTTTTAAGACAAAAAAAAAATAGAGGATAAAATAAAATTAACAAAGAAAATCTAATTAAAACTGGAAATTAAACAAAAACAATAATAATCCTTAAATTGAACAGAAACAAAACATACCTATAAAAAGATGATTTCAAGAGCACGAATTATTATACCTTAAAAGTGAAACTGGATGAGAAATATTTCTCTTCATGCTCTGCTTTAAGACACAGTTAGGGTTTGTTTGAGAGAGAGAGGTTTTCTTGAAGGATTTATTTTAGAGAAATTTGAAAGCAAAAATCGAAGACAGTGAGAGGGATTTGTGTGTTTTATATAGAGGAGTGGTTTATCAATTTTTTTCGACCGTTGGAAGGGTAGGGATTGGGTTTCCTTCAAAACGGCGTGGGCTTACAAGATCAAGTTATATCATAAGAAAGGCCCATTCCTACAAAGCCCATAAAAGGCAATTGAATGGACTCTCCTGTCTCCCACTTTATAATCAAGACTTTCTCTCTCGTAATTAAGGCACATTTTAACTTCATCCTTTAAATATTATAACTTAAAAAGATTTGGATAAATTACAATTACTATTTTGAAGTGTTTCGAAATTACAGAACTCACTCAAAAGTTTGAAGATTTGATTAAAAAAAAAAAACACATTACAAAAACATCCTTTTTTTTTTTTATCCAAAATGCCTTTGATTACTATTTTTTTAAAATAATTAACTGAGGAATTTTAAAAAATATAGAAAGAATAAAAAAAATCAGACATTATTTTTTAGGACATAAATAATTTTAATTTGCTTTTTTGTTTTGAGTTTTCTTTTTTCTATTTTTTAAAATTAATTATTGTTTTTATAAATAATATCAAGGACATCTTGAGGATAATATGGAGTTCCTGACAAATCTTCAAACTTTTGGATGGTTCCTATAATTTCATTATATCTTAGAGGGATTGTTCAATTTATCCCATAAAATTTATTAAAGACACAATGAGACATTTACAATTTAAATTAAGATACCAAATTCGAAAAGGTTGTCATTGTAGTCAAAGAGGTGTTCTTCCTCCCTTGACTTCCTGAGTTTGAATCTCTGAGCGAGGTCCTTGATAAATTTATTTCCTCTAAATGCATCAAGCTGATGTGGAAGGTGGGTTCTTAAGATCATATGATAAAGGGACTTAATCTCGATTAAAGCATAAACTAGTCTAAGGACATCCCACAATTGAAGTGTTTGTTCTTCACCTTGACATTGTGATATTGAGTTGTCTTTTTTCAGGAAACCTCATTTCTCACTAAAACCGTTGGTTAGGTTTTTCTGGCAAATCCATGTTCGCCCTGAGTTTTTCTTCTTTCCTCTCAGCACAATCGATCTCTATTATTAGCATTTTCTCTATTCTATAAAAGTGAGGAGAAATGAAGTCTCTGTTATGGAGGACTTCAGCACCGAGAAACTAAAACCATGTGAATTCACATGAACAGGGAAATCAAGATGGGATTCAGAATTCTTTTTAATTTCAATTTTAACAAGGAAACATCAGACCGGAAAAAATACACATTTCTGCCACCCAAAAGAGTACGAACAACCGATTTCTGTTTTCTTTTCCCACTTTCCGTGCGGCGGGTTTGCAAGCCTTGTTCAAACAAAGATTTCAGATTGATCTTCCCAGAAGGCTGTCACAGTTTCATAGAGTTTAGATGAGAGTTCCAAAATACAATAAAAAATAAGAATCATTAGCTAGATAAATAATCGCCAGCTCAAGCTCAGGCAAAATGTACTATACATAATAGCGTTAGAAAACATAACTAACTCAACTAAATAAGGAGGAAATTAAAAATTACATGACACCAGAATCGCTATCTTGATATTGAAGGCTACAATTACCCACAATATTGTACTTTTGAGGTAAACATACAATACGATGATAGCTGGCGATAAGCTTAATCTAACAACTATCACAGACTACAAAGAAAAAAAGCAGCAGCTAAAGTACTTTTGCACAGGAGTGGCGTACCCAAATACAGAAAAAATCACCATAGTCAGTCACAAATTAGATGGGTGCTGCACATGTTGTTCTAAAATGACCTGTCTGATTGCAACGGCTACAATGCACAACTCGCTTCATGCGGCCACGATCTTCTGCTCGTACTCGCTTCTTTCTTGGACGACCGGGTGGCCTAAGTGATTTGGGTGGATTGATGATAACCTCAACATTCTTGTTGGAATCTGGATCTCCCTCAGAAAACTCAATCCAGAGACTTTTATCGGGAATTGGATGAATGGTTTGTGAATAAGTCTTTCGATAGGTCGCAACAGTGAAACAGCTCTCCGTGAACCGATGCACATTCTGCCTGCAAGAGAGAAGTGCTGCCACAGCATGTGCACAAGGTAAACCATATAGCTGCCAGCCCCGACAAAGGCAACAGCGGTTCCGAATGTCCACAATATTTGTTCCTTCATGAGATATAACTTCAAATTCAGCTTCATTAGCACGAAGCACCTGATAAGTGCGTGCACGCTCCAACGCCTCTGCAACACGCCTCTCAGCAGAAGGCACGAGTATTGATGTCCACTGCATACTGGTCTCTCGGCGTTCATTGAACCAGGTCATTAGTTGCCTCCTAATGCATTCCACCATCTGAATTATTGGAAGCCCGGATGCTTCCAAAATCCATGTATTCAATGATTCAACTATATTAGCTGTCAAATGTCCAAATCGAGTACCTTCAAAATATGCAGTAGCCCACAACCGAGGGGGGATTCTCCGTATCCAATATGCAGCATCTTGTGATACCTCCTCAATTTCCAGAATTTTTGCCTCAAATTCAATCACAGTTAGAGCATGAGCAGCTTCCCATAGAAGGTTGACAAGCATTGTGTTATTGAACTCTTTGCGGAAGCTTTCACTCAAGTGACGCATGCAAAATCCATGAAAAGCAGTCGGAAAATTTGCTTCCACTCCATCTACAATGCCCTTCTGCCTGTCTGACAAAATTGTAAGCCTCGGCATGTTTTCTGTATTAATCTCAAGGAGGTTATGAAGCTCAGACAGAAACCACATCCAATTCTCATCATTCTCTTCATCAACGACACCAAATGCCAAGGGAAAAAGAGCTCCATCCCCATCAAAGCCAGTAGCAAGAAATAAAGTACCAAGGTACTTGCTTTTCAAAAATGTTCTATCAAGGCCAAGGAGAGGCCGACAGGCATTCAGAAAACCATAAATCGATGCCTGAAATGATATGAAGAGATGCTGGAAGCAATTATCTGTTGGGTTTCCATAAACAGATGCAATACTCCCAGGATTTGTCCGTTTAACCTGGTCACAATACTGGGGAAGCAAGCGATACCCTTCTTCAAAGGATCCACGCATAGCAGCCATGATGCGTTCCTTGCCTCTCCATGCTTGCTTATATGATAAAGTGATACCATGTACCCGGTGAATCTCTTCTAATATCTCCTTTGGCCTGTAATTAGGATTCTCCTTAAGCCGTTGCTCCACAGAGTTTGCAACCCATTGGACTGAAGCTTGTTGATGGCCAAGATGAGAAATTCCTCCACATGTATGAGACTCATGGATGGTCCTGATTGTGAAAGTTGGAACACCTGGGAGCTTTGCTGCATGTATGCGCCAGGGACATCCCTCAGTTGCACATTTAGCTGTGAAACGAGTCTTGTCAGATTTTATTGTCTGCATTTCAAAGTGAAGGGCAATCGCTGTATCCCTCAATGCCCTGCGGCAGCTGAAGACATCTGGAAACTCTTGCCCCACTGCCAGCTCAAAGTTAGGAGCTATAGAAAGAGTACGGGCCTGAATAACAGGACTATATAGTATGAGCTGGGACTGCTCAATAGTCAAATCCTGAGCAGGTTCCAATCCCATTTCCTGCTCCTCGACCACAGTTAGTTCCAGGTTGTCATCAAGTTCTTGGTTTTCTGAAACAACCAATTCATTGTTCTCTGATAAAGCTAACTCATGGTTCTGAGCAGAAAGAGCCAGTTCATGGTCTCCCTGTCCAGGTTTTCGATCCATACCTAAATCATTCTCATGCCCATAACTGTGACCAGCTTCCCCTTCATCATCCTGGCTCTGTCCCAAACCCAATTCATGGTCATGATGATGTCCTAAATCCAGTTCATGATCATGTCCCATACCTAAATGATGTTCATGTGTTTGCCCCAGTTCTAAATCATGGTTCTGGCCTAGACCCAAATTGTGATCATGGCCTAAGACCAACTGTTGATTCTGCCTGAGCCCTAAATTGTGACTTTGCCCAAGTATCAAGTCATGGTTAGCCATTGAATCTATCACTCGCAATATATCAGCTGCAACAAATCAGCGCCTGGAACAAACTATCAATTTCAAGTTGATATGGTACCCATAGCATCAGTGCAAACCTGTCGAGCAAACAAAACTGTAAATTGAAGAGTCCTTCCAGATCTTTCACATCCATACTCAAAGCTTTAATAAAAACATGACTTCACAACAAAAGCACAGATAAAAAGATGCAAACACAAGAACATGCAAAAATGTGAAATCCACCCTTGAATATGTAACCCCCCCCCCCCCACCACCACACACACAACAAATGAGCTATTTAAAAAGACTGTGTCACCCTTTTATCCCTTCTAGGAAAATTGCAATTGCAGACAAAATACGAAAAGGAAACTATTTTGTTTCTCCTGTAGATAATTAGATGCTCGGGGACCATCATACATATACACACACGCCAAAGGAACAAACCACCCGAAACTACAGTCCCCTCTTTCTTACATCCACAGTTTCTAGGCACCAAAACAGCACACAGGAAACCAAGTTTGCGAGGTTTCTGAGAAAAGGAATAATTCAATTATCTCAAGAAATAAATTAAAGAACCCAGAAACATTATAAAACAAAAACAAAACTCGAAATTTAGTCAGAAATCATGTCCCATTGTGAAAGAAGAAAACAGCACTCGTCATTTACACATTCCCTTCCGCAACTATTCAACAACAATAATAACTTCAAACAAAAACCAAAAAATACTCATCAGTTAAAACACTCACAGGCACATAATTGAGACTAAAAATACAAAACCAAAGAACACACTGGAAAAAAACCCTCACTTGAAACAGAGATCGTACCAGGACAAGGAAAAAAACAACCTTGACATAGCAAAACAATCCAAAAACAAGAACTGGGTTTTGCTCAAAACTACATGAAACATAATCCCAAGCAATTACTTCAAAAGAAAAACTACCTAAAACCATAACATCACAAAAAAAGTCAACCAAAACCCTAGCTCAAAAGCAAAACAATATAATCGGAACCCAGAAAAGAAAAACCAACCTTGAATATAAACATGGAAAAATATGAAGTGGGAATCGATCAAAATCTGAACTTGTCAATTGTAGACACTGGTACAAGTAAAGATCGAACCCAAAAATAAAATTAGGGTTCTCTGTCTGTAATTATGTGTTCGGAGAGAAAAAAAATGGAGAAGGAGAATTTGAAAAAAGGCGGGTAAGGGAGCAGGGAGAGATCGGGAAAAATAAAACAAAGGGAGAGTAGAAGGGCAAGGAGGAGAGAAGGGCGAGATTGGGAAAATAGAGAGAAGGGCAGAAGAGGGAGTGTAGGGTTTGTAAGGGCTGAGAAGGGAAATACAGAGCTGGATGATAAGAGACAGACGGGGTATTTGTGTCAATGAAATTTTTAAGGGTGTTTTTTCCTTTGGGTTTTTTGGAATTAATGTTTTTTCCTTGGGAATTTTATAATTGCGGCTTCATGGGGGCAATGTATCCATTTTGCTTTGCTTTGTATGAGAAAGTAAGACTGTCAACTATCTTTGATTTGGTTTTTTACATTTTTAGGACTCCCAAGCTTTGTGCCTTGATGTTAGAGTAAAATAGAACATAGATTGATGCATGTTTGAAAGTTTGATATTATTTTTTATTTTAGTACATCAAATTTAAAAAAATAAAAAAAATTAATTTAAAAAATTTAAAATTTTTTAGAAATTCTGTTCGACCGCACTCCCAAACACACTCTAAATGTATGTGATGACCAAGATGAAATTTTAAAAAATTTATTAAACTATTTATTTTTA
>Ga0307509_10012114_pt1 | contig 10345 bp, 9 predicted proteins | sample 10_EM_MG_FD_202245 | JGI IMG/M metagenome (GOLD analysis project Ga0307509, IMG submission 202245) | Populus trichocarpa ectomycorrhiza microbial communities from riparian zone in the Pacific Northwest, United States - 10_EM | ecosystem: Host-associated > Plants > Roots > Unclassified | place...
ACCCCCCGCTCCGGGGTCGGACCGGGGAGAATAACACTCCCGCCCAAGCAAAGTGTGTGGCTGTGGAATTCCTAGAGTCCATCGACCTGGGGTTGTATCAAACACTTCGAAGGATCTTTGGAGTCTCCGTTCGTGCACAAGAGGGTCGTCGGATCCCAATGGCAAGCGTCTGGGTCAGCAATGATCCCATCGGCCCGTTCAAGACCATCGCATTGCCTGAGTGTCTCTGGGGCGACGATCGTATTTCAGACGTTGGCCCGGGTGTAACTACAAGTCTCGAAAGCCACACGAGAGGCCCATATGGCGGAGCACCGAGGAGGTTATTCCAGTCGACGCCTAGGGCCCCAGCAATAACGCCGTCAAAGTCTTAGCGGTACCGATACGCAACAGATATTCCTTGTCTCCCCCCAGCAGAATAACCGTTGTAGTAGGAATGGTGTGGACCCGATCCATAATAGTAGGTGGGAGGGACCTTCTTTCCGGGCATGAAGAAGGTGAAGGGGTTGGAGCTCCCGCTATGACTATTGTTCGTCCCGATCTGCGAAGTCCATGTAGGATCCGTGATCGAGGTTTGCATAATCCACGCCTGATACCACGGAGATAAAGGGAAAGTGATAGTGAGTGGTGAGATGAAACGCGTTGAGCGATAGATTATCAGGAACTTATAGCCTCCGAGTCTACCATTCCCGGTGACGAAGAACCGACCGGACCAATCGTCCGGCAACCACATCTCGGGGTCCACCGAAGAGATAGGAGAGGTTTTGATGACACCATCAATACGGTAAATCCCCACAGAGATTTGTTGGCAGGGTAGGTAACAGGTGGGATCGGTACCAGTGATGGTCCTAGACCCAGCCGGGTAAGGTGTGGCGCTCGTGATTGTGGTGTTAGGAAAGGAGAGAGTACACGAGAGAAATGCGCACCTGTCTTGTACGTAGGAGAGATAATAAACTGCAGAGCAGACACGAGACTGGGTTGGAGGTGCGTTGAGACCGGGACAAGGTGTTACTGTCGTTGTGAACCACCCTTGGGCTTTTATGTCCTAGTCCTCGTCCCCAGAGGGAACGCAGGTTCAGTCCTCAATGCCATACCGTGAGTCAAATCCCTGCGCCCCGTGGCCGAGTCGGTGCTCGCAATCGTCATTGCGGGGGCCAAAGGTTGGTCCCAAGTCAGTATCCTTTCAGGAATGAAATCCTTGGAGCGACCAATGGCTTGTCTAAACACCTGCGACAAGTACGGACGAGCGTATCTGGGCAAGGGAATGGGGTACCGGACCCGGAACTTGAACCCTAGCATTTGGAGTAGGAGGATTGGTGGAAGCTGCAAGTCGCGGCAGCGACCACCGTCCCTCGATCTCGATGGAATGGGGAAGATGATCGATTGATCTTGGATACACCGCCCGCCGGGTTCGCCGGGATTCCATACACAGGGAACGATTGAGCAACCTTTGGGTCCCCCCCATTCGTCGCAATGACGTTCATAGAAGGGCGTGCGCCCTTGAAATTGGTAACGGAACGAACGAGTGAACTGCAAACCGCGATCCCGCCACCAGAGGGGAACCTGGAACGTAAACCGACAAAATAAACCTAACGGGGGACATCAATGGCTACTCGTGCCAGGGCACATGTTCCTGTGTGATCTCGGGTGGGCGGTGCTGCTCTACGATGGTAGATAGGAGCCGTTGGGAAACAGGGACCTCAAGGAGAAAGTGCTGATTGTAGGATGAGAATTTGGCGATTCGGAAGATCGCACCGACCGGTAGACTCACCAGGACGAGAGAAAAAAAACTCCGTCTCGGACCTGGGCAAACAGTTTCGGATAGCAAGCGGCAAGCGAATGACAGACATAACCGAGTAGTCGAAGGAGCGTTCGCTTGTATGTTCGGCGCGACCGTGCGACTAGGTCACTGAGGAGGTACCAAATGAGGTTGGAGAGCACAATCATTATCAACCATCAAAGAAGCAGCCACGTCGCTAGAGAGTGCCGAGTGTTGGCGTCCTCTCCCTCGATGACCCGTGCGGGTCCACTATTTGCTTGCTTGATAGTCGAGGATTGACTGTTTGACGAGCTCCGTCCGGATATCGCCGACCTGACCCTACCCCCAGCATGAAACGGTTCGACAATCACAGAGGGACGTCCAACTCGGATCCGGCAAGTTATCATGCTCATCTCTTCCGCTGGGGATTTCCTTATCGGCGTCATACCTTCCATATGTTAACATGTCGCAACGCTGGTGATTTTTTTATTCCCCGATGAGGCAAGGGCGTCGTGGCAGACGTTTCGTCGAATGATTCCCTTCCTTTTAGCTCAAACCGATGGAACAGGGTCCGAAGTCCGAAGTCCAATCACAATCGATGCCGACCCGCACCGCCTGTCCCGGATGTCAACGAACAGAATCGCACCCTGGATGTGCCGGCATCCCCGGTGGACAAGGGCACGGCAAAGGCGTTGTAACAAGTGACACGCGATGATCGAAGCGGGTCAGGAGTTCATTTCGTGTAAACCCTGTGCGTCGGTTTGGTGATGGGGATTGACGCGACAGGGTCATTCAGCTGTGTTACACTCTTCGAGTGCTCCTGGATCACAAATTTTATATGCAAAGGTCGCTCAAATTCGGTCATCTTCTTTGGTCAGTCGCATGATGGTTCTCTCCTCAGTAGCGTTGCTAACGGGTTTCGGCGCTTGGGTTACCACGTTACGAAACAAATCCACAATATTGTCAATCCACTGAACTTTTTGCACTGACCACCACTATTGGCCCTTCCCACATTGGCCGGGAGTCCCGATCCTCGTACATCTGATGGTCCGGCTTTGCCGACAGAGGATTGGCATCTGTTTCGGACACGTGGAGAACCAGCACGTTAGGGTGCTTGTAGCGGGAAAGCTTGGGCCCGACGTTGCGATTGGGAGTTGGACACCTTGCGAGCGCTCACGAGGAATGAAGATACGACGGCTCTCCTCGATTGGCTTTAGTGGCGGTGTCAACGCTACCGCGGTGGTATTCACTGATTAGCTGACCCAGGAGCCCCCGGCGCGACCTCCACATTCGAAGCTGACGCCCCATCAAGAGCGCGTCTTCGGATTTACATCCGGCGTCCCATAAATCATCGATAAGTGACTTGCTGATGGTGGGAAAGTTGGAAAGAGCGAGCATCATGGAGTTCAGATTGTCGTTGGCCTTGGGTCATCAGTGTCGACTTCCAGGGGGAGGTTTGAGATCGTGCGTTGTGTGTTCCGGCGGGGCGACGTACGGAGGGATCGCGTTCATAAGATACGGAGTACATAGTATAGTAGAGTCGATAACTGTCTGTTATTTAACAAGGAGGGAAACACAACCGCTTCTAACCAAGGGGACGTGTGTGCGTTTCGTTTTTTTGGGGGGTCAGGTACTACAAGCTGTATACATAGGAGAGAACGGAAGAAAACAACGGACCGAAAGCGATGGGAAGCGGGTGGAAATCAGGGACTCGAGGAAGCATGGGTAACGATAGATACACTAAGGGTAATGGCCCAGGATAAGTTAGCAGTCCGGTGTTTTTGGGAAAGGAGAGTCTTCTTGTAAGAACTGGACGTGGAAGTACTTTCGATCGTCGTACGAGGATTGCATTCCCTCTCTCAACGGGTCTTCTGAGAGGAAGGTCGAGTCAAAGACGATTGGTAAATCGTGGTGATCTGCCGAGGGTACTCGAGAACGCATCGGGAGGCTCGTCGAGGTCGGACGCCTGCGGGGCGGGAACGAGTACACCACGCTCTCGTCGAGGAGGGGAGAAGTGGGACATGCCGTGAACGAGAAGCCACGGTCGTGACGGGGTGTAGCCGGGGACAGTGGGTTGAACGTATACGTCGACGATGCAGAACTCAATTTTGAGCTTCCGGGGGACTCGCTTTCATCGCTGGGAAATCAGAGGGTTAACTTGCTGCGGTTCGGGGATCTTGCGTGAAAACTCACTCGGTGTCCAGGGAAGGGGTCATAGGGGTCATCGGGCAAGGTGTTGTCCGTGCCCTCTGACGCGTAGGAGGAAGTGACACTAAAAGAGGAACACCATCCTCCGCCTTTTTGGCGGGTTCCCTGAGTGGGAGCATCGCGGGTCGCTTTTGTCCTGGGTGGGTGCTGCTCCTTGTAGGCTTCGGATCAGCCATTTGAACGGTTCTGGAGTTCACCGCTGATGGAGAGGTGGAGGAGAGAAGGTCGGGCAAAGAACAGAACGAAAGGTGGTTCTACCAGTCTTGGGGAGCTTCGCACTTGGAGAGGGATCGAGTGGTAGCAAGGGTGCGTGAAGACCAGGCCATTCAGACAGCTGCGCAGGCCTATTATATGTGCAGGGTGTGGGTTAGCGCGCTTCCATCATTGAGATCGATCTCATCGCCATCAGGTCTCGCCGATTTGGGTATCGAGGTCAGTACAGGGTACGCTTCTCGTAGCCGACGCCACTCCGGCCGAACGGTCCTCAGTGCTCAGTGAGTTTCCGGCACAACGCCTGTCCTAAAAGATGCCCATTCTGAAGATCTGAAAGGCGATGCACAGGCGTCCGGTCCGTTGTTGCAATTGGTTGATGCGATCGAGCGGGATCATGGGTAGACAGGGGGCGCTGCTCCCCTCCCCCAGTTCAGTAGACTTGGAGGGTAACTCGTGTAACTTGATGGTTTCGAAATCTCGAGCAAAGTGTGAGCGAGAGGGTGCGTCCTTATTCAAAACAATCAAAATAAACAGCAAGCAAGGTCGATAGCTAACGCATCCTCCAGCATGTCGAAACGTCGGACGCCAGGCAGTGGCTTGGAGGAGGCGCTTGAAGGGGGCTTTTGCATCCGCTGTTTGAGGTTGCGGGTTACGAGGAGTTGGATTGATTTTTCATCTGTTCCAGAACCCCCTTCTGCTGTTCAGCCAGTATGCGTCTTTTGTTAAAGTATTCGATCTAGGGGTCCCGTCTGAATTTGAGAATTCCGCAGTGATGTTTTGAGAAAAGCAACGCACCCAACTCTTGGCGCAATTCTTCTCGTACGCAGCCTTTTCCGTGGCGCAAACCTTGCCCTCGTCACCAGGTTCAAGGACGCGATTGTTGTCCAAACATGCGAAGTAGGTGTCGCGTTTGTCCCAGCAAAGTTGTCGTCCTCCCCTGGTGACTGCCGTTGGCTCTGGGGTGCTGCTACCAAACCAGCCCATCTGAAACAGCTAGGGGGTCGGGATTTGATCCCTTGGGCGAGGTGGATGGTGAGGGTGATCCCGTCGATCACGTGCTCAGTAGCGATCGTAAGTTGTTGCCCAGCAATCCGACGCCACACTGCCCGTTTCCATCCCTCCCATGGATTCATCACAACCATCGTCATCGACCCTGGCGACGACGACACCGACGCATCTTAGCCACCCACTATCGACAGAGCAGACGCCAGTCTCATCCAAGAGCCGTAGGTCCAGGGGTCGTCAAGGATCAGATGCCTCCAGGACGGCGTCTACCTATTTCACTCTCAAATCTCAGTTGCAACCCGACGACGCGAGTGTAACCAACGGTGCGACTTGGGACGGTAGTGTCCGTGGGTTTGGCAGTAGGAACGCAGACCGTTTGGGTGGACGCAACCGCGACGTGTCCGTTTCCTCCCTCTCCAGCATCTGGGACCAATCGACGAGTCGGCAACCACCCGTTATCCTCGTCGAAAAACCGGACTCCTCTCATCTCGACACCGTCAAACTCCCCCGCAAGAACATACCCTTCCAACTGCACAAGGAATACCTCAGCTTAGACAAGGACGCCACCTCAGAAGTCCTCACCACTCGCTGGCACAGGCAGTCAGATCAAGCCATTCAATCGACCATCTCCAAGTTAGACTTTCACGACTCCTCCTCTGATGCCGCGCGTCACCCGTACCACGTAGCGCTCCGAGTCCTTTCTTCTGCCCTGTCAAACATGCGCAAGGCGTACAAAGCGTTAGAGGACGACCGGGCATTACTTCAGGAGAAAGAAGCTGCAAGGAAAGCACGCGCCGATCAACTCTTGAGGGAGTTGCCACCATCTGAACGCGACGTCGCGAAACGCATCTTGCAATCTCTGTTCCCTGACGATGACGAACACGTCCACCAAATACAGCGACGTCAGAGCAATTTGGTCAGTTCCGATCTCATCTGACCTTAACCAGTCAAGGGCATTGACCGGCCTGACTCGCAGTCCATTGCGATGTCACTATCAGAAGCCCTCTCTGACGAGGTACCGCACTCGACAACCATCCCGGAAGAAGATGTCGTTACCCCCTCCACCTCACGCTTCGTTTCGCACAACAAGGAGAGCACCGTCAAACCCACACTTAATCCGCTGAACTCGCCTCCCGTCGATTCTTCCTCCTTTGGAGACGACTCTTCATCTGTAACCGTACCTGTCGATGATGGCGATCTCCCTCCATCTGTCTCTCAGGCTTCGAACGCTCCTCAGCGCTGGATGGGGATGTTATGGGGCAAGGGCAAGACCAGGTCGCATCGGTCCCAAAGTTCGCTAACTCCGGACGAACCCGGTGGCTTAAAGTCTCCTCAAGATATCCGAACGTCCAAGTCCTCCCCGGCCCCGTCAGTCTCGGAGAAGTCTACCCTGAAAGTCCCGAGCAAGGGTGTGTTCGGAACTTTAGGGTTTTCCATCCTCAGTCCGGCTGCGTCACCGCGACCAAAGCAACGCAGAACTCTTTCCGTTGCTGACTTACCTTCAATAACGACTCACGCTCTGCCAGAAAGGCCTCCCTCGGTCACCCATTCACCGACATCACCCATGCTACCTCTCCCCCCTTACCTCACTACGACTCTTCAACCTTCCGAAGCTCCCTCGGAGAGTAACTCGATGGTCTCCCAACAGGGGGGAAAGCCTCCTCAAGGTGCTTCCCTCACAGCTATAATTCACGCCACACGAGTCATGACATCTGATCCGCGGAGCATTTTGATGGAGTCTGGGTCCGAGACCGGTGGGTTGATTGCCCGACTGGCTCTTCAGTTGGTTAAGAACACCAGGGAGGAGGGCATTGAATTAAGGGAGAAGAGGGACAGGAGACAGGAGAGGCAGCCAGTACCGGACTTCAGCCCGAGGGTGGCCTTGATCACGCCGGAGGGCCTTGACGCTGTGCAGGCGCTCAGCCAAACTCTAGCAATTCACACTGATCCGCGGAAGATGAAAGGCAGACACGGGAAGGGTACTGTCTCCATGCTTACCTCGCCACTGATTGGCAGTTTCTTCGCTCAACAGACCAGGAAATTTACGGGAGTCGTTGACGCCGTTCAGGGGATAACGAGCGCAGTGCAGGAGGCTTCTTCATCCGGCCCAATCACGCAGGGAATGAACGCCGCAACCAATGCGAGTAAACCTGGTTCGGTTCCCCTCGAGTCTATCGTCCCCGTCTCCACCATGCCGCCGACCCAATATCTGTCCAAGACATACACACCAATCACCTCCCGCGACTTCCGTCCGCCTATGCCCCTTTTAAACGCAGCTACGCGATTCTCCGCCTATTACGACGACAAGGACCAACAGCCGCTAACCGACCGGTTTGGGTTCATGTACGACGTCTCCGAGTACGACCTCCTCCTTCTTTTGCGCGCCAAGGACTGCGAAAATTCGGCCCCTGCGTGTCTTACTGGAATCAAGATCGCGGATAGGACCGAAAACAATCACTGGCCAGAAGAGGATGGGGATGGACCCCCGACGGTTGAGATAATCAAGGGGCACTGCGATTGCGATGGAATGGGATACTTTGAAGAACCTCTCCTCCCGGATTTGGATCCTACAGCTGTACCTGGGCCTATCATAGAACACCCACAACCCAATAGTGCTTCACCGAGCGTCCCCCAATCTTCACTTGGAGTACCCCGAGCGGCATCCCCCGCATCCTCTCGATCGAAGTCGAAGAACCGGACGTCAGCTATCGTTATCGCGCCTTCGATATTGTCCAAGCCCCTCAGTGCAGTCCTCTCAATCGACTCTGAGACGCCGAAGCACGTCTGTCCCAACACGATCAGGAAACTGCTTTCGGATCTGACGTCCACCCACGATGAAAGGCAGCGGTCTACTCGGAAGGAATGGGACATTTTCGTTAGACAGCGAGCCAAGCTTCGATCCACCAAGTCGAACACATCGACCGTCGCTTCCTCGTTACTCTCAGGAACTTCTGCATTCTTGGGGTTAAATACCGCTGATGAACAGGAGGAACTGGCGCACACGGATGGCTTAATCGGCTTTGCTCAACTCGGCATCTCGGGAAGCAGAGAGGAGCGAAAGGAGTTCGACAGGCTGGTGAGACAGGGTATCCCCCTCGTCTACCGTTCGAAGGTCTGGCAGGAATGCTCGAACGCTCTGGAGATGAAAGAGCCAGGGCTGTTCAACGACCTCCTGGCGAATGTGGACCCGGATGATCCGGTTGTAAAGGAGATTGAAAAAGACGTAGGGCGGACCATGCCCCTCAATATGTTCTATGGTGGCGATGGCCCTGGTGTGCAGAAATTGAGAAGGGTTCTAACGGCATACAGTCGGTGAGATTGTTTCTATCGGAGGAACCGAAGCAGAGGCTGATTAAAGGTTTAACTCTCAGTCGAAACCCCTCTGTCGGATATTGCCAAGGCATGAACCTCGTAACATCTACTTTGTTGCTCGTGTTTGCGAATGAAGAGGATGCATTCTGGGTCCTCTGCGCGATTATCGAGCGCATTCTCCCGGAGGATTTCTTTGCCCCGTCACTTCTCCCTTCTCGCGCCTGTCCCCTCGTATTGCTTGATTTCGTGAGGGAACACCTTCCGAAACTCTACGCCCATCTGACAGTTCTCGGGGTGGACCTGACTGCAATCTGCTTCTCTTGGTTCCTTTCACTGTTTACCGATTGTCTTCCGGTAGAGGTATGCCGACATACCTCCCCCTTGGTGACGGTGCTAACGTTTCATAGACGTTGTTTAGGGTTTGGGATATATTCTTGGTTGATGGCATGTATGTTCTCTTCCGCCTCGCCTTCGCCATCCTCAAGAATGGCGAACCTGAATTGCTTCATTGCGAATCGGTGCCTGCGGTTTACGTTTCGCTAGAAAGTTTGCCGACTAGAATGTGGGAGTCAGGGAAACTTCTTCAGGTGAGCGCTCTCGGTTGAATGCTTCGCCTACGTTCATTAAAATAACACAACCCCAGCTCGAGGTGGAACTGCGAAGCACTATCGTACGTAATGAAATAATGAAGAAGAAAGGCGCACATATGGCGGCGTTACAAGAATTCATGGGGTGACGGGATTGAAATCTATTGATCAGACTCTGTGTGTACTTGCGCTCTTGGTGTCTTGGGCTGAGTGGGTTTTGATGTAATGGAATGGATCCCGTGATCTCGCAGTCCACGGAATGGGCATCAGACATCAAAATAGACCCGACCCTGTTTGCCAGCCGTGTGGGCAGGCAAGAAGTGGGACATGAACTGTGGACGTTTGGAGTAGTTGCTTCGCGGATGGTTGGCATGCGTTAATAAGGTGTCTGAAACCGAACGCCCAAGTATACCTGATCTCTTTATCTTGTGAAGGGTCGACCTAGCCGTGAAGGGCCCCTTGTTCGGATTAGAAACAGAGCAGCGTTCGATCTTCGCTCGCTCGCACAGAACGAGGACTCCTAGAGGTAGTTGGCGCTCAGTACGACCAGACGTGGTCGATCCTCACACACGATCGACCCGGCGGGCTGTGGACGTGAACATCGGAGGTGGACGCTCATTAATTAAATATAGCACTCTTGAAGCCGCCTTGCGTGGACCAAGCATGGCAGTAGGAGCCGGCCCCTTCTGTGACATGGCCGTGGATAGGCGCCTCTCCACAGAAGTGACACTACCCAACAATAACACGAGGGCCAACGGCAGGCAGCCACGACCACGCGTCATCATTTAACCAGAGGTGATGTGGCCCCGTGGGCTTCTGGGAGGGTATGCGTTCATCGGACATGTGGCCTGGGACTTCGTGCTATTACCTGCAAAGCTCTTGGCGTTCGTCCTAGTGACGGTGGTCTCTTGATTGTTACACCATACTTATGTATGTCGTCGGCTCTGCTCGTCGCCCTTCTAATCGTGTCGATGGGTTCACTCGCTCAACGGGTTTTCCCTTGCGAGGCTTTACCATGTCGGCCCAAGCTCGTCTCCCGACTCCTTCACTAGAAACCGTGGTCACACCTGATCCACGATGTGTTGGAAGGAGTGAGGAAGTCAGGTACAAACTGTTCCATTCGCATGGGCGAATCACGAGTATCAGTATTTTTACCTTCCCCATCTTTTCCTGACTATCGGAACCAGGTTTCGAATATAATCCTCATGTCTCATCTCTCTTTCTCGGCTGCCATGAGGTCCGCGACGAATCACACTCAATTGTC